>JGI11641J44799_10000744_pt1 | contig 9970 bp, 8 predicted proteins | sample WetSurSiteA1Bulk_FD_44799 | JGI IMG/M metagenome (IMG submission 44799) | reverse complement strand
GTAAGTGTGCCGGAACGCCTGTCTAATCCGTCAGGTGAGGCAGCTGTGCCGACTAAAAAAGAATCGCGCGGTATTCCTTTCAGACCTTCGCCCACCAGTATTTCATTATTTCCTTCGCCGTAATAATTGGCAGAAAAGAATAATCTTATACCCGCATCATAGGCTGCTTTCACAAAATTGGGATTTGTGGTTCCGCTCGTCCCCATGCTTATCAGCGGCGTTTTAATGCCTGTTTTGCCCAACGACCGCTCCGGTAATTTCTGGGCGAATTGAATAGCAGATTCACCGGCGTATGCGTTGATCGTACCCGGTAGCAAAGCCGCTCCCGAAACACCAATTATACTCCTTTTAAGGAATTCTCTCCGGTTGTTTGTATTCATAACTTGTTGATTTAATTTATGGAAAATCTAAATTTAAGCATTTTAGCAAAAACATGAAAGGTATTACCATCCCTTTTAATTCCTTTACCAAAAAAATATAAAAACAACTATATGCATATTCCTCTGCTCAATGTGGACAAAATATATAAAATAATACCTTTGCAAATAGTTTGATTGTCATGTGAAATGACTGTAAAAATGATGTATTTACGAAACTAAACTGGTCTTAAATTGAAAAGTATTATGAAAAACTATTTATGTGTCTTTGCGGTTCTGGCGCTGTTTGTATCTTCTTCGGCTCTTTCAGGAGAACCCGGCCAAAAGAAACACCTTGGAATTGCTACCTATTCCGTAAAAGGCCTCGAATCCGATATCGAAGGTGCTTTCAAAGCTCTTGCTGATGACGGTTATGTTGTAATGGAGATTTCAAATTACGATCCCGGCACAGGAACCGTTGCCGGTTACAAACCTGCTGATTATGCTGCATTGGCAGAGAAATATGGGCTGGATATTTTATCAAGCCATACACGTGCCAAATTTGATGTCAAAGATGTGGAAGGAACTTTGACCGCATGGGGAAAGACATTTGATGACCATAAAATGATGGGATGCAAATACGTTGTTTTTCCAATGAATATGTGGGCAGGAACAGCAGAGGGAGTTAAGGCGGAGTGCGAGCTGATGAACCAGATCGGTGCAGAAGCAAACAAAAGAGGAATTAAATTCGGTTACCACAACCACCATATCGAATTCGTGACAATACCCAATACTGACCAATTGTATGAGGATTTCCTTATAGCCAATACAGACCCTGACAAAGTATTCTTTCAAATGGATGTGTACTGGATTACGGTGGGTGGCCAGGATCCCGTTGCTTATTTGAAGAAGTATCCGAATCGTTTCAAAGTTTTGCATATCAAAGATGATTATGTGGTTGGTGCAAGCGGAAAGATCGATTACAAAGCTATTTTTAACCAGTTCTATAAAAATGGCAACGAGGATTGGTTTGTCGAGATGGAGGCTAAAATGACGGAGGAGCAAAGGGCACAAATGATGGTGATGATGGACCAGATGAAGAAGATTCAGTCCCAGGGCGGTAATATGAATGACCTGATGGCGGAGATGGCAAAAAATCAGCCCAAGAGCAACCAGGGTGCTCCTCCTCCCGGTTTCGGTCCGCAGGATCCAAAATTACAGGCTGAACAGCTCAAAACATCCCTCGAAGGAATCAAACAAAGTGCTGAATATCTGATGAAATCAGGTTTCGTAAAATAATAAGAAGCAAAAGAATTCCTTGCTCTGGACTTATCATTAGCCCGGGAAGAGAGGTTGTATCAAAGGCCTGTACATTGCGGTCCTTGTCATGTTGAGCAAAGCGAAATATCCGTATTACATCAATAAAGATATCTCCCTGCGGTCGTGAACACCGTTCTTCGTTTCACGCAGAATGACAGTAAAACAGGCTTTTGATACTGCCGCGCGTTCAACCGGAAGAGAAACTGACAGGACGATTTTGTTGCAGTTTTGTCTGCCCGGTTCATGCTGTGCACTAAATGCTAATGCTTAATTATTTTAAAAACCGCCCTTTCATTTCCGGAATTTATATTTAAAAAGTATATACCGGGCGGTGTGGGCAACATTGTTTCTATTGCCTGAGTATTATGATAATTTTGCTTCTGAATGACTCTGCCGTTGGGATCAGTTATCGTGATACAGATAATAGAATGAACCTTGCCAAGATTGACAGTAAAGGAACCCTTATTAGGATTTGGATCAATAGTAATATTTTGCTTAAACCTGTTAATTTCCAGATCAGTTATTATAACTGAATAACAGGTTGACGTATCGGCACAACCATTTTTTGAAACGATTACAGCATAATTGCCGTCATGGCTTATGATAAGAGATCCTTGAGTTGCTCCAATGATGGGAGAATTATTATTTTCACAATCTATCCATTGATATTCTGCCGCTGAGGCATCGGTTAATACAATAGCTTCCCATTCATTACTAAATGAACTTTCCCATGTGAAGTCAGCAGTGGGCGCAATGCTAACATCAAATTTGCCGTCCACTGAAAGGGAAGTTCCGTCAAAATATATATAGGTAATCGTATATTCATCAGCATCAAGCTGCGACGGATAAACAGTGGCCGTGTTATTATGGTAATCGGTAAGTCCGACTCCTCCGCTGATGGTAAAGCTTCCAACGCTGTTGGCTATGTTAACACCGGAAACAGTAAAGGGGCGGTCATTGCTGCAGTATTTTGTGCGGTCGTTCTCAAACTTAATGGAGGCAGCCGCTTCAAGTACTCTCACAACAGCAGTATCATATCCAAAGCAGGAGGCAGGAGAAGTCCTGTAGGAATAAACGATATCATTGGTCCCTACAGGTGCCAGTGAAGGTACAAAGTACCAGTCGGTATTGTTGGGGACAACTCCCGGTCCATTGAAGGTGCCTCCCGCAGGCGTTCCTGTCATCAGCACCCATTCTGTTGATTGTTTGACATAGGCGGTTGCAAGTCCGGATATACTAACATCAGGGACAGGGGCAAATGAAAGCGTTACGCTTCCCGAAACGGTTGCAGCATTCCCTGTATTATCTGTAATTTCTTTCAGATCATAAGTGCCGGATACATTGACATTGATAATATAGGAGGATGCGTCAATTAAACTGATGGTGGTGTCTTTGTTTAATGTGCTCTGCGAACGTGTGAGAACCGCTGCATAAGGTGCTACACCGCCTGTAATACTTAAGGTAATGGACATGGCTGCACCTTCACAATAAATTGCTGTACCTGTGATACTGGCAGTGAAGGCATCCCTGAATCCAAGACTATTGCCCGATGTCGATCCGCCAGCGGCACTCATTACCTGATGCCCGTTAATCCTTCCATACGCTATGAGGAAAAAGCAACTGCAAATGCAGAAGACTACCCAATAAGATTTTTGGTGGTACATGTTTTCCCGATGTTATGATTAACAGCCTAATATTCAGCAATAATCTTTCATTTAACTTCTTCTTCAGTATGCTAAATTTACCTAATTTATCATAAATTTCCAAGAATGCCCATAATAATCTGGGCGAGAATATTTTGCACTACCTTTTGTATTGCCAATAAAAAAGCCTTGTAATCATTAGATATACAAGGCTTTTATTTTATAATTGTCGGGGCGAGAAGACTCGAACTTCCGACCCCTTGCACCCCATGCAAGTGCGCTAGCCAACTGCGCCACGCCCCGAATTAATTATTGATTTGATGATTGTTTGATTTGTTTAATTGATCATCAAATCATCAAATCATCAAATCATCAAATGATGATCGGGGTGCAAAGATAAATAATATTTAAAATAACGGGAATAATTTTCTAAGAAAAAGTATGCAAACGTGGCCCTCGTCCCGGGTCTCTCTTCTCTGTTTATTCCCAATTTAGAACTGTTATAAATATTTGCTTTTTTGTATATTTGCGCTTCTTAATCAATCAGGAATTCTAACAAACATGGCTGATTTTAACCTAGTAATGCCTAAACTGGGCGAGAGTGTTCAGGAGGCCACAATCACCCGCTGGATGGTGAAACCCGGTGATGTAATCCAGGAGGACGATGTGTTACTTGAAATTGCAACCGATAAGGTCGACTCAGAGATTCCCTCACCGGTCGCCGGAAAGGTAATCCAGGTATTGTTCGCTGAAAATGCTCTTGTTCCTGTGGGAGAGGTGATTGCGATTATCAATACGGAAGGGAAAGGGGAAGTTATAGAAGCTCCAGCTGCAACGGCAGGAAAGGAAACTTCAAAACAACCACAACAACCACAACAACCACAACAACCACAACAACCACAACAACCACATCCCTCACAACCTTCTTCCGACCGTTTCTATTCCCCTCTCGTGATGAGTATTGCTGCCAGGGAGAACATCCCCGGTGTGGAGTTGGATAGCATTACAGGGTCCGGCACCAATGGCAGGGTGCGTAAACAGGATGTGCTGAAATATTTGGAAACCAGGAGTAAACAACCCGCGGCACCCGAGAAGGGACCTGGCAGGAAACCTGAGCAGGGCAGGGGTACAATCACCCTGCAGCCGGGCGACACCATTGTTGAAATGGACAGGATGCGCAAGCTCATTGCAGAACATATGGTAATGTCGAAACATACTGCCCCCCACGTTACCAATTTTGTTGAAGCAGATGTGACAGGATTGGTCATGTGGCGCGACAAGATCAAGGATGAATTTCTGAAACGAGAGAAGATCAAGCTGACTTTTATGCCTGCCTTCCTTGAGGCAACGGCCAAAGCCCTTAAGGAGTATCCGGGTGTAAACGCCTCGGTGGATGGCGACAGGATCATCCTTCGCAAAAATGTCAATATCGGTTTTGCTGTCGCATTGAAGTCAGGCAACCTGATTGTACCGGTCCTGAAAAATGCCGATCAGAAAAGCCTTGTTGGGCTGGCTGTTGAGCTGAGCAGGCTTTCTGAGGCTGCCCGAAACAGTACACTTTCTCCTGATGATATTCAGGGAGGCACCTTTACCATATCCAATTTCGGAACCTTCAGGAATATTACCGGAACACCGGTTATCAACCAGCCACAGGTGGCTATCCTGGCAACCGGAAATATCGAAAAGAAGCCGGCAGTAATTGAAACGCCCACAGGCGACGTTATCGCCATCAGGCATAAGATGATACTTTCACTCTCCTATGACCACCGTGTTGTAGACGGGGCACTGGGTGGTATGTTTCTCAGGCGGTTGGCTGATCTACTGGAGGAATTTGATATGGACAGGATTGTGTAATGTGCCAATGTGCCAATATGCCAATGTACCAATGTGCCAATGTACCAATGAGTAAATTGAAACTACAATTCTTAAAGTGATAACCTGAATATTTTAAAATGGAGATTCCTAGACGATTTAGCATAAAAACTACGGACAAAGAAACACTCACCCGGTGGTTTTACCTGATGGTGCTGGGCAGATCGCTTGATGATCGTGCTCCCAATTACCTGAAGCAGGCCATTGGCTGGTCATATCATGCCCCCTATGCCGGCCATGACGGTATTCAGCTGGCAATCGGGCAGGTATTCGACCGCAACACCGATCACCTCTTTCCTTATTACCGCGATATGCTCACCTGTATCTCTGCCGGATTATCAGCAGAGGAAATTATTTACAACGGAATATCGAAGGATACGGATGTGGCTGGTGGTGGCAGACACATGTCCAATCATTTTGCCAAGCCCGAATGGAACATCAACAATGTTTCCTCTGCCACCGGTAACCATGCGCTGCATGCTGTGGGAGTCGGCAGAGCCATGCGGAAATATAAGCACAAGGGTGTGTCGATATGTTCACAGGGCGAATCCTCAGTTTCTGAAGGATATGTTTACGAGGCCATTAACGGCGCTTCGAATGAAGAGCTCCCGGTGATCTTCGTCTTCCAGGACAACGGTTACGGGATCTCAGTTCCCAAGGCTGACCAGACAGCCAACCGCAAGGTAGCGAATAATTTCGCCGGATTTAAAAACCTGCGGATCATCCATTGCAACGGCAAGGATGTTTTCGATTCGATGAATGCCATGGCCGAAGCCAGGGACTGGGTGATGAAGAACCAGAAACCATGTATTGTTCAGGCCAATTGTGTGAGGATACACTCGCATTCCAATTCCGACCGGCATGAATTGTACCGCGACGACCTGGAGCTGAATTATGTCAGTGAGTACGATCCCCTCGGAAAGTACCGCCGTATGCTCCTTCGGTACGACCGTTTTACCGAAGAAGAGCTAAAATCAATTGAAGAACAGGTGAAGGCAGAGGTCAAGGAAGCCCACAGGAAGGGCATGGCTGCTCCGGATCCTGATCCCTCCTCTGTAACAGATTTTGTACTTCCCGAACCATATTATAGCGGCAAATATCCCGATGGCATTCACCATGCCGACGGACCCAAGAAAAAGCTGATCGAGGGTATCAATGAAACCCTGAAGGCTGAATTCAGGCATAACCCCGATACCTTTATCTGGGGTCAGGATATCGCCCACAAGGAAAAAGGCGGAATATTCAATGTGTCCAAGGGTATGCAACAGGAATTCGGAAGGGAACGCGTGTTCAATGCCCCCATTGCCGAAGATTTCATCATGGGAACAGCCAATGGCATGTCGCGCTTCAGTAAAAAAATAAGACTGGTTGTCGAGGGCGCCGAATTTGCCGACTATTTCTGGCCTGCAATGGAGCAATTTGTGGAGACCACGCACGATTACTGGAGGACAAAAGGCCAATTCTCCCCCAATGTAACGGTCCGGCTGGCCTCAGGTGGTTATATCGGAGGGGGCCTCTACCATTCGCAGACCATTGAGGGAGCACTCACCACGTTCCCCGGCGTTCGTATTGTATACCCCTCTTTTGCTGACGATGCAGCAGGATTATTACGCACATCGATGCGCAGTGAAGGATTTACTATGTTCCTCGAACCGAAGGCCTTGTATAATTCGCCGCTTGCTGCCACGCCTATACCAGATGACTTTGAGGTGCCGTTCGGCAAAGCCCGCATTAGGCGTCAGGGCTCAGAGTTATCGGTTATCACTTACGGCAACACTACACACATGTGCCTGCAGGCAGCTGAAAAAATGGCGCTGGAATCAGGAGCCAGCATCGAAGTAATTGACCTGCGCTCGCTTATCCCGCTTGACAAGGAAACCATTCTGGCGTCGGTAAAGAAAAACGGAAAGGTGCTTATCGTTCATGAAGACAAAGTCTTCTCAGGTTTTGGTGCTGAGCTTTCTGCCACAATAACCGAGGAGGTTTTTGAATACCTCGACGGACCGGTGCGCAGAATCGGATCCACTTTTACACCTGTCGGATTCAATCGCATACTGGAAAAGGCCATATTGCCGAGCGCTGAAAAGATTGAAACGGCGATGAAGGAGTTGCTGGAATATTAGTATGACAATCACCGGTTACTGTTTTAAATTTTGTATTTCAAAATATATGAAGAAAATAGGTTTGTTCTACAGTTTCAATACCAACAAAACCTCCCAGGCTGCCCGAAAAATTGGGGAAGCATTCGGTAATATCGCAGTACATGTGAATGCAGAAACGGTTACCGAACAGGAATTTCTGTCTTATAACAACCTGATCCTGGGGGTACCCACCTGGTTCGACGGAGAACTGCCCAATTACTGGGATGAATTTGTACCCGCCATTGAAGACCTTGATCTGAAAGGAAAAACCGTAGCCATCTTTGGTAACGGGAACCAGAAAGGATACCCCGAGAATTTTGTCGATGGGGTAGGGATCATGGCCAACCTGCTCGAAAGATGCGGTGCCCGGATCATTGGCTTTACCTCTGCTGAAGGATATACTTTTGAAAGCTCACAGGCACTCCGCAACAACCAGTTTGCAGGTCTGGCGCTTGATTTCGAGAACCAGGGTTCTCAAATAAACGGAAAAATCAAAAAGTGGGTGGAACAACTGAAGAAAGAGTTTAAATGACAAGTTTTGAAACATACAAGCACATCATTATATAATTAATACATGATCTATGAAACAAATATTCCTTGCTCTGATCCTGATTCTACCAACAGTACTGAAATCACAGGAGCCCGTTAAAATCTACAACCCCGATGCTGATGCCGTAAAAGAACTGACCGATGCCATGCAAAAAGCAAAAGCTGAAAACAAACATGTACTTGTTCAGGTAGGTGGGAACTGGTGTCCCTGGTGTGTAGAACTTCATGGTTTTTTTGAATCGGAGGCCAGGATTGATTCTATCCTGAAAGCAGATTATGTTCTGGTAAGAGTCAATTACAGCAAGGAAAACAAGAATCCCGCAGTAATGGCATCACTTGACTTTCCCCAGCGATTCGGATTCCCTGTTCTGTTGATCCTGGATCAGAACGGTAAACGTTTGCATACACAGGATACCGGCTACCTCGAACTCGACAAGGGGTATGACACGGAAAAGGTGAGCAGGTTTCTGCTGAATTGGAGCGTGGCAGCTGTGGATCCAAAGAATTACCAATAAACGGTAAAGGGTAAAAGGTGAAGCTGCTTTTGCCTGGTTGATGCAAAAGCTGAAAAACAATTCTTCGTTGCTCTAAAACACATGTCAGGAATAAGTTTATATTTTTACACCTAAATCCAGGTTCCATGAAGCAGCATGTAAAGCATTGGTGGGATGGTATCCCGTCAAAAGGTGGTATTATAGGGGCTCTGCTGGGAGCTCTCGCATCAGCCCGGGTTCACCGCCCGGAAGACAAACCCCTGAAAAATGCAGGAAAAACGGCATTGTTTAGCGGAGCTGGATTTATGCTGGGGCATTGGATTGAAAAGAAAATAAAGAAGTGACTGGTGACTCGTGACCAATTACCCGTCATCCGTCAATCATAAACATAACCATTCCAGAAAACATAAGCAAATTCTATGCTACAGCCTGCCACCGTTTACCTCAACGGCCAGTTCATAAGCAAAGACAGGGCCTGCATTTCTCCGGATGACCGGGGTTTTTATTTTGCCGACGGTGTTTATGAGGTAATCAAGTTCTACAAAGGCCAGCCTTTCTGCTTTACTGATCACATGGCACGATTGTCAAAAAGTCTTGCCGGGGTACGGATCGAATATCCCGGCATCGAAAAGCTTGAAGAGGTTTGTCAGGCACTTATCGTGGCAAACCAGCTTAAGTTGGAATATGCGGCGGTATATATTCAGATCACCCGTGGTGCTGCCGTGCGGACGCACCGTTTCCCAACCGGGCCGGTTATGCCAACGGTTTATGCGAGGGCTTTTTCCATGCCCGGTTTTTTTCATGAAATGCGACAGGGTATTACGGTACTGACTCGTGAAGACATTCGTTGGCTGAGGTGCAATATCAAATCCATTGCCCTGTTGCCCAACACCCTGCTCTTTGAAGAAGTGGCGCAGCTGGGAGCTTTTGAATGCGTGCTTGTGCGGAACGGCCTGATTACCGAGGCAACACACTCCAACGTGCTGGCGGTAAAAAAACAGACGGTTTATTCACACCCCGATTCTGAATTCATCCTGCCCGGTATCACCAAATCGGTGATAATCCGACTTTGCAAAGACCTTGGCATCCCCGTAGTTGAGAAGCCAATCCGTGCAAAGGAAATAGACAGTTTTGACGAGTGGTTTATCACCGGTACAGGCAGTGAAATCATTCCGGTAATAAAAATTAACGACTCAATTGTTGGCCAAGGGAAACCGGGCCCTGTGACACGAAGGTTGCAGCAGGAGTTTTTACGGATAACCTATGAGGCATTGGCAGGGGAGAAGATCTCACTTTAAATGTGCAAACCTGCCCGACGGCAGGCGGGTGTGCAAATGTGGAAATGTGCAAATGTGGAAATGTGGAAATGTGGAAATGTGCAAATGTGCAAATGTGATTAATATTGCTACTGTTTACTCTCCCTCCTGTGCCTGATCACTTGCTTGACAAACGTATATATGGGCGGGATGAAGGAAACGAAGATAATGGCAAATACCACAAGTGAGAAATTCCTTTTTACAGTTGGGATATTGCCGAAATAATACCCGGCCCAGCTGAAAGTGTTCACCCACAGGAGGTTTCCAACAATGCAGAAC
>JGI11641J44799_10000740_pt1 | contig 9983 bp, 7 predicted proteins | sample WetSurSiteA1Bulk_FD_44799 | JGI IMG/M metagenome (IMG submission 44799) | reverse complement strand
CGGCCTCGGCGAGATCAAGGGAGCGGTGTTCACCCCTGCCGGACCCGACGCTCCACAAGAAGACGGAACGTCACCGAGGGGCGAGTGGAATTTCGTCCGCCGCCCGGTCGTTCAATACGCATGGGATAACCGAAAGCTCTTCACCCCCCAAGGAAAGTTCAGGGGAAGCGCGCTGATCAGCAAGTCCGTCGAAACGGACAATTGCACACAGTGCCACCGGGTGATGGACGGCCAGAAGTCGGGCACCCTTTACATGCCCGCGGGCGACCTTCACCTCAAGGCGGGGCTTCGTTGCACCGATTGCCACACCCTCGCGGGGAGGACACAGACCGAACGTCTCCGGCACCACATCGGCAAGGGCTGGTCGCCCACGTCCACGGCCCGCAACGACCTCGACGGGGCGGGAATGAAGACTTGCGCGAACTGCCACCTCGAGGGCCAGTACAAGCAGACCCGGGCAGGCATGCCGAAAGAAGCCAAGAACCCCGACAACATCCACCGCTCGCTCTTCCACAAGGCGACCTTCCACTTCTATCTGCTGCAGTGCTCGACCTGCCATGCGCCGGAGCGAAAGACCCGCAGTGTCTATCTCATGGATCACAGCACAGGACAGCCCGCCTGGTACTCGACGGACAAGACCGCCCTGATCACCCGACCCGATGAAACGAAGCAGTTCGCCTCGGAGCTCTGGAAGCCCTGGATGGACCGTCATGTGCGCGTCAAGGGTGACGGCGAGCGATACGTCGCGGCAGTGCCCAAGGTGAGGCAATGGTTCGGCGAGATGCTCTCCGAGGGAGTCGTGAGGCCCATCGGCATGGAGTATGTGAGGAAAGCGGCGGCGGGCCAGAAGAAACTCACGACGGTCGAGGTCACCACCCTCAACGGCGAAAAGGTGAAACAGACCACGGTGGCCACCGAAGAGGACATTCGAACCATGATCCGGACCCTGACCGACATGGGATTCCGGAACGTCGTCTTCGTGGCCGACCAGCTCTATGAACTCAAGAAGGACAAGATCCTGGGAAGCCCCGCGCCGGCATTGACCCAGGCCGTGATGTTCCCAATCTACCACGGCAACATGCCGGTGTCGGCGAAAAAGACCCTGGGACAGAAGGGAAAGCCCGACGGCTGCACCGACTGCCATGCCGACAATGCACCCTTCTTTACAAAGCTCAAGGTGCGAAGCGTGGGGAAATTCCTCAAGGACAGTTACCCGACCCCGAAGGAGCCCATCGCGGAGCCGCAGATGGTGGACTGGGGAATGACGGGAGTGCCGGCCTCCGAATAAGGCAGGGTTCAGGGTTAAGGGGACAGGGTACAGGAAAAGAAAAAATGACGTGCGTGTCTCGAAATCCTTTGATCCGGTTGATTATGCCCACGGCGATGATCCTTCTCGTTGCGCTTGCGGCGTGCGGAAAACCGCTGGAGCCCGCGCCGCTGTGGAAGGTTATCGACGCCTCGACGCTTCGCGCCATGATGGCCTCCGACAAGGGACTTCCCGTGTACAACACGATGAGTGAGCTCGAATGCCTCGATCATCGGATTCCCGGTACCCGCTGCCTCGCCTGCGAGGATGTCGAGAACAACCCCTCCGTTTTGCCTGCCGACAAGGACCGTGACATCGTCTTTTACTGTGAGAGTGCGGGATGCTACCGGAGTTGCCGGGCTGCTGATGCGGCCATAAAGGCTGGCTACAAACAGGTTTATATTCTGCAAGACGGAATCCCAGCCTGGAAGCAGGCGGGCTATGCCATGGAGACGATCGAGCGAATCCCGCGTGGATCGATCCAGTCGGTGCGGGCTCAGTCGCTCAAGCAGATGCTCACGGAGCGCAAAGACATACTCCTTGTCGATGTCCGCTCGGAGAAGTCTTACAAGGAAGGCCACATCAAAGGGGCATTGAATATCCCGCTGTACCGGTTCAGCAGCAGATACGCCGAGATCCCCCTGGACCGCACAGTGGTGCTCGTCGACGACAGGGGCTTCCGGACCTTCCTGGCGGGAAGCTACCTGGAGATGAAGGGCTACCGGGTCATGAGGCTCTTCGGCGGCATGCAGGGCTGGCAGGAAATGAAGGCAGAGAAGTGACGGGAAACCTTCCCGAACCAAACGGATGGAATCGATGAATATCGAGGCAGGACAGAGGCGAAAGGGACTTCGGGCAGAACTGATTCTGCTGGCGGTATTCGCCGTCATCTGCCTGACCGTCCCCGCCCTGGCGGCCCAGGACTGCCGGTTCTGTCACGATGAGCCGCTCTACCGCGTCGATTTCAACAAATCGATCCACGCCAACAACGGCTGCACGAGCTGCCACGTGGGGATCACGAACATCGAGAAGCACCGCGACGGCAAGGAGAAGCCCGCCCCCGTCGACTGCGGGAGCTGCCACCAGGAGATCGCGAAGGAATACCGGAACAACTTCCATTACATTCAGGAAGACTTCCGCTGCAGCGACTGCCATCGCAACATCCACGCGATCAAGCAGGACAAGAACAAAAACGTCAAGCTCGCCATCATCGAGAAGTGCACCGAGTGCCACGGAAATTCTGACTACACGGCCTCGGGCCACGGCGAGGCGGTTCTGAAGGGCAATCAGGACGCCGCCAGCTGCGCCGATTGCCATGGCCTGCACAATACCCGGGTGTTCCATACCTCGCTCGAACAATACCCGGCCGAGGCCCGCGAGTTCTACACACAGAAGTGCAAGCGCTGCCATGCCGACAGCGCCATGATGAAGCGCAACAACCTCTCCGACAAAATGGTGGCCTATTACGAATCCACCTACCACGGGAAGGTCCAGGAACTGGGCTACCCGGCGCCGGTGGCCGGCTGTGGCGACTGCCACACCAAGCACAACATATTGCCGAAGGAAGACCCCCGTTCGAGCATCTACCCCGGCAACCTGGAGAAGAACTGCGGGCGCTGCCACACGGGCTTCCACACCCGCTTCCTGAGCTACCAGGCGCACCCCGATTACAAGGACCGTGCAAAGTACCCCTCGCTCTATATCACCTTCCTCTTCATGTCGGCGCTTCTCGTGGGCACACTCGCCTTCTTCTGGGTCCACACCATCCTCTGGTGGCGGAAGGTTTACTGGGAAAACGACCGCATGGAAAGAGAGGGGATTGTGCCGCACTCGGCGGTCGCAACGGGCGAGGGCCTCCAGCAGGTGGAGCGTTTCTCCGCCAAGTACCGGATCATGCACGCGCTCCTGGTGATCTCCTTCTTCACGCTCGTGCTGACCGGGTTCCCCCTGAAATATGCCGGGACGGAGTGGGCCGCAACGCTCACGCGCCTCTGGGGCGGCGCGCACATGGCAGGGCTCTTCCACCGCGGAGCGGCCTTCCTTCTGATCGTCGGGATGGCCTATGTCAGCTTCGAATCCCTGCGTTTTCTGTTCCCCAGGGGCGAGGGCAAGAAGGGCTGGCTCAGCCGGCTGCTCGGCCCCGAGTCCCTCTTCCCGAACCTGAAGGACCTCCAGGACTTCAAGGCAATGATCCGCTGGTTCTTCAACAAGGGAGAGCCCCCGAAATTCGACCGATGGACCTACTGGGAAAAGTTCGACTTCCTGGCCGTCTTCTGGGGCATGTTCGCCATCGGCGGCTCCGGGATCCTGCTCTGGAAGCCCGAGTGGTCCTCCTACCTCGTGCCCGGCTGGGTCCTCAACATCGCCGCCCTGGTGCACTCCGAGGAGGCGCTGCTGGCGGCTCTGTTCATCTTCACGATCCACTTTTTCAACACGCACTTCATCCCGAACAAGTTCCCCATGGACCGGCTCATCTTCACGGGGACCTACCGGCTCGAAGAGCTCAAGGAACAGCGGCCCCTGGAATACGAGCGCCTGGTGGCCGAGGGACGCCTGGAGTCCATGAAACGCGAGCACCCGAGCATCCCGCTGAAGCTCATCTCGGCCACCTTCGGCCTGGGAAGCCTCCTGCTGGGACTGTTCCTGACCGTGACCATCCTGTGGTCGATCCTGTTCGGGTAACCGGGGGCAAAAGAAACGATGTTGAGGCAGAGTTCTTTGGGCTCTGCCTTTTTTGTTTTTTTCATGTTATTAGTAGTAACGTTTTGACGAAATAGACAAAACAGACCGAACAGACCAAATAGACGAGATCATGGGCCTCATACGCGACATCTTCGGCATCGGCAAGGACAGCGGCAGCCTCCTGCGGGACCTTGCCGCCATCCGCAAGAAGACCCGCGGGGACCGGAACCGCCTTCTCTCGGAGATCGAGTTCAACGCCGCCCTCATCCTCGAGCATTGCCTCAAGATGGGGGCTGACGAGGCCAAGATCATCGCCAAGCTGAAGCTTGAAAATCTCACCCGGCTGATCGACGAAGGGTTCGATTTCTCGACGGTCCGGAAGGGAACGGTCCATGAAACCCTGGTGAAGGATGTGCCCGTGCTCCGGCATTACGCGGGCATTGACCTGGAGGGATTTCTGAAACGGATCCGTTTTCATCTCGATCAACTGAAACTGTTGCCGGATCTCTATGACATCAAGAAAACGGACAAGGTCAACGTACGTGTGCGTCTCGAAAACCTCGGAAGGCGATACGTGCTTCTCATCCGGTTTCTGAAAGAACCGTAAACAAGAGAGGGAACGCTTATGAACGGTGCAGAAGCTCTTCTGAAGACAGTGGCGGCGGCCGGGATCGACGTCTGCTTTGCCAACGGCGGCACGACGGAGATGCCCATGATCCTGGCCTTCGACACCATCACCGGGATCAAGCCCATGCTCGGACTGTTTGAGGGCGTCTGCTCGGGTGCGGCCGACGGCTACGGGCGCATGAAGGAAAAGCCGGCCCTGTGCCTTTTGCACCTGGGGCCGGGACTGGCCAACGGGGTTGCCAACCTGCACAACGCAAAACGGGCCCGTACGCCCCTGCTCAACGTGATCGGCGAGCATGCCTCCTGGCATCTGGCGGCGAACGCGCCCCTGGCCATGGATATCGAGTGCCTCTGCAAGACCTTCTCGGGGTGGCAGCGCACGGTACGATCCGCCGAGACCATTGCCAGGGACACGGCCGACGCGATAGAGGCGGCCTTGCGCGGGCAGATCGCAAGCCTCATCGTTCCCTGCGATCTCCAGTGGAAAGAGTACGGGGGAGACATTCCCGCGGTGAAAAGCCCGGCCTGCGAGCGCCCTGACCGGCGCGTGATCGAGTCCGCCGCGAAGTTGTTGAAGTCGGCNGANAAGACAGCGCTCATCATGAACGGCCGCGCCCTGCGGCGCCGCGGCCTCGAGGCTGCGGGACGCATCCGGGCCGCCGTGGGCTGCGATCTCTTCTGCATCAATTTCCCCGCCTACGTCGACCGGGGCACCGGGACCGTGCCGGTCGCCCGCGTACCGTACTTCCCGGAGCCCGCGGCGGCCCTGCTGGCGCCCTACAAGGCCGTGGTGCTCGCGGGAACGGATGAGCCCGTCAACTTCTTCGGCTACGAGGGCCAGTGGAGCAATCCCGTTGCCGCGGACGTTCCGAAACTACGCCTTGACATCGATTCACAGGATGCAGCGGAAACTCTTGAGGCGCTGGCCGATGAGCTGGGCGCTCCCGGCAGGGACGCCATTGGCAAGTTCCTCGCGGGACATAAAGTCCCCGATGTCCCGTCGGGCAGGCTCACCCCCGAAAAGGCCTGTCTCACGCTTGCGGCCCTGCAGCCCGCGAATGCCGTCATCGTCGACGAGGGCCTGACGGCGGGCATGTCGTACTTCCCGCTCGGCGCAACCGTTGCCCCCCACAGCTACTTTATGCTCACCGGGGGCGCCATCGGGCAAGGCATGCCTTCTGCCACCGGGGCCGCCGTGGCCTGCCCCGACAGGCCCGTCATCAACCTGCAGGCCGACGGCAGCGCCATGTACACGGTCCAGTCTCTCTGGACGCAGGCCCAGGCGGGGATGAACGTGACGACGCTCATCTGCTCGAACCGCAGCTACAACATCATCAACGTGGAGCTGCAGCGCGCAGGGATCACGAACCCCGGCCCCAGGGTCCGGTCCTTCACGGACCTGGGGAATCCCCCCATCGACTGGCCGAGCCTGAGCAAGGGGATGGGTGTGCCCGGCGTCGCCGTCGACACGGCCGAAGACCTGGCCCGGGAGATGAAGAAGGCCCTCCGGGAGCCCGGCCCGCACCTGATCGAAATGATCCTGTAAACCCAGGCCGCAAAGCAGGCATCAGGACATGAAAATCCCCCTTACATCCCCCTTTTGAAACCGGGGGCGCATCCCGTTAGGGTGCGCAACCATGTCTGGTTCGCTCCTTACCGGGCCGCCCCGCGAAGCGGATGAAGGCGGCAAACGGGGAAAGAAGGGAATTTGCGTCCTCACGACGCGCATCCCGTCAAACTTCGCCGAGCCCTTTAAAACGGTTGATCCCACATTCCTGCACGGGTAAAATTTGAGTCAATGTCTATGTCAGGAGGTGGATCATGATTCGCTACGGGTTCAGGAAAGAGCTGCCCCTCTCCTATGAAGAGGTCGTGGCGAAAGTGACGGAAGCCCTGAAAAAGGAGGGCTTCGGCATCCTCACCGAGATCAATATCAAGGACAAGCTGAAGGAGAAGCTGGGGGTCGACTTCAACAAATACATCATTCTCGGCGCATGCAACCCTCCCAACGCCTACAGGGCGCTCCAGGCCGAGCCGGATATCGGGCTCATGCTCCCCTGCAACGTCATTGTCTACGAAGCAGGAGGCAAAACGGTCCTTTCCGTCGTCAAGCCCACCGTGGCCATGCAGATGATCGACAACAAGGACCTGCGAAAAACAGCCGTAGAGGTTGAAGGGCTCCTGAAGAAGGTCTTTGACGCTGTAGCCTGAGCCATCGTCATATCCCGCCGTCTATACACCGTATCTGCATGGGCACGTCTCTTGACCTTCGACTTGCATCTTGTTCGAAGCGGTGGATTTCCTTATAATGTCATCGGGGGTAAGGAGGGGGTCCATGTCGAAGGGGAGCACCACAGCCCGTAAGCCCGGTTTCATTCTGATCCTGGTCTTTATTTTTCTTGTGCTCGCTTCTGCAATCCCCTCTTCCGCAAGAGCACAGGAGCAGGCTTTCAGCCTCACCGACGCCGTCCGCTACGCCCTGGAGCACAACAATGAGATCCGCGCCGCCGAGAGCTCCCTTGCCGCCAGGAAGGATGACGTTGGAGTGGCCCGGAGCAACCTCCTGCCGAAGATATACTTCGAAGAGCGCGCCCTGCGGACCAACAACCCCACCTACGTCTTCATGTCAAAGCTCAACCAGGGTCTCTTCACTCAGCAGGATTTTGCCATCAACAGCCTGAATCACCCCGACCCTTACAACGACTTCCTGACCCAGTTTGCCGCCGAGCAGCCGATTTTCGTACCGAAGGCGTGGGTAGGCCTCGACATGTCGAAGCGCGAGCATGAGGCTGGCAGCATCGAGCTTGCACGCAAGAAGGAGGAGATCGCCTTTAAGGTCTGCCAGGCCTGGCTCATGGTTCACACGGCGAGGGCCCGACTCACCGTGGCTCTGAAGGGGGTCGAGGATGCGCAGGAGCACTACCGGATCGCGAAGCTGCGCTACGAGGCCGACCTCGGCATGTACGCAGACACCCTTCGGGCAAGCACCGCCCTTGCCGAATCGAGGCAGCGCAAGGTCACGGCTGACAAGCAGCACAACCTCGCGCGGCGCATGCTTGGCCTGCTGATCGGCCTTTCCGGTTCGGCCGCAGTGACCGGGGATATTCCGGACTTCCAGGCCCGGGATATCGAGGAGTACGCAATAGCCTCCCAGGCCCGCGGCGACGTCCGCTCCATGGAGCTTCGTTACGAGAATGCCGAGAAGAACATCCGTATGTCGGAAACGGACTACCTGCCCTATGTCGGCGTCGGCGGGGGATACCAGTGGAACGACCCCGCTAATCTCTTTGGCGGCTCCGGTGACAGCTGGCAGGTCTCGGCCTTTTTGCGCTGGAATCTCTTCGACGGGGCAAAGCGCGAGCACGAGCGCTCAAAGGCGAAGCACCAGGCCAAACAAGCCCAGGAGCACCTCCTGGGGATAAAGAAGGCTGCGGCTTACGGGCTCTATCAGGCCCAGCTCGGCGTGGAAGAAACAAAGGCAAACCTGGAGCTTGCGCGGGAAGCCCTGAAGACCGCCGAGGAGGGAACGCGGCTCGTGCAGATGCGCTACGAAAACTCCTTCTCGCCCATCGTGGACCTGCTGGATTCCCAGGTCGTCCTCGACCGGGCGCGGGCGGGGCTCGTGGCAAGGGAAAACGAGTACCGGGTTTCCATCCTCAACCTCGGCTGGGAGAGCGGCACGATTCTCAAGGATCTCGGCATCGCGCAAGACGAGAAGAAGGAATGACGATGATCAAAACGGCAGAGATGAAATGCAACGGGGGCTGTCTCGCGGCCCTGGTGTTCTTGACGCTTCTCGCGGGCTGCGGCGACAAGGTGGGCCCCGGCACGGCGGAGGTGAAGAGGCAGGCAATTACCGGGGCGACCGTAACGGTCGTGCAGCTCTCGAAAATCAGCGATGACTACGAAACATCGGGTACGGTGAGGGCGAAGGTCACGAGCATCATTTCAAGCCGCGTCACGGGAACCGTTACGGCAGTCCATGTGCGGGCCGGCGAGCGGGTGAAGGCAGGCCAGCTCCTGGCCACGATCGACGACCGCGATGCCGTCCAGAAGGTGCGCGCCGCCGAACAGGCCAACGAAGCGGCCAGGCAGGGCCGGTCCATGGCCGATCTCACATACCAGCGCTACAAGAAGCTCCATGACGAAAAGGCCCTGGCCAGGCAGGAGATCGACCAGATCGAGACGCAGAAAAAGGTGGCCGATGCCAATTACGAGCAGGCAAAAGCCGGGCTCGAGGAGGCCCGTGTCTGGCAGGGCTTTACCCGGATCACAGCGCCCGCCGCCGGTGTGGTGACCGACAAGCGCATCGACCCCGGAAGCATGGCCGTGCCGGGAGTGCCTCTCTTTACCGTCGAGAGCGAAGGGGGCTTCCAGCTGGAAGCGGCTGTTGATGAGGCCCAGTCGGGAACGCTTCAGGTCGGGACCACTGCCGCCGTCACGATAGATACCATCGGCCTCAATACGACCGGAAAGATCGTTGAGATCGTCCCCGCCGTGGATCCGGCCACGAGGACCTTCATCGTGAAGATCGCGCTGGCCGACAGGGGGCTCAAGAGCGGCCTCTTTGCGCGGGTGCGCCTGCCCCGGGGTGATCGCGAGGCGCTCCTCGTCCCGAAAGGGGCCATCGTGGAAAAGGGCCAGCTTACAGGGCTCTATGCAGTAGATCCCCAGGGGCTCGTCACGTATCGCCTGGTCAGGACCGGGAAATCCTACGAGGGCGGCATCGAGGTCCTCTCGGGGCTCAATGCCGGCGAGCGAATCGTCACGACAGGGCTGGAGAAGGCCATCGACGGCGGCCAGATCGCCGGGGGAACCGCAAAATGAGCGACCGCATCGGGATTGCCGGCAAGATCGCCCACGCATTCATCCAGTCGAAGCTCACGCCGCTTATCGTCATCGCTTCGCTTCTGCTGGGGCTTTTTGCCGTCATCGTGACCCCGCGCGAGGAGGAGCCCCAGATCGTCGTCCCCATGATCGATGTCTATGTGACCTACCCCGGTGCCTCAGCCAAAGAGGTGGAGGAGCGCGTCACCCGGCCCATGGAGAAACTCCTCTGGGAGATCAAGGGCGTCGAGTACATTTACTCCATCGTGAAGCCGGGGTTCAACCTGACCATCGTCCGGTTCTACGTGGGCGAGAGCATGGAGGACAGCCTCGTCAAGCTCTACAACAAGCTCATGTCCAACTACGACCGGATTCCCCCGGGAGTATCCCAGCCGATGGTCAAGGCCAAGTCCATAGACGACGTGCCCATCCTGACGCTCACCCTCTGGAGCGAAAGCCCCCGCATCTCGGGCTACGAATTGCGGCGGGTCGCCCTCGAGCTCTGCACGGAGATCAAGAAAGACCAGAATGTCGCTGAGTT
>JGI11641J44799_10000739_pt1 | contig 9991 bp, 9 predicted proteins | sample WetSurSiteA1Bulk_FD_44799 | JGI IMG/M metagenome (IMG submission 44799) | reverse complement strand
AGAAGGTGACAGTGGTGGTGGAGGTGAAAGGCGAACCTGAAGGACTGTCCTATCATGCCGATGCCATGGCTCCAGGCTTTTCTGCTTCGGCCACTTCTTTAAAAAACAAGCTCGTGCTGGATATCACCGATCAAAAACTGTGGTCGCCGGATTCTCCCTTTCTCTATGACCTGAACGTGCAGATCAGACAAGGAGACACCGTCATTGACGAAGTTGGCAGTTATTTTGGTATGCGCAAAATCAGTCTGGCAAAAGACGAAAACGGCATCATGCGCATCATGCTCAATAACCAGTTCCTGTTCCAGTACGGCACGCTGGACCAGGGATGGTGGCCGGATGGTCTGTATACCGCACCCGGCGATGNGGCACTGAAATCGGATGTAGAATTTCTCAAAAGTATTGGCATGAATATGCTGCGAAAGCATGCTAAAGTGGAACCTGCAAGGCTGTATTACTGGTGTGATACGCTTGGTATTCTTGTCTGGCAGGATATGCCCGGCGGCGACAATAAAAAATTATTCAAGGGGCGAACGCGTGAGTCAGCCGCTCAGTTTGAGAAGGAATGGAAGAGTATTATCCGTGCGTTGTATAATCACCCCGGTATCGTCATGTGGATTCCCTTCAATGAAGGCTGGGGGCAATATGATACGGCCCGGATCGTCGCCATGACAAAAGATGCGGACCCGACACGTTTAGTCAACAACGCAAGCGGGTGGACGGACAACCGGATCGTCGCCATGACAAAAGATGCGGACCCGACACGTTTAGTCAACAACGCAAGCGGGTGGACGGACAAAGGTGTTGGTGACGTGCATGATATCCATGCCTATCCCGGCCCGGAAATGCCGGACGTGGAAGAAAAACGTGCTGTGGTGCTGGGTGAATTTGGCGGGCTTGGCCTTCCTGTTGCAGGGCATACCTGGCAGAAAGAAAAGAACTGGGGCTATAGCACCTGCAAAAACAACCAGGAGCTGACGGCGGCCTATGGGGAGTTAATGAACAAGCTTCGCCCGCTGATTGCAAAGGGCCTTTCTGCTGCGGTTTATACACAGACAACGGATGTAGAAAGCGAGGTCAATGGCCTGATGACGTATGATCGCGAGATGATCAAGATGGATGCTGACCTCCTGAAAAACAGTCATAAACGTCTGATGACAGTAGACCCATGAAGGGCATCTCTAAAACAGTATTATAACGGATTCAACCGGTCTCCGCTCTTACGGACGTCATTTAGATCGTTTCCATTCTGTGATATCATCAATGATCACCAGCTCTTTTCCATTGGGAAAAAAGACCGCTGTGAAGAGGATATCCTTGTCTTTTCCATCCCCGCAATGAATACGGAATATTGTTTCCTCCTTGAGGTTTGTGTCGGTGCGTGCCCGGATCTGCTGGTGCCATGTGCTGAATATTTTTTCCCGGTATTCAGTATCAGGAAATACTTTATCGCCCCAGATAGTCAGATCCGGGAATTCTTTTTGGGGATACCCGCATATCTTTTCAAATGCCGGATTGGTATATTCAATGGTTCCCGTACTGGTGATAATAGAGATACCAAACGGAACACTCTCCACGAGAAGACGGAATCGTTCCTCACTCTCCTTTAATGCATCTTCTGCACGTTTACGCTCGGAGATGTCTATGCCGATACCTCGCATGCCGGTAATTTTATTTTCATGAACAATAGGCACATGATAGGTTATTAAGGGAAATGTGCTTCCATCCTTTCGAATCGACATAAATTCATGGAACACCGGAAATTCGCTGGGTTCCTCCATTGATGCCCGGATAAAATCTCCCAATACCCTATCCCGGTCATCAGGATGTATTGTCTGCCAGATAGTCATTCCCTTTTCAACATCTTCAGGATCATACCCGTACATCTCATACGTGCGGGGGTTAACAAAGGTTACATTTCCCCGGTCGTCACATTCCCAGATACTCTGGGGGAGCATTTCCACCAGGGACTGGAATCGCTTCTCGCTTGCAAAAAGTGCCGCTTCAGAAGCTTTTCGTTCGGTAATATCCCGGGATATACCAAGAACNGATCTGACGTGATTGTCCGGGTCTTTCAATGGAGTCAGAATGTGATCATACCAGTAGATCCGGCCATTGAACGTAAGAGAGGATGAAGATCTGACAGAAGAACCTGTGGCAAAGACACTATCGAGCGCTATTTTCTGGCTTGTGGCTGTTTCAGGAGAGAATAAGCAGGCGCGTGGAATCCCGATAATCTGGTCTATTGGCCTGTTGACCATCGCAGCCGTGTAACTGTTGACATATTCCACGTTGTCATTTTTGCCAATCACGAATATCAGGTCGTTTGAAGCTTCAGAGAGGGTGCGATATAATTCCTCACTCCTGCGTAACGCTTCCTGTACCATTTTCCTGTCATTGATGTCACGAGCGATAACGAGATCTGCAGGACGTCCTTCAAACATAATGACCCCGGCATTCAATTCAACAAACGATTTACTGCCATCTTTTTTCATGAGTGTTGTTTCATAGATGGAAGGGAAGGATTCACCAGATATCCGTCGCTGATAATTGCTGATAAGTTCGGGAAGNGCATCGGGATGAACGAAATCTGTGAACGGTCTTCCCATGATCTCTTCTTCAGTACCTCCCCAGATTTCCGGAAGCCGGGGATTAAACATCTTAATGGTTCCATCCTGTATGACACATATAATATCATTTGCGCGATTAACGAGAATCTGGTATTTCTCTTCACTCTCCTTTTTTGCATCTTCTGCCTTCTTTTGCGATGTAATATCCTCAAGAATGACTGACACTCCTTTGCGCCCGTCATCAAAAACCGTTGGGACGATCCGGCAAAACAGGTGGATATCCTTTGTACCGAGGACAAATTCTCCAGACCATTCTTTTCCGGTAACCCCTTCCTTGATATTTTCAATGAACCCGCTGAATAATTCGTCAAAAACCAAAGCAACTGGCGTATATTCAATATTTTTTCCAAGCAGGGAGTTATTGTCAGTTCCAACCAGCTCAAGAAATGGATCGTTTGCATACATAATCCTGAGACTGCTGTCCAACTGCACAATAAGTTCTGAGGAAATTGAGAGTATCGTAGAGAGGGCAAGCCGTTGAGATAGTGCATAAATCTTCTTCATCCCGAAGCGGCGCATCTCCACCTGTCCTGATACGAGAAGGTTCTCCAGATATCGACCCACGGTGTTGCGGTTGATCCTGGTCTTCTGGGCTATCTGGGTAATAGTCATGCCCTGCGGATTCTTATCCAGAATATCCTTTATTTTAGCGGTAATATCTTTGATCAGCACCATTCTGAAAATTCTATTGACCTGTCAGATTATAATAATTCAGGATTGTATTTTTTTGTTCGGATACTTCCACTCAGAATAATAACCCCACCAGTGAGATCTGCCACCGGGAAAATTCCATAAAGGACGTTTCTCGTCTATAGATTATGTCTGGTCCTGTGCCCCATAATCTCCGATACCTTCCAAATTTTTCGAAGTCAACGCCAGATTGATGAGCTTACCTGCACAAAAGTTTCGCTACAGATTATGTCACCCAAAAAATATCTCTTCATAGCAGGCTCCCTGCTCATCCTGGCGGCAATCCTTGCAACGGGATGCATGAGCACACCTGCAGGCACACCAACTCCAACAGCGACGCAGACATCAGTTGGCATGCCGAACCCGGCATCAGTCGCCTGTGGCCAGGCCGGCGGGACAGTCGAGATTAAAAATGATGTAACCGGTAATCAGTTTGGCATGTGCACGTTTAAAAACGGTACTTCCTGTGAGGAGTGGGGGCTCTACCGGGGCGAGGGGTGCAAACCCGGTGTAACTGCAACACCAACAGCTGAGGCAAAGAAGATGGTCACATTCACAGAAGCGGATAACGGATAAACAGAGGATGTTACCCAGAACACCCAGTTCGCCGTTGTGCTTTCAGAAAATCCATCCACCGGGTTTATGTGGAATGCAACCCTGTCGCCGGGTCTTGAGCTCCAGTCAGATACCTATCAGGATGACGCATCGGCCGGCAGGGTTGGTGCAGCCGGAACCCATACCTGGGTCATGGTCGCAAAGGTGACCGGAGACTAGAAATTCTCTGCTATCTACAAGCGTTCGTGGGAGCCGGTGACCGGAAACGAGACTGCATATAGCGTGAACATCAGGGTTGTTAAACCCTGATACAATTTTTATTGTTGGCAACCTGATTTTCAATCGTGAGTAATTGAAAAACCTGTATTTTACTGCTAAACAAAAAAGGTGGGTGTTGTTCCCTCCCATCTAGCTTTGTGTCTTCTCAACATTCACGTCAACTGTATCATCCGTAACCAGGCATCACCATCCCCCTAAAAACAGCAATTCGATTATTTTTTAGTCCAGTTCCCAATCATCTCCGATACCTTCCAAATTTTTCGAAGTCAACGCCAGATTGATGAGCTTACCTGCCTAAAGTTTCGCTACAGATTATGTCACCCAAAAAATATCTCTTCATAGCAGGCTCCCTGCTCATCCTGGCTGCAATCCTTGCAACAGGGTGCATGAGCACACCTGCAACTACGCCTGTTGTGTCTCCGGACTTAAAGAAGTTTAACTCGACGAGCGAGATCGAGCAGTATGTCCGGGATTCGATGGCACTGGACCAGCAGAACGGATACTATGGGACGAATGGCCCCATAGTCGGGATCAGCACCGCTGTAGATGGTGTGCAGAGGTCGGAAATGGCCAAGGGAGGAATAGCCGTGCCCGCTGCAATGCCCGCAGTCCTGTCAGGAACGGTCGATCACTCGCAGACCAATGTGCAGGTTGCCGGGGTCGATGAACCGGACATCGTAAAAAACGACGGCAAATATATCTACATGATATCCGGCTCAACACTTACCATCATTGACGCCTACCCGGCAGCAGGTGCATCGGTCATCTCAAAAACTGAAATTTCCGATACCCCAAAAGACCTCTTTGTCAGCGGCGACCGTCTTGTGCTCTTCACCACGGGAACGGAAATACCGGAGACCACCCCACAACCGGCTACCAGCGCTTTACCAGGGATCGCCCGGGAAATGCCGATGCCCCCGTACCGCTACTATTCACCGTCTACCCACGCAATCGTGTATGATATCAGTGACCGGAACAACCCAAAAGTGATGAAGGATTACACAATTGACGGCGATTATATCGATGCCCGGATGATTGGCTCAATCGTGTACATGGTCACGCGGCAGCAGATATACCTCTACACGGGTGATCATGTGGTCGCCCCCGCCATCCGTGAAGGTACAACGACCGTAGCCAGGCCGGATGTCTGGTATTTCGACAACCACGAATCCCAGTATACGTTTACTACGATTACCTCCCTTGATGCAGCGAGCGGAAACCAGAAAGATGCACAGACCTATCTGCTCGGCAGCGGGAACATTCTCTATGTCTCGCCTGATGCGATGTACGTGAGTTACCAGAAATACCACCCGGTGATCTATCCCATGAGGGGCGGTATGGAAATCGCCCCCCCCCAGCCGGTTGCAGTCAGCGGGGGGATGGGTACCAGCGGATCTGCCGGGGTTTCAACCGCAGTTGACGTTGCCGTTTCGTCACCGTCAGGAGTTTCTGCGGCAAAAATTGCCGTGCCAGCGGTCATCCCTCCGGACTTCAACACCCTGACGGATTCCCAGCGGCAGGCGATCCTCGATGGTCTCCGGACTGCCGAACAGGACGCGATCCGCCGCCAGGAAGCCGACCAGACCTCAACAGTAATCCACAAGATTGCCATACAGGACGGCAAAATAACTTACATCGGAAAAGGTGAGGTACCTGGTACCCTGGACAACCAGTTTTCAATGGATGAATACAACAACAATCTCCGCGTCGCAACCACCTCCAGTGTATACACCCAGTCCGGGCAGTACACCTACAACAATGTCTATGTCCTTGACGGGAAGATGTCCACGATCGGTTCGTTAACCCATATTGCCGAACAGGAAACGATCTATTCGACGCGGTTCATCGGCGACCGTCTCTACATGGTGACCTTCAAGCGGATCGACCCCTTCTTTGTGATCGACCTTTCAAAACCGGAAACCCCGAAGATCCTCGGAAAACTGAAGATACCCGGGTACTCCGATTACCTGCATCCCTACGACGCTACCCATATCATCGGCATCGGCAAGGAAACGACGACCAATGACTGGGGTGGAGTCTCCACGAGCGGGATCAAGCTTGCCCTCTTCGATGTCTCTGATGTGGCCAACCCAAAACAAATCGACAAGGTGCAGATCGGGGATGCAGGCTCTGATTCAGCAGCACTCACCGATCACCATGCATTCCTCTTTGACAAGGCAAAGAACCTCCTGGTGATCCCGGTGATGGCAGTAACTGCAAACCCGGTGACCAAGGGGGATTATTACACCACCCAGCCGCAGGTCTGGTACGGGGCGTATGTATTCGGCCTCACCCCGCAGACAGGCTTTACTCTCCGGGGAACAGTCCAGCATGGGACCGGAACAAACGGCTATTATTATTACGGCAGCTCGACGTCAGATGTGAAACGGTCCTTGTATATCGGCAATGTCCTCTACACGATGTCATCAAAACAGATCAAGGCAAACTCGCTCGACGACATCAACACGACGATCGCAACAATACCCCTTCCCGGTATCGGGGATGTCTATTACCCCCCGATGAAGTAGATACGGCACTGGCCGTATTCCGGATCTTTTTTTATAACACCCTTTTGATGGTGAATAATTAAAAAAAACATACTAACCCTACAATCGGGATTTTCCGTCTATACATAGACAACCGCAGCCTGAAAATACCAGGCTTTGGATTCCGGAAGCGACGACAATGGAAAGAAAAAGAAACCTTTAATCCCCATCAACAAGACGATCTGCTGTAATGCATATCCGGTCGCTATCCTTCCTCCACGATACGTTTCCGAAAAAAGACTGTTACCCCTTCAACCTCGAGGTCTTCAGAAAGACCGACACGCTTGTATTCTCTTGTCCCGTGACCTTTTTTATAGGTGAGAACGGGACCGGGAAATCGACCCTGCTCAGGTCAATTGCACATGCGTCGCAGTTCCATATCTGGGAGACACAGCATGGGAACAGGGACAGCAGCAACCGGTTTGAAGGCGACCTGCAAAATCCCTCCGGCTCAAATGGGCAGACGGCAGGGTCACAGGGTCTTTCTTTGCGTCAGAAGTCTTCCACCATTTTGCCGAGTCACTCGATGCCTGGAGTAAAGCCGATCCCGGTTGCCTCAGCTACTTTGGCAACACAAGTTTGGTGGTTAAGTCCCACGGTCAGTCCCACATGACATTTTTCAAACACCGGTTTTCGCGAAAAGGACTGTACCTGCTCGATGAACCGGAGAACGCGCTCTCTCCNNTATACCAGCTTGAACTCCTCCGGATGCTACGGCAGTTTGCCNTTAGAGGTGATGTCCAGTTTATCATCGCAACGCATTCTCCCATTCTCCTTGCTCTGCCGGANGCGGAGATCTTCAGCTTCGATGAGTGCCCAATACAAAGGGTCTCGTATGAGGATACCCAGTACTTCCGGATCTATCGCGATTTTTTGAATGATCGTAAAAAGTACCTTGACATGGAGTAACAAAATGGCGCTTGTGAGGAGATGATTTTTAACTGTTTTCCGGGCGAAACATGGATTTTGTCGTCCTTAAAGAATCTCCTTTGGGGATTTTTAACCCCGACCTCCGAGCCGCTTAACTCCCTCCGTGTTCATTTCATCTTTTGCAACGACCGGTAACATGGATATACTTCTATCGCTCCAGTGTGGTTATCGCAAATCATGTAAAATTTGAAATCTCTAATAAATTTTTACAGAGAAATCATACAGGAGCAAAGAGGATCGATCCACTATGAAATCCAAAGGCAAACCCAAACCCGGCAAATCCGAATACGCTGATGCAGAGGCTACCGCACAAAACCTGTCCAAAGATCCCGGTGTGAAAACACCAACGGTATCGGGTGAGGCAAAGGCCGTTCCCCACTACCAGCACAAGGAGGTTACCCAGTCGATCCGCCAGGAGAAACTGGTATGCCCCCAATGCGGAGAACCAACGCTCCATGCAGAATTCCCTGACCAGTTTGAAGCATGGCTGAAGTGTTCGTCCTGCGACTTTTTCATGGGGATGAGTAATGCTGACTGGCACCGCATGGAGAACAGCCCTAATATCAATGAAAAGATCAAAAAAATGGCAAAGAAACAGGAGACGTAACCCGCTTTAAACGGATGGAGACAAACGACACACCAGGATACTACCGTTGAGAAATAATAATAATCATACCGGCGGCAATGGTGAGCTATGGATTTCTTTGATTCGGCATACCGTGGCACACCTCCCTGGGATATCGGCCGGCCCCAGAAGGAGTTCACCGAACTGGTCCGGCGAGGTGAAATAACCGGAACTGTTCTTGACATAGGATGCGGGTCAGGGGAAAATGCTCTCTTCTTTGCACAGGAAGGGTTTGACGTGTGGGGGATCGATTCTTCCCCACTCGCAATACAAAAAGCTCAGGAAAAATCTCAACAACGAGGAGTCCCGGTGCATTTTCTCGTCATGAGCGCACTGGAACTCGCAAAACTCAACAGGACATATGATACCGTCACCGATTCCGGGCTCTTCCATACCCTGTCCAATGCAGATCGCCTGCTCTTTGTAAAAAATCTTGCAGCCGTCATGTCCCACAAGGATACCTATTTCATGCTCTGTTTCAGCGACAAGGAACCGGCCGGTTATGGCCCGAGAAGAATAACAGAACGGGAGATCCGGGAGACGTTTTCGGACGGGTGGTTGATCAACTACATCAGGCCGGCCACATTCGAAAGCAACACCCGGGCCCAGGGACCACGTGCATGGCTCGCGTCAATAACAAGAACCTGATGCGCTCTCAAAACGCATTCCGGTACCGGGTTTTTTGTTGTTAACCGCAAGGATTCACTGTTCTTTTTATGGTACCACAAAACGGTTAATATGTCAGTTGACCTATCAACTAAGAGAAATGGGCAAGGACCGCGTAACAAAAAAAATCGGATTTATGTACTGGCACAATCGCAGACTCTTCACCAGTATATTCCCGCACCAAATCGGCCCGGGTCAGGCAGCATTTCTCATCCATCTCACCCAGGATAGTGAGGTACGACAGGACGCACTGGTTGCAAAAATCGGCGTGGATAAAGCGATCGGCACCCGGGTAATCAGGAAACTTTCTGAAGCTGATTATATCCGGCGCCGCCGCGACCCTGAAAATTACCGGGCGTATCTCATCTCCCTTTCTGATAAAGGTGCAGCGATGAAATCAGAAATCCTCGAAGTACTCGATTCCATCAACGCTACACTTTTTGAAAATTTCACCAAAAAAGAAAGGAAAATGACGCACAAACTCATGGACAGGATGATCGCAAACATACACCAGGCAATTCCCAAAACCTCAGAAGAACCTGCAGAAAAAAATCCTTATTGACCTGTCGCATAGAGACAGACATCGCCACGGACTATTGACCCCCCAAAATAAAAAAAGGAATGATAATCAATTGACTGCTCCCCAGACCGAAGCTGATCGCTATAAATGGATTGCACTTACCGTTGCCTCACTGGGAACGCTCGTCGGCTTACTGAACGCAACAACCCTGATCATCGCGCTCCCGACAATAATGCTGGACCTGAACACCACGCTCATAGGGGTCATGTGGGTGCTCATCGCCTATACCCTGATCATCACCATCCTTGCACCGGCATGCGGGCGTCTTGCCGATATCTACGGGAGAAAAAACCTGTATGTCTTAGGCCTCATTGTCTTTTCCACCGGTTCGCTCCTGTGCGGGTTTTCCGCAGATATCACCCAGCTGATAGGCTTCCGAATCTTCCAGGCCATCGGCGGGGCATTCCTTGTAGCGAATGGGACTCTCCTCGTTGTTGATGCATTTCCCCGCGCTGAACTGGGAAAAGCGATGGGAATTCTTTCCATGATCATG
>JGI11641J44799_10000738_pt1 | contig 9993 bp, 6 predicted proteins | sample WetSurSiteA1Bulk_FD_44799 | JGI IMG/M metagenome (IMG submission 44799) | reverse complement strand
ACCGGCATGCCGGCCATGTTCAACTCCGACGTCATGGTGCTGGGCATGGTCAACCGCGGCAAGACGTTGAGTGATGCGCGCGCGAGCAGTCTGAACGGCTGTGTGGCTGTCTTCTGCGACGGCAAGGACCGCATGGCCTCCACTGGTTACTTCAACCTGGCCAAGGCTCTCGAACTCGCTCTCAACAACGGGGTCGACCGCCTGACGGGCGAGCCCCTGGGGCCGCAGACCGGAGAGCCCAGGGCCTTCGCCAGCTTCGATCAGGTGCTCGCCGCCTTCGAGGCCCAGGTCGAGCACTTCGTGGCGCTGAAGGTCCGCTACGACAACACCGTGCGCGACATCTACGCCCGCTACTGCCCGGTGCCGTTCACCTCGGCCGTGGTCGACGACTGCATCGCTGCGGCCGTCGACTGGCACGCCGGCGGGTCGCACTACAAGATCGCCACGATGAGCGGGGTTGCGGTCGGCACGGTCGCCGACGCGCTTTCCGGCATCCGCACGCACGTCTTCGACAAGCGCTCCGTCGGCATGCCCGAGCTGATCGACGCCCTCGACCGCAACTGGGAAGGGCAGGAGGCCCTGCGCCTGACGCTGGTCAACAAGACCCCGCACTACGGCAACGACGACGACACCGCCGATGCGCTCGCCGTGCGGGTGCAGGAGATCTTCTGCTCGGCCGTGGAACGCCACTGCGACACCCAGGGCGCCAAGTATTGGGTGGACCTGCTGCCCACCACGAGCCACATCGCCCTGGGGGAGGCGACCGGCGCAACACCGGACGGCCGCCGGGCCCGGGCCTGGCTGTCCGAGGGGGTGAGCCCGGTTCAGGGCCACGACCGGAAGGGCCCCACCGCCTCCACGCGCTCGGTGTCCAAGCTGGACCACGCCCGGACCAACGGGACCCTGCTCAACGTCAAGATCAGCCCCCAGACGGTGAAGGGCGACCGCGACCTGCAGAAGCTCGCCGCTCTCATCCGGACCTACTTCGCCCAGGGGGGNTTCCACATGCAGTTCAACATCGTCGACCGGAAGATCCTGCTGGATGCCATGGACCGGCCCGAGGAGCACCGCAACCTGCTGATCCGGGTGGCCGGGTACTCCGACTACTTCGTGCTGTTGAACAAGGACATTCAGCAGGAGATCCTCTCGCGCGCCGAACATGGGGTTTGAAGGATAGGGGGATATTCGCGTTGCGCTTCATCCCATCCCCTCAGGCGGACTGCGGCCTACTATGAGTGCGCCTCGCTCCGCGGAATTGTTTGCTTCCGCAAACGTAACGCTGCAAGCGCTGATGCGCTTTTGTCTTTTCGGCCGCTGGCCGAAAATCCAAACCACCCGCGCGGCGGGTGGTCGTTAAAGCGCGCGCCTTGAACGTGGCCTTTTTCAAAGCCACCTGATCTCAAGACCTGATTGACCCAACAACCCCACCGACCAGAGCCAAATCTGCAAGTTCCTCAAGCGGCACCTCTGATCTAATCCCAAACCCAGAGAATCCGTGCATAGATTCGTTCCAGGCGCGTAATATGGCCCTCACACAACCCCGGGATTCGTTTCATTTCTATTGCCTGTTGCGACATTGCCGAGGTTTGGGATATCATCCTGTATCACAGTAATGCCGACTCTGAGATAGTGAATAAAATCTTTTTCCAACAATTCAGCAGATAAAAATGGTGACAGTCGTGATGGCTGGCGGTGAGGATAACGGCGTGTCAGGCTGGGAAGGACGATAGATAAAACTCTTATTCACAATCGCTGATAATCGCTGAGATGAATTGGCCATGATAAACCACCTGACAGGATTAAGAAGCACCAAACCCGTCCGCCTTCTTTCCGGTATTCATTTTGCATCACCATTTCGTCGGGATGGACTCATCCCCGAAATGTTTGGTATAAAAACTTTGGATGGCTGATATCCAGCTACTCAGGCCACAATGGGCATCGGACCCGCCTTAAAAAAATTGCACCTCTTTCGAGCCGAGTCGGGTAAATGAAACGCTGGAACAAGCCCTTATTGAGCACCCACCGATTGCTGCTCAGCCTGTTTATGCTGGGCGCGCTGATCGCAGCTGAGGTGTTGATCTTCGGACCCATCCTCAGCCGTGTGCACCCTGAAGACCCCCTGACACCAGTGGAGCGTGTCTGGCTAGATACGCACGCGGGGCAAATCCGCCTGGCGCCTTCTCCCTTTTGGGAGCCCATGGAGTTTTTCGACAAAGACGGCAATTACGATGGCCTTGTCGCCGACTACATGAAGTTGATAGAGAAGCGTCTAAGATTCAAGTTTGCAATCGTAAGGGCTCAAAGCTGGAACGAGGTGCTTGAGCTGGCAAAAATCCGTCAAATCGATGTTATCAGCGCCGCCTACGACACCCCAGAGCGAAGGGGATACATGATGTGGTCCGATTCGTACCTGGAAGTCCCCGAAGTCATCGTAACCCGGAAATCCAGGGAATGGGATCTCACCCTCGATGACATGAAGGGACTAAAGGTGGGGGTGACGTTGTCTTACGTCGTGGGAGACTGGATACGGCAAAACTACCCCCATATTCCCTTGATCCAGGTACCCAATGATCTGGCAGGCCTTCGCATGGTGGCTTTCGGAGAGCTCGACGTCATGATCGCAGAGCTGCCCGTCGCCTCATACTCGATCGAGAAAGAAAAAATAACCAATCTCCGCGTGGCCGGAAATACTGGGTTCAGCGCGATTCTGAGCGTCGGCGTTCGCAACGACTGGCCGATCCTGGCAGGCATTATGGAAAAAGGAATGCGCCTGATAACGCTAGAGGAAAGAAAAGCCATTTACAAGAAGTGGATCAACCTGGGGGATTATCCGCTCTATATGGACCGGCAATTCTGGTACGTGTTCCTTTCAGCGCTGGCTGGAGGGTCAGTTCTCGCCGTGCTGGTGTTTGCCTGGAACTTGAGTTTGAGGCGAAGGGTCGCCGAAAAAACCCTATCCCTGACCCAGGAACTGCATGAAAGAAAGCGCATCGAGGGTGCGCTCAGGGACAGCGAAAATCACCTCGCAACCCTCATTGGAAATCTGCCTGGCATGGCCTATCGCCACCATATCGAATCGGAAGACCGATGGCCCATGGATTACATCAGCAGCGGCTGCTATGAGCTGACCGGCTACCGCGATCTCTGTCGACCAGGAAAGGAAACCGAATTTTTCGATAAGCTCGTTTACCCGGATGATCGCTACGAAATTAGGAGAATTATCAAAGAGGCTCTGGCACACCGGGAGCCATTCCGCCTGACCTATCGCATTGTTACTGCCGATGGATCCGTTAAGTGGGTGTGGGAACAGGGGGTCGGTATTTACTCTGATGCGGGCGAGATCCTGCAGGTCGAGGGTTTCGTCACCGATATCAACGCGTTCAAGCAGGCTGAGGAAGCGCTGGCCAGAAGCCGCCAACTCTTCCAAGACCTTGTGCTCAATTCCCTGATAGGCATCTCGATTATACAAAACGGGGCCATTGTTTTTCAGAACCCCGAGCAGGAGCGCATTTTCGGGGTTTTACCCGGCGGTTTCAATGTTTTTGAATGCGCCAACATTCATCCCGAGGACGTGGGAAAATTCAGGGGTTTTCTTGAAACTGCTGATGCCGGACATGAGGAACCCCTGGAGCCGGATTTCCGTTTGTTTCCTTACACGCCGGAGGGTTTGTATGGAAAATTCAGATGGGTCCACTGCAGGGCGTCACGGATTGAATACCAGGGTCGAAAGTCGGTGCTTTTAAACATGCTGGATGTCACCCGCGCCCGGGAATTGGAGCATTTTCTGAGCGTTCAGGACAAGATGTCGTCCCTGGGCCGCGTCGCTGCGGGCATCGCCCATGAGATCCGGAACCCCCTGTCGGGTATCAACCTCTATCTCGGCGTCGCCGAGAAGATGTTGCGGCGCTCCGGGGACCTGGCCAACATTCAGGACAGCCTGAAACAGATCAAGAGGGCCTCGCACAGCATCGAAACCGTCATTCGGCGAGTGATGGATTTTGCAAAGCCGGGCATGCCCAAGTTTCAGCCGATCGACATCAACGATTCCGTAAAGGAGGCGATCGGGCTTTGCGCGGTCTCCCTCAGAAAAAGCGGCATCCAATTGATAGTGGACCTCACCCCGGAATCGCTTTATTGCAGGGCGGACACCAATCTGATTCAACGAGTGGTGTTGAACTTGGTGACCAATGCCGCCGAGGCCATGGAAAGCATGGAGGGCGATAAAAACATCCTTGTAGCCTCCATGGAAAAGGAGGGCCAGGCAGTGGTCCGGGTTGCCGATTCCGGTCCCGGTGTACCCGAGGCGATCGCCGATAGCGTCTTCGACCCGTTTTTCACCACTAAAAGCGACGGAACAGGCATCGGGCTCAGCCTAAGCCGCCGCATCGCCATGGACCACCGGGGAACCCTTGGGTTGATTCGAAGCCTATCGGGGGGCGCCGAGTTTGTTCTGCAACTGCCATTGATGAAGGGAGCCGTCTGATGCAGTACCGCATTCATGTCGTCGACGACGAACAGAGTATCCGCAATGGCATACAATCCGCCATGGGCGACGATTATCATGTGAAGACCTTCGGGTCGGCAGAGGACGCTCTCAAGGGGATGGAGACGGAACTACCGGATCTCGTCCTCCTGGATATCGGATTGCCCGGCATGGACGGCATCGCCGTTTTGAAAGTGATGAAAGAGCGTTTCCCAGACTTGCTGGTGATCATGATCACGGCTTATGAAGATGTGAATACGGTGATATCGGCCATGAAACTGGGCGCCTACGACTACATCATCAAACCGATCCACCTGGAGGCCCTGGAAGTCACCGTCGGCAACGCCCTGGAGAGCATTCGTCTGCGAAAGGAGATCCAGGCCCTCCAAGAGAATCTCCTCCAGGAAAACGTGCCCTGTTTCATCGGGGAGAGCGATGCCATTCAGGAGGTCATGGAGCTAATCACGAGGGTGGCTATGAGCCCGGACACCCCCGTGCTCATCCTTGGAGAGACCGGCACAGGAAAGGAACTGATCGCGAGCGCCATCCACTATCGAAGCCCGAATTTCAGAGGGCCTCTAATCTGCGTAAACTGTTCGGCCATACCCAACCATCTGATCGAATCCGAACTGTTCGGCTACGAAAAGGGGGCTTTTAGCGGTGCTTCTGCCACCGGCAAGCAAGGGCTTATCGAATCCGCGGCTGACGGGACCCTGTTTTTGGACGAGATCGGAGATCTGAGCCTCGAAGCCCAGGCGAAGCTGCTTCGTTTTTTGGAAAGCGGAGAATTTTACAAGGTTGGCGGCACGACGAAGCGGCACATCCAGACACGGATGGTGTCAGCCACCAACAAGGACATTCAGCAGATGATCACCGAGGAGAAGTTCCGGAAAGACCTGTTTTACCGGCTCGGCGTCGTAAAGGTGCGGATCCCAACCCTCAAAGAAAGAAAAAGCGATATCCTGACCCTGGCCCACTTTTTTCTGGACCTCTATAGCAGGAAGTTTGGACGAGACTTCACCGGGCTCTCATCGGAAGCCGAAGCTTGGCTGGTACAGTATTCATGGCCGGGGAACGTGCGCGAGCTCAAAAACCGGATGGAAAGGGCCGTCCTCATCGGCAACGGCAAAGAAATTGGTGTAGACGACCTAAACCTCGAGACGGATCTGATTCCGTACCCGAGGGTCGATGCCAGCTCTGTGCACATACCGGCCGAAGGGATTGACTTCAATTTCATCCTTGAGTCAACGGAGCGGGCCTTTATTGGAAAAGCCCTTGAGATGGCTAACGGCAACGAAGCCCAGGCGGCTCGGCTGTTGAGAATCAACCATCATACGTTTCGATACCACTGTAAAAAGCTTAGCTTGAAATAAAACGCCCCATCCCGAATTTCCTCCCGATGATTCCACCCATCGCATTTTTTCGATGAGAGTGGAAAAATTTCAATTTTCAAGACAGTTATCGAATTTCACCTCTTCGGCAATAGACTGGAAGTATTGATAGTACGCTTGGTGAAGAGCCATGGCATATTCCTTGCGTCTTCATCGCAACAAGCGACGCATCTGCAGTTTCCCCATCTATTTAAACTCGTCGCCGATAAATTAGGAGATCATGGCCTGATTGATCATTTCGGCAAAACAGGCACCCTCGGCAATCAGGCCGATTCGCAGGTCGTGAGCATTGGCGGATTGTTTTCCAGCCCTGGCCTGCATCGAGGTCAGGGGGAAAAACGGGCAGATCGAGAATGAGGCTGTCGCCCTTGCCCAAGAAAAGGAGGTGAAGCGGATGTAATTGTCCCAGATATACGGGTTGCCAAAGTGTACTTTTTCAAAATGGTTTGGAGGTGCCTTAAATGGTGAAAAGAAATTTGTACTCGGACATTTTAATGTCGGGTGGCTTCGGGTTCAATGTATTTACCGAAGATGAGATTGACAAAATTCACCTTGCCACGCTCGAAGTTCTGGAAAAGACGGGGCTTTACGTTGGGGCGGAAGAAGCCCTAAATATTCTGGAAGGGGGAGGTGCAAAGGTCGACCGTAAAAAGAAAATTGCGAAGTTCCCAGCGTACCTGGTTGAGGAATGCATTCGTTCGGCGCCGCCTAAAATCGTCTTGTATGGGCGCGACCCCCAGCACGATATTGTGTTAGAGGGCCGGCGGGTCAATTTTTGCACCTTTGGCCAGGGTGTTTCCATTATGGAGTTGGACGGAACCGTGAGGCCGTCCCTCAAGGACGATGTTGCCAAGGCGGCGCTCCTGACCGATGCCATGGAGGAAGTGGATGTGTGTGAGAGATCTCTGAACGCCGGAGATGCCCCGAACAACGTTGCGCCGCTCCACGAGGCGGAAGTGGTTTTTGCCAGTACCGCCAAGCATACGGTCTATGGCCCGGGAAACGGCTGGCGTGCCGGCAAGATCATCAAGATGGCGCAGGCCATCGTAGGGGGTGAAGATGAGCTGAGAGAACGCCCCATCTGCACCATCAACTGCTCTCCCACGAGCCCGTTGACCCTTGATGAGAACTGCTGCACCGGCGTTATGACCTGCGCTCGGGCAGGGGTTCCGTGCAATCTGATTTCCATGGTGATGGCCGGGGCCTCAGGCCCCATCACCTTGGCCGGCTCTCTGGTGGTTCACAACTGTGAAATTCTGGGGGCCATCGTTCTGCATCAACTGACCGTCAAAGGCGCTCCGGTGCTTTACGGGTGCTCGTCACTGAGTTTCGATTTAAAACTGACTACGACGCCGGTGGGCTCTCCGGAATGCGGATTGCTCAACGCCGGCGCACCCCGAATGGCCCAAAAATACGCGCTGCCTAGCTTTGCGGCCGGTGGGTAGGCTGACAGCAAACTGCCCGATGCGCAGGCGGCGCATGAAAAAACATTGACCGCCATGTGCGCAGCCATGGCCGGGGCAAATTTGATTTACGGTGCCGGCATGCTCGATTCCGGACTGATCTTCAGCTACACGCAGTTGGTCATCGACAACGACATCTTCAAGATGGTCCGGAAAGTGATGCAGGGGATACATGTGGACGATGAGAACCTTGCGGTGGATATCATTAAATCGGTAGGACCCGGTGGAGATTTCCTGATGCAGGCTCATACCATGAAATACATGCGAACCCTTCCTTCGGCCCCCAAGCTTATCGAACGCGGAAATCGAGCGCGCTGGCTGTCACGCGGAGGAAAAGATTTTGCGGAACGCGCGAGGGAACGAGCGGCCGACCTACTTGCCAAACATAAGCCGATGCCGTTGAGTGATGACGCCCAATCTTCATTGCGGTCGATCGTTGCGGAAGCTGATGCAGAGAATGAAGAAATGAGCGAGAAAAAGTAGCCGGCGGTCAGTGAGGTTCCGGCCAAGGCGAATCACCGAGGGTAGGTGCCTGAGGTGACGGTCCTTGACCGGTCCTCGAATCTAACGCCGGCGGATCGATCCCCTTGGTTTTCAGGGGTGTTCTTCCTCTCCGATCGCCTTGGAGGAAAGGGTGAAAACGGAGCTGGGTAAATAAAACCGTATGGAAGGAGAGCGTCATGCTGGATTCTAAAGCAATAATGGATGTGCTCATGCAAGGCGATGCCGCTGCTGTNAAGGCAAAGGTTCAAGCGGCATTGAACCAGGGNGTTGCCGCCGAGGACATCCTCAACCAGGCGTTGATTGCCGGAATGGACATCGTGGGGGAACGGATGGAGAATTGCGACATGTTCATCCCCGAAGTGCTCATGGCGGCCCAAGCCATGGGTGCCGGTTTGGATATCATCAAGCCCCTGCTGGCAGAAAAGGCAGCGGCGGCCAAAGGCACTGTGGTCATCGGCACGGTGAAGGGCGACCTGCACGACATCGGGAAGAACCTGGTGGCCATGATGCTGGAAAGCGGCGGGTTGGAGGTTCACAACCTCGGAGTGGACATCCCGCCGGACGAGTTTGTCAAACAGGTTAAAGCGCATAATGCCAACATGGTGTGCCTGTCGGCCTTGTTGACCACCACCATGCCGATGATGAAGGCCACCGTAAAGGCCCTGATCGATGCAGGACTCAAGGACCGGATTAAGATCATGGTGGGNGGTGCACCCATAACCAAGAGCTTCGCCGAGGAGATAGGCGCNGACGGCTATGCTCCGGATGCCGGATCAGCAGTCAAAATGGCAAAGGCGTTATTGGTTTGAATTCAGCACCTCGCGGGGATTAGCGTTTGAGGGAAACCATACTGCTCGGTCGGATCGTTCATCAAATATGGATTCGTATCCCTGTGCCCGGCTGACATCCATCGACTTTTAGAGATGCCCGAAGGCCCGGAGTCTTTCCGAATTTCTATGAATCATTTTCTCAGAAGCCCAGTCAATGGGATAGAGGCACTTTTCGACAAAGCCGAAAACGGCTGCGGTCTCGCGNCGCAAGAGATGCAGCTNTTGCTATCCCTCGAGACGCCCGATCAACTCGAAGCGCTGTTTGCCGCCGCCCGCCGCCTGCGCCGAAAATATTTCGGTCGAAAGGTTTTTCTCTATGGGTTTCTCTACGTCAGCACCCATTGCCGCAACTGCTGCACCTTTTGCCTCTACCGGCGCAACAACCGGGAAGCTCCACGCTACCGTAAGCGCCGCGATGAGATCGTCTCGCTGGCCGTAAAACTGGCCGAATCCGGAGTGCACCTCATTGATCTGACGATGGGTGAGGATCCCGCTCTTTATAGTGGCGGCGAAAAAGGTTTTGAGGACCTGCACGGTACGTTGGAAGCCGTGATCAAGACTACCGGCGTGCCGGTAATGGTCTCGGTGGGGGTGGTGCCGGAGGCAGTGCTTGAGCGCTTTGCCTGCCAGGGGGTNAGCTGGTACGCCTGTTACCAGGAAACCCATTCCCGGTCCCTCTTCACACGGCTGCGAAGCGGGCAGGACTTCGACGAGCGCCTGCAAAATAAATTCAAGGCCCACAAGTTGGGGCTGTTGCTCGAAGAGGGCCTGCTCACCGGAGTCGGGGAAACCCAGGCCGACCTTCTGAATTCACTGGCGGTCATGCAGCGGATGGATGCCGATCAAGTCAGAGTGATGAGTTTCGTGCCCCAGAAGGGAACGCCCATGGCCGCAGCGCCGCCCCCGGATCGCTTGCAGGAACTCAAAATGATCGCCCTGATGCGCATCTGCATGCCCGACCGTCTGATCCCTGCTTCCCTGGATATAGACGGTCTGGCTGGGCTGAAACAGCGCCTGAACGCTGGGGCCAATGTGGTGACTTCCCTGGTGCCCTCCGGGGGTGGGCTTGCCGGGGTGGCCCAGAGTGAATTGGACATCGAAGCCGGCGGCCGCAGCGTTGCCGGCATCCAGCGAGTGCTCGAAGAGTGTGGGTTGCTTCCGGCTGCCCCGGCGCAATATCGCGAATGGATCAATCAGCGGCGCAAGGTCGCGGGTTAGAGGGTCCTGTTCGGCGATTCTCAACCGGCAGGAGCACTCCCGGTGGCGCGNGAGACAGCCGCGGGGGCTGAATCCATCCACCGATCGTCCTAACGGTGACGCCC
>JGI11641J44799_10000737_pt1 | contig 10003 bp, 7 predicted proteins | sample WetSurSiteA1Bulk_FD_44799 | JGI IMG/M metagenome (IMG submission 44799) | reverse complement strand
ATTAAGGTTCTTGTTCCCGATATCAACGAAAGTATGGCTCGTTTCACGGTGAATGCCCAGGGTCACATCCGTTTTGGTATGGCAGCCATTAAGGGCATGGGGGAGTCAGCCGTAGAGCATATTATTGAAGTAAGGAACAATGGCGGATTATTCAGGGACATTTACGATGTTGTTGAAAGGGTAAATCTGGCGACCATTAATAAACGAAGCCTTGAAGCGCTGGCCATGGCCGGCGGTTTTGACAGTTTCAGGGATATCCAGCGCCACCAGTTTGTTGAATTGGATGAAGGAGGCACAAGTTTCATTGAACAGTTGATCCGTTATGGGAACAGAACACAAAGCCAGTCAAATCATGTTCCCACACTTTTCGGAGATTTAAACAGCATCGAAGTAATGAAACCAAAACCGCCTAAAGTTCCCGAGTGGCTGCCCCTGATCAGGCTTAACAAAGAGAAAGAAGTAATCGGAATCTATCTGTCCTCGCATCCCCTGGATAATTTCAAACTTGAAATGAGCCAGTTCTGCAGTACCACTCTGGCAGAATTAAGAAACCTTGAACCACTGAAAGGGAAAGAGGTTTCGGTGGCCGGGATAATAACAGCCGTCAAGCATGCTACCACTAAAAATGGGAAGCCCTTTGGTTCATTTAGCCTGGAAGATTACAGTTATACCTATTCCATGACATTGTTCAGCAAAGATTATGAGAACTTCAGAAAGTACCTCTACGAAGGATATACCTTGCTGATTAAAGCAGTCGTTGCTGAGAACACCTGGAAGAGTACGCCGGAACTTGAACTGAAGATAAAGAACATTTATCTTTTAAGCTCGGTTCGCGATGAACTGGTAAAGAATATACAGATCAAAGTACCTGTAGAGTCGATCACGGAACCATTTCTTGAGGAATTTACGCAGCACACAAAGAAAGGTGCAGGGAACACAAACCTGAAGATAATGGTTTATGATGCTTCGGAGAATATCAGTATTGATATGTTTTGCCGTTCACAACGTGTAACATTATCCGATGAACTGGTTGACTTTTTAACGAGCAACAATGAAATTGAGTTTAAACTGTTTTAAAAGCTGTTTGCTCATAACTGGCAGTTTTATAACTTTGCTCACTAAATTCGAAAGGCAGTATTTTTTTAATCTTAAACACGACAAATATGGCTGTTATTCTGACTGATGCAAATTTCGATGACCTTGTGCTCAAGGCTGACAAACCTGTAATGGTTGATTTCTGGGCTGAATGGTGTGGACCTTGCAGGGTAATCGGTCCCATAGTAAATGAAATTGCTGAAGATTATCATGACAGGGTAATTGTCGGGAAACTCGACGTGGATGCTAATCCCGGTGTATCCTTCAAATATGGAATCAGAAATATACCCACCATTCTGTTCTTTAAGAACGGACAGGTGGCAGACAAGCAGGTTGGAGCAGTTCCTAAAGGTACTTTGGTAAATAAGGTTGAAGCGCTCATTTAGTCAGGCTTGCTATAAACCTGAACATGTTGTTAAAATATTTTAATAGCAACCGTCTTAATATTCTTGTTTTCATTTCGCTGCTTCCTGCGGTGTACTGGATACCTTCTTTGTTTCATACGGCATCCCCACCTGCAGTTGTTGCGGAAGGGATTCCGCTGGGCAGGCTGATCCTTGATTTTAATCGCGATTTCCGGCTGATAGCGGCCTTGCTTGCTTTGTCGCTGGTCATGGTAAATGCTTACTTACTGGTACAGCTCAATATCATTCACATCTTTATTCCGGTCCGTACGCAGCTGCCTTCTTTATTTTACAGTGTCCTGGCAATTGGCATGATCCAGTTGCATCAGCTGACCCCTTCACTCGTTGCCTCCACCATACTGATCCTGGTTTTTTACAGGATTTTCAATGCCTATAAATCAGAGACAGTTTCAATGAATTTTCTGGATGCAGGCATGTTAATTTCATTGGCAAGTCTGGTTTACTTTCCTGCGCTTTCGTTTTTCCTCTTTTTGCTGGCCAGTTTGGTCATTCTGCGGCCATTTATGTGGCGTGAGTGGGTATTTGCATTCCTTGGCCTGTTAATTCCATATCTCCTGTTGGTTTCTGTTTATTATCTTGCGGATATTCCATTCAGGGAATACATCGGGGATATCTCGGAGGGCCTTAAGAGGACACCAGGCCAGTTTAAATTAAGTCAGTTGGTAAACTGGTCTTTTGTGCTGGTGTTTTTACTTATCAGCAGTTTTTATATCGCAACATCAATTGATAACATGAAAATTCACGCCAGAAAGTATTTCCTGGTGTTTCTGATGTTCTTTCTGGTTGCAGTTCTGGATTATTTCATCGTGCCTGGTACCGGAGCGGGATCAGTATTTGTGGTTTCGGTCCCGTTATCCTACCTGTTCACGCATTATTTTACAAAATGCAGAAAGACGTGGATGAATGAGATTCTTTTTCTATTGTTTCTGCTCCTGCTGTTCTGGCAGAGGATATAAGATCAGAGTTTCTTCACATACGACATGATACCGACGCCCTCCCCGGCTTTTCCTTCCTTAAAGGAAATAAAGACATGGTACACACCGGTTTTCTGGCATTTGAAATCGAAAAAGGGAAAATCCTTGCCGGTAGCACTGATAAAGGTACTGCCCAGCAATGTATTCATATCGAATAATTGAAGTACTGCTTCCCCGTCTGAGCTGGGAGCAGAACATATGGAGAAACGGTATACGACATTTTTACTGAGCAGCAATGCAAATCTTGCAGTTGGAGGTGCTCCACCGGGAGTACCCTGATCGAGTTTGACAACAAAGTCCTTTAAATACATTACGTCGCCTGCGTTTGCCGCACACTGGGCTGTTAGTTGCGAAACATCCTGTGCCTGAATGAGATCAGAAAGAGCGAATGTAAATAGTGCCAATATGGGAAGGAATATCTTCATAACTATAAGCTTATTAACCTGTTACGGACTTGTTCGGTAGTGGCAATAATACTGGATAGCTGTTCAGGAGAAATTTCTACGATACTTTTATCATGCTGAACGATGGTAAGCATACCGTTTTCTTCGATCATTTCCGGTTCACCTTTTTCGATACGGATATTTACTGATTTGAAAAGTTCTTTCAGCAGTTGAAGCTCATCCAGGAGCTTCGCATATTGCTTGTCCTTTTTATAATTTTCAAGTATGAGCATCAATTGATCGAGCGTGAGTTTCTGTTCCCCGATACGTTCGGCAAGCTGCTGACTGGGGGTGACTTTATAGACCTGTGTTCCAAGGTAAAGTCCTTCAATCCATACGCCTGTAACCATCAGGGCGCTGAGGTTTGTACGGTTGTTGGAATGCAGGTACTTATCCATTTCATTGAAACTGTGTACAGAAATGTACATCAGGGAGTCCAGGTTTTTGCTGTTGGTCGCCAGCCTTTTCAGGGTGGTGAAGTCGAAGAATTGCCCTACCTTAATGGCGTCGGATAATGTTTTGATGGAAGTAAGGTAATCAATTACCGCGGATGTCTTGTTGTACATATTTAAATAACCCAGGTCAGCGGCATAGATGCCGAGGTTAAGTGCCTGCTGGTAGCTGGTAGTCAGATTACCAACACGATCCGTCGGGGAAATATAACGGTTGGAATAAGGTACACCCAGGTCCTTTATCATGGCCGCCATTTCAACAGGTGATGAAATGTTTTGCACGATATCCTGCATAACATCTTCAGAAATCTCAATGCCTTCATTGAGAACGGAATCGGGAATTTCCGAGCCGGCATCCTTGCCTTGTCCACCTGATTTGCATGAACCTGCTGCAACAGCCAGTATGATTAAAAGATATACAATTACTTTAGGCATAATCCATGGATTGATTTTGTTCAACAAAAATAACGATTGATTAAATGAATTAAAAATAATTGGTTTCAAATTCAGTTTTTCTTATTAAAACGTTGTGACAGGTCAATTAGTTTCTTCAGCCACTCAAAATACAGGGCCAGGTAAAGGAAAATAGTCAGGAGCCATATCACAATCATGTTGTACCAGTAAGTATCGAATGTCTTGCCTAAAAAGGGTTTCACCGGTGAATAAAAATGCGTGCGCAATGCAAATATACTGCCGACATATGGATCCTGGTAAATCGGGTCGTAATGCTGAACCAGTTCGTGGTTAAACTCGAGGATTTTATTTTTTTCATATACCTTCCGCACAATATCTGAGATTCCTTCGTTGTGGTACCTGTCCCTGAGCAGGTTATAGGCATCGGGATCCCGGTCGAGGTAATAATTGAAGTAGTTCTCTTTCTGGCGGCTTATTCGTTGAAATTTGTCCCCATAATACTTGTCGAGTGCAGAAAGGTATTCATAAACCATTCCGGCAGTCTGGGCGTTGAATTTTCCGGGTACCAGTTCTTGCAGGTTTTCAAACGGGGCAATATCGGTATTGGACATGGATTCCTTCCCGATTTCATTGGCGATAACCAGCAGATCACTGGCAGACATATTTACGGTACCGGCATTATCCACTTCATTCTTTATGCGTTCGAGCCGCTCAAACAATTCAGGCAGCCAGTAAACTTTTTTGTAATCGCTCTGGCTTTCCTCCTTCTCAATCGCATACAGCTTATTTTTCATGAATTTGTTGTCCTTGTATTGATGTACCATCAGGGCCTCGTAGGACCATTTGGTAACCATGATCTCAGCGATGACGGGTACCTTGTCAACCCGGCTGACATGGCGGTTCAGCTTGTCAAAGCTGAACATGGCACCGCTCAGGATCATCATGGGGATCATGACGAGGGGGATCAGAATATAAATGGTAACTGCAGAATTAAACGAAGCAGATATATTGAGTCCCAGCATGTTGGCAAAGGCTGCCGTGGAAAACAGAGCAAACCAGTAAGGGAAACCCATATCGCGAATACCCAGGAATCCGTTGGCTACTGCTACAAACAGGAAAGCCTGGATTGCAGAAATCGCAAACAGAATAATGATCTTGGAACACAAATAGCTTGAACGGCTCAGGTTGAGAAACCGCTCCCGTTTCAGGATCTTGCGGTCGCGGAAGATCTCCTCCGCGCTTACGGTAAGTCCAAGAAACAGGGCAACGATCAGGGCCATGAAGATGAAGATGGGGATGTTCTCATTCACCCTGAAAATATACTTGCCCGAATCAGGATCTTCAATATAACGAATAATGGCGGAGAGGATGAAGCCAAGTACAGGTGCTTCCAGCAAACTTAAGGCAACATATTGCTTATTGCTGATCTTGGACAGGAAATCACGGACCGTATAAATTCGCAACTGCTTAAACCAGTCGGGTATCTTCAGGTTCTTCGGGGGGTAGTCCTCGCCCGGTTTTAGCTCGGTATACTTGATAAGCTGTTTATAATGTTCTTCCCATTGCTGGGGTGTGACCTTTCTGGCGTCGGTATAATTGCCGAACTCATCCACAACCTTGGCCTCTATGATATTGAAGATCAGTTCAGGATTCACATTGCCACAGGTGGGACATTCCCCGACTTCACTATTGATTTGAGCGTCGAGACGTTTGAAGTACATGACAGCCTCAACCGGATTGCCATAATAAATGAGGTGACCACCGGCATCGAGGATGATCATCTTGTCAAACATCTTGTAAATCTCAGAGGAAGGCTGGTGGATGACCACAAAGATTAGTTTTCCTTTCAGGGCAAGTTCACGGAGCAGGTCCATCACGTTTTCCGAGTCGCGTGATGAAAGTCCGGAAGTTGGTTCATCTACAAATAAAATAGAGGGTTCCCGGATCAGTTCGAGTGCTATGTTCAATCTTTTTCGCTGACCGCCACTGATCATCTTTTTCAGGGGAGAACCTACTTTAAGATCTTTCCGGTCATACAATCCCAGATTTTGTAAAGTTTTATTGACCAGTCCGTCGATTTCCTCTTCTGTTTTATCTTTGAAACACAGTTTGGCATTATAATAAAGGTTCTGGTAAACAGTAAGCTCCTCAATTAAAAGGTCGTCTTGAGGAACGAGACCGATAACTCCTTCCAGTTTCTCCCGGCTTTTGTGCAAATCGATGCCATTGATCAGCACCTCTCCCTTTGAGGGAGGTTCAACACCGCATAACATGTTGAGGAGCGTGGTCTTTCCCGCTCCGCTTGCGCCCATGATACCAATCAGGCGGCCATGGGTTTCCGAAAAACTGATATCCTTGATCCCGACATTACCGTTGGGAAATTTGTATTCGAGTTCCCTGGCGATATAGGAAATCTGGCTGCTAACAGTATCGGCCAGAAAATGTGCCATCACATCGCTGTAGTATACAGGTGCTGATTTTGGCAATTTAACGGCACTACCGTTGGCAAACAAATAAATACGGTCGTTCCGGATGGGTAGTCCGTTCAGAAAGAGATCTTCGTTTCCGGTGTATTTTAAAAAGTAGAGGTCGACACTATTGATCTTCAGGATAAAAATATTGGCCTGAAGATGCTTGGTAATGATTTTTTTGGCAAATTGAAGTTGTTCCTCTTTATCATTGATAACAAGAATGTTGATATCGTCGAGTTGGTTCACTTCGTTGCTGATCACAAAAGATTCAATGCTGGAAAATTCTTCTTTTTCGACTTTAAAAACTTCGGCAACGGTATTGATGATCTGCATCCGCTGATCCGTAAATTTCCTGTCAGCGTTCACGATCTCGAAAAGCCTGACCAGGACAACCACTTTTTGCTTTTGCGTGAGGGTTTTATTGATTTTTTTGCACAAACCCAGTATCCTGACGGAATCCTTTACCGAGGTCAGTTTTTTGGAATTTTTTTCTTCGTCATTATCAGCTCCGTTATCAGCATCCTCCATGCCGCTGTATTGCCTGAAAAGCATGTAATATTCCTTCACCTCCTCATCATTCAGCTGCTGCTGCAGGAAGTTCTTGACATATTCCACCTGAGTGGATTCCACGCCTGCGTCCTGTTTTGCAATTATTGCAAAAAGCTGCATCAGCGCTTTTAGAATCTCTTCGCTCATTCAGGTACTGGGTTTGGAATGCTATTTAATGTTCGATGTTGTTTCAGGATGGATCATGATCAGTATGCGACCTGTTCAAACGGCACATCTACGATATCGGCATATTCCTCGCCGGCTTCAGCCATGTCCTCATCGTCTTCGGGGAAATGCCACCTGATAAGCACATCCTGGCCCTTTTCGTGCATTTCTTCCAGTTTCATGAGAATATCGAGCAGCAATTTGGAGGATGCCGTATTGAAATAGGTAAGTTTGAAATTGAATATCGTTTTCTTATTGGGATTCTCCGAATATTCATTCAGCCAGTTTAAAACAGGTTCATAAAATGAACTGACATCCTCGGGCAGAGAACGACCGCTTATTTCCAGGATTTCATTCTCTGAATCGAGTATTATTTTTGGGGTGTCTTCTGTTCCTTGAATTTTGATTGTTTCCATAGGTTACTTTATTTTTTAAATGTCAGATCTTGAAATAGTTGATGTCAGGAGGAAAAAGGAAGTATCATCGGAGATGGGCAGGAAATGATATTCAAGTTCTTTGTTTGTTTTCCTTTTGATGTCAATAAACCCAAGACCGGCCCCACCTTTTTCCGACAATCTGCCTTCCTTCATCTGTCTCTTGTACAATTCCTTGAGTTCTTCCTTGTCCATCCTGTTAATGTTTTCAAGCAATTCAGTAAGGTACTCAATTTTATCATTTTCTACAGCATTACCGGTTGTAACGCTGTATTCATTCTCGCCTTTACTGACCAGGAAAATCCCTCTTCCGGAAAACAGGTAGTCGTTGGAAGTAAAATCATCTGCATGCTTGCTGATGTTCTGCAGACATTCTACCATAACGTGAAAAACCTTTCTTTGCACGGAGTTTGGTTCATCTTCCTTGGACATGTTTGACTCTGTGAGAGATGTAAATGCCTTTGTGATCTGGTGGGTAATTTCACCCTCATACACCAAGGTAATTTCATGGGCTTTCATGGATTTGTAGAATTCATATACAAATTCAAGGAAACCTTTCACATCTTTTTTGTTATCCATAGGTCTTCTATTTTTGTTACAATATTACTAAAATTCAATTCCTATCAGTAAAACATCATCTATTTGTTTGCCATCACCTTTCCAAAGTTCGAAATCCTCGGCAAAGAGATTGCTGTATTTTTCAACGGGCAGGTCCTTGTTCTCCAGGATCAGTTCACGTATCCGCTTCGGGGAATATTTCTTATCCTCAGGGCCTCCAAGCTGGTCGGGCAAACCGTCGGAGAAAAAGAAGACCTTATCACCACGTTTATACTTAATTGAATAGTTGGTGAAGTTTTCTTCCTCCTTCTTCCGGTGGGGAATACCCCCGATAGCTTTCCTGTCGCCCTTGTATTCTAAGAGTTCTCCGTTTCTCAGCAGATAAAGCGGCCTGTGTGCTCCTGCGAATTGCAGTTCTTTATCAATATGGTTCACCTTGCAGAAAGCAATGTCCATACCATCACGGGCTTCAGCTTCCTCACTTTCCTGTTTCAGGGTTTTACGCACCCCAAAATGCAGGAGATCACATACTTCTGCTGCAGTCATCTTCCTGTCACGGTCTACAATGTTGTTTAGCAGGAAGTAACCGACAAACGATAACAGGGCTCCCGGAACACCATGCCCGGTGCAATCTACAACGGCAATATAAATATCATGGCCTCGTGTGAAGAACCAGGGGAAATCGCCGCTGACCACATCCCGGGGTTTATAGTAAATGAATGATTTCGGAAGGTACTCCCGTACTGACCGGATATCCGGAAGGATGGAACTTTGAATCCGCTGAGCATAATTAATAGAATCCTCAATTTTCCGGTTTTTATCCTGAATCTCGTGTTCAATTTGTTTGGCCTCCGTGATATCATGGCCGACAAACAGAATGGTCTCCAGTTCATTTTCATTGAATTCAGGAATGGCGGCAAAGCTCATGATCCGGTCCATTTGCACACCATCAATGACAGCAGGTATGGTAATTTCCGCTGATGTCTTGTTCGGATAGGATTTGATGGAATCGATGGTTTGCCTGAAATAGCTGAGCAGGACCTCTGAAATATTGATTTCTGAAAGCGTTTTGTTGATAAGATCCTTGGGATCGATATCCATAAAATTGTGAACGATGGGGTTGGCATAGAAAAACTGTCCAACCGTGCTTAAGCGGATAATCAGGTCGAGCGAATTCTCCGAAAGAGCCTGCATCTTGCTCTTTAGTCTTTCTTCGCGCTCGGCGCGTTTGCGTTCGGTTATATCGGTCGAGTTGATGATAATCCCTTCAATGGCAGGATCATTGAGCAGATTCCGTCCTGTTGCCTCCAGGAATATCTTCTGCCCGTTCTTTTTCATGTAGGTATACTGTATGGTAACCGGCTCTGAAGGATTAGCAAGCAATTGCTTAAACATATTCCGCATGCTGGTCTCTCCTTTTCGCGTGAGCCGGTCAATGTCCTTTCCGCTCATCATTTCCTCGGGAGTGAAACCCAGGATCTTAATAACGGAAGGACTCTCATATTTCATCACCATGTTTTCATCATAAATGGCAATGATTTCTGAAGCATTCTCAAGCAGGGAGTACTGTCGTTTCTGGGCATTTTCGACTTCCTGAATTTGTTTTTCAAGGTGCTCGTTCGATTTCTTCAACTCTTCCTGCGTTGCCCTCATTTCTTCGGCATTCTGACGTAGTTCCTCTTCATTTTCCTGTAATTCAAGGGTCATCAGCTGTGATTCCTGTAAAAGTTTTTCAGTCCGCTGATTGTTTTTGAGGTTGAAGAATGTCCTTGCTATGATCTCACCCAGTTCTTTTAACAAATCAATGGTGATGGACGGGATTTTTTCCTCCAGCGAAGCAAATTCCATTACACCCTGAAGTTTTTCGTCGGTGATAAGGGGAATCAGCAGTAAACTCCTGGGCTTCTGGTCACCCAGTATTCCGGAGGTGATGGTAACATAATCATCGGGAATTTCGGTCCGGTATATATATTCCATTTCATACGCGCACTGCCCGATCAAGCCGTACCCAAGCCTGAATTCA
>JGI11641J44799_10000733_pt1 | contig 10022 bp, 1 predicted proteins | sample WetSurSiteA1Bulk_FD_44799 | JGI IMG/M metagenome (IMG submission 44799) | reverse complement strand
CCGTTTGCACCCTGCCATTCCCAAAAATAGGTACTACCATTGTTAATTGTAGAGAAAGTTCTTACTTCACCTGCCCCAACAGTAAATGTTCCCTGTATATCCGGAATAAAGGTATTTTTAACCGTTACCGGATAAGATGTCGGATCAACGGTACCTGCACCGGATGCATCTGAAACAGCAGTCAGCTGAATATTATGGATTCCGGTTCCACCAAGATCTGTGCCTGTAAGTTGAATATTATAAGTGCCTGAGGTAATACCTGATTGTGTATAGCTGTTGCCTCCTGCACTATAGGTTATTGTCCAGTTAGGGGTTCCTGTCAGCAATACCGTAGCAGTAACAACTTCGCCGTTATTGCATATGCTACCAGGAGTAATGCTGGTAATGCGGGCTGTCACACCACTGACGCCCAGCGTGAAGACATATTGATCTGTAGATACCGGAGTACTGGTACCTACCGTGCCGGAAGCCAGAGAGCCACTCACAACGTTCCCTTTTTCTTCCCATTGGTTTGAGGCAGTCCACTCCGCAACCCTGGTGGAATTCACGGTAAATATTTTGCTGAAATCATCCCAGCGTATCCTTACATTGGCTGTATTTCCACCTGGCCTGGTCACAACCCAGTACTCATTATCGCTCACAGTTGTAAGGGGTGACAAAAGATTGGACCGGGTATAACCGCCACTGCCGGGATCGGCGTTCACATAGCGAGCAATCCACGTATTTGTTGCACTTACTCCCGAAAGAAGGATATTGCCGTATCGGGCAGGTTTTAACGAAGCAGCATTGTAGTTGCCAACCGGAAAATTAAAGAACTGCCCACTCAGCATGCGCTTGCCAACCGGCCCATTTACAAATGAGGCATCACTGCCGCCAATAACCGCCAGGGTTGAGGTATTTGTAATGGTCAGCAAGTCTGTGGCTGTAGTATTGATGTTACCTGAGGTCAGGAACAGCCTGTTTGCTATCTCAGCCGTTCCAACCAATGTAGCACCTGACAGGTTATTGATCCTGAAGTTATAAAAATGCTCCGGACCAGGTGAATTTATCGTTTGAAGCGATGTCCCTTCGAATGCCACCAGGCCCTGGCCGGGCACAAAACCATTGGTTACATTATCAGTCCAATTGCCCCAGAGAATGATATTTTTGTGATAGATGTCGTTCAGCAGCTGACTTCCCGTAATGAGGAAATTACCCTTAACAAGAATATTCATGCAGGACAGGTATTTACTGACAGGACCTGTGAATTCAAGATTCTGGTATTCCTTCAGGATAGGTGAGATACTGGAAATTACGCCACCTGTAGAACCATTGTATTCGACCGTGCTGCCGGTGGTATTCATAAAGTTTGTGAAATCCCCGCCAGGGAATACAAATTGTCCGGCACTGGTATTGCTCATGATGAGGCGGCCACCTCCGCTGAAATGTCCAAAACTATGACCAACCGTAATACCCAAGTCAAGGACCCCGTCATTGAGAACTGAATAAGTCAACTGGTCATCGTTTTGCACTTTTACGATATGAGTTGGCGCAATAATTACAGGATTACCATCAGGTGGCGTTGCCGCTGATGCAACATCAGCATGTCCTGTGGTTGACCAGGTAGTTGCAGTGTTCCAGTCAGCACCGGTTGTGTTAATATTGGGTGCCAGATTACGGCTGTAATAGGTAGGCTTGGAACTAAAATTGCCAGGTTCGCCACAAGTATATTCCCCATCGATATAATTCTGAGAAATGGTAATGGTATTAGCAGTAGTATTCATTACCCCGGGTCCCAGGTTGTTCCAGTTATTGTTATAATAACGTGCCCCAACGTAGAGCAACTCATTTCCTCTTACGTCGTTCTCATCGTAGTTGTAGATTTGTGTAACGCCGGTCATGCCGCCGAAAGCGGTACTGGTGACGTTCCAGTAATATTGCAGCTCATCAACTGATGAATTGGAAAGGGATGGTATTTTGATATTCACCGGTTTGACCGTTATGCTGCCCGGAGAAGAATAGACTACATTGTAAGTGACCGGTGTGTATTTTCCGGCCACGCCGATAGGAAAGGTAAAGGGAGCCGGAGATGCCGGGAATACTTTTTTGATTCCCGCATCACTCAGCGTGCCATTTGTAATGATGAAATTGTTATTCCCCGTTGTACCAGGTGATCCGCCAATCGAGGAGGCACTTTCAAGCATCAGAAGATTATCATTCAGATACAGGTAACCAGTGGTAAGGGTGAGTACTTTGTTAACAGTAATATTGGCCATCAGTGTAGCACCATTGTTGGCCCCGTTGGTTAGATTGACGTTGCCGAACTGTCCTGCACCGTTTCCGGAAATGATCTGAATTCTGGTACCCTGAATAGTCAGGTTACCAGAGCCGGAGGAGGCATGAATACCATTGTTGATGATGTTACCCAGGGTAATGATATTCAGGTTGCCCACATTGATGAGCGTACCACTGTTGATTGTCAGCGAATCGGTTATCGTTGGCTGAAAGGCTCCTGAACTCTGAAACGATATACCCGAAGCTGCAGATTTGTCAATCATCAGTTTGTTAAAGGTTGTATTGGCCCCAAATGAGGCGATCTGTGAGTTGCTGCCGTTAAAAGTTGTGAGGTTTGTTCCGGCAGAAAAGTTACCATTGTTGGTATAATTACCGGCAATGCTGAGATTTTTATTGTTGCAGTCAAATGTACTGTTGGCGGCAATAGTAAGATTGCCGGTCAGGACTAGAGAATTCACCATGATCCTTGCAGTGGCAACATTGGTGACATTACCTGTCACGGATAAATGATGCAGATTACAGGTGGCGTCGATATTATAGGTGTAATTGTTGGTAAGAGGACCCTGTGAAAGGTTAATGGTTCCGCCTGTGACATTACTGATTTCAGGTCTCAGATAAACATCGCCAAAATCGGTGCTGTTGCCACCCCCTCTGACTATGTTGATTACACCGCCACTGAAAGAGAATGCACTATTGACATTGCATATTTCGAATTTGGCCCTGGTATTGTCCGCGTTCTTACCGTAAATATTGACAATTCCACCCGATTGGCCATACCTTAAGGCCCCTTGCGTAATGTTTGAATTACGTTTAACCTGACCGTTGATATTCAGAGTACCTTCTGACACAAAGATTTCCGGTTGGCCTTCCGACGAGTATTCAATGCAATTCCTGCGGTTATTCGTCATGTTTCCGATATTCATCGTTCCTGCCAGAACCTCGAGCTTCCCGATCAGAAACAGTGTGCTGTCGATGTTGTTGTTGACCACTGTAATGGTAGCGGAGTCCACGCTGAGGCATCCGGTTTCTGGGATTGAGAAACTCATGTTTCTGGAAAGGATCACAGTGCCCTGTTTAAAGCGGATGGTTCCATTTCTCAACTTTAAAGCAGGATCGAAAGTTGCTGAGGTTGAGATATTAGCCCTGACATTGAGAACAGGAGTCTGCGAGTTACCTTTGTCAATCTCCAGCGAATAGAATGATTTGGCCCCACCCCCGATGCTGGCATCCGCAGGACCTTTGAAATAAGTAAGTATACGTCCGGTGCCATTGTTGACATTAAATGTTCCTGATCCGGAAAGACTGCCGTATAATTCCAGTACATGATTTGCCGTACCGGTGTTCAGAACAGTGAATGAACCGTCGGCGATCAGGTTACGCAATACCTTAATCGTGTGAATAAAGTTGTTTTGTACCTCGAATGTCCCTGAAACAATATTCAAATCGCGGTTAATGATAATGGTATGGGCAGCAGCCGTATTGGTATTGGCTTCTCCTGTGCCGGTACCGGCTATGGTCAGATCATTATAAACCGTCAGGTTGGAGTTTGGCAGGCTGATGATTGATCCGGCAGCAGGGCTGATCTTCAGGTTATAGTAATGATCGAGGGGTAATCCAGTGACCGCGGATGAGGTGGGAATTGTGAAGGCACCGGGACCTGTTGTGTAATACTCAACCGTGCCGCCGGTTTCACCGATAAAATCACCAAAATCACCCTGTGGAAAGTAATTGGTTCTGGCAATCCGCAAGGTTCCGGTACCGGAAACGCCTTTGTCGGGCATTGCCTCAAAGTTGTGACCAGCAGTGGCTTTAAGATCAAGGGTAGAGCGATAATAAATGGACAGGCTTCCGGCAGTTTTACCGTCCTCGTTTATTGTAACCGTATGCTGGTGGGTAGCATCACCTATAACAACCAGGGTATTGCCGTCGGGTATACTTGCCGGGCCGCCGATGCCGACGCCGACCGATGACCAGGTGGCAGTATTATTCCAGTCCCCGTTCACACCGGTGCTATAGCGTACAGCTATGGTAGCGAATGCAGCTGGCTCACCCGCCGTGTAATCACCGTAAGCTGTAGAGGCAGTATCATACGTGAAAACATTGGTTCCGTCATTTACCAGTACGGTGTTATTGATATACTGCCATGCTGTTGCGGTACTGTTCCCGTAAACAGCAGGAACATAATTGCCCTCCGTGCCGCTGACAAAATCGTTTGACAGGGGATCATAAGTATAATTGTGCACAACGGATCTTGCAGGAACCCCGGAAAATCCTGTACTTTCAGTTTTCCAGTAACAGGCGAGGGAATTGGGACTTTGTACCAACGGATGACGGCCATTGACCGGCCGTGTTGTTACGGTTCCGAAGGAGGCTGGTGTGCTGCCAAACCTGATGGAGGCAGGCATATAGTAATAAGTGGTATTGGATGCATTGTAGAAGCCAAACGGAAAAACAAAGTCGCTGGTGCTGCTGTATGTTTTGCTCACTCCGCCGTCCGACATCAGCCCGCTGGTTTGTATCATGCGGACATTGCTGAAGCTTTTTCCGGTACCGGTCAAATTATCAAATACATCGGCTCCCGAAGCAAATGCAAGATTATAGGGCCCAATATTCAGCCGGGCTGCAGCATTAGCCAGCCGTAATTCTCCGGTTACCGTTGTGCTGGCGGCAAGAATTACCGAACCACTTGTTTTATTCAGGGTCAGGTTGTTAAATTTGCCCCTTCCGTTTCCCGAGATCGTTTGCACGCCAGTGCCGGTAAGCTGAATGCTTCCTGCACCACTTACCGGCTTAAAATGCGTGCCAGAATTTTGAATATTTCCCTGTACCTCAAGTGTACGGCCATTATCTATGAATGTACAGGCGCTGTCGATCTGAAAACCTGCCCTGACAACAACCGGAATGGCAGCACTGGTATTATTCAGGGTCAGGACAGAAGCATTGGAAAGGGTAAGATTGTTGAGGTCACCCGTAATTGTTCCTTGTATATCAAAACTTTGCGGACCATTTCCATTAAAAATTGTTGTGTTTGTGCCCGGAGCATAAAAAGTACCCGTCGGAATTGTGAAGTTGCCACCGACTAACACATTGACATTTTGCGTATTGGTAAATCTGGAAACATCCTGTAACGACAAATCCTGAAGTACTATTAAAGGCAATGCTGCTGTAAGTAATGTAGGCTGAGCGAATCCGGCAATATTTCTTACCTGAAAACTGTTTGCGTTTCCATAGATCTGCAGGTTCGGCAAGGGTACGGCAGAATTCATATACGCCGCCCGAGTTGTAGTGTTAATGCGTATTGTACCTCCTGTAACATTAACATTTTTGGGCAAACTGCCTAATACCAGACTGAAATTCTGCGCATTTCCTCCTCCGTTAAAAGATTGTTGTATGTTGATGATTCCTCCGGACATCACAAAAACATTCTCGGGAAAGGGTATCGAAAAAGAAGCATGTTGGTTTGTAGCACCTGATATGTCATATCCTGTAAGTGTCAGGCTGCCTCCATACATTTTAAAAGCTCCCCGGTGAACCCCAACCGCCAGAACCGAGGTTCTGAGGGATCGTGTGGTGATGGTACCACCTTCGATCTCATAATTTCCTGATTCCCTGAGGATCATTCCGATCTCTCCGATCTCTCCGATAAAGCTTGCCTGGCAGTCGGATGAAAACCTGATTTTTCCATAGGCATATATGCCACTGTAGCCGGTTGTAGAATTAAAAGCAACGGAACAACCATCGAACCAAAGTCCGGCATCCTCATCTACCACATAAGCATCCGTTGTCAACGACGGGATATTTATGCCAGGGCCCAAACGAAGTGTACCGGATAGTAATCCGAGAGCATTCATGTTGGGTATATTGGGAGCGGTTCCGGGGTTGAAATTCTGCCGGTTGTTGCGACCCATCAGTTGAAAATTGGCAGAATTTATGGCATCGATATTCAGGATATAAGTCTGGTCGGTTCCTTTGGAGATCTCGATCCGGTAAAATACCGTTGGGCCGTTACAGGTAACATACTGGTCTTTTGAGGCATTGTTAAAAATGACATCGGAATACCCTTCTGAAGCTGCAGGATCGGTGGTGTATTTTGGTGCAGCCAGTGTAGTAAATTTCACTGTACCGTTATTTGTCAGATTGCCGCTCAGATAGATCTGATGTCTGTAATTTTGTGCGCCAACAAGAATCTGGCCATTTGATTCAACCACAACATCACCAGTAACCCTGACAGTCCTGGGCAGATAGCCCGCCACGCTCCTGCCTATCCTCAGAATTCCTCTTCGGATGGTAAGGTTCCCGTTTACGGTAAGATTCGTGGCGTTGTCATAAAAGGCTTCATCTCCTGCATTGGAGATATTCAGGATCAGGTTATTGTAAGTAAACTGGTTAATAGTAAAACCGCCTGCCAGTCCGTAGTACTCAACAGTACCGCCACCGTTCTGTACAAATGTCCCGGAGGCGAAAGCAGGAAAACTAGCTGTAGACAGTTTTAAAAGTCCGGAACCGCCGAAAGATCCAAAGCTATGTGCATTGGTATTGCTGGTCAAATCGAGAACCGCACCTTCCTCAATCGTAAAACCAAACGTCGTAATTGCAGGTACTGAAGGCTGAATAGTAACAACACGCCCGTTAAGAATGACCACAGTATTGTCAGTTCTTGATGAAGGCGTAGTATTTGAAGGATTGATCAAGGTTGTTCCCGATGGATCAGTGGTCCAGGTTCTCCAATCTGTCCAGTTACCCGACTGGTAGCTATACCAGGTTGTTTGTTGCGCGGAAACTCCTGCTGAAATCAGCACCTGTAATACAATGACCAAAAGTGTAATATGGTGCTTGAAAAACGATCGAACCAGACAGAACAGGCTTTTTCGGATTTTAGTCTTCATAACAAGTTATGGGTTACGGTTATTGGCAAGTTATTACAACAGCCAGCATATTAAAAACAATTAAGGAATTACTTATCAACTTTTTTTGAATAATGCGCTTTATTGAGTTGATTATGCTTACTTTAGGGCTAAGTTCCGACCACCTATTTCAACCATAGAGTTTGAAGTTCAATTTATTGATATAATTCATCTACAGAAAAATGAAATTCCCTTAAATTTGTCGCATTTTAAATTAAACCACCATGACTAAATTCAAAATTAACTATTTGTTTCTGATGCTTTTAACAGCATCTCTTTTACCGATTGCCTGTAAGAAGCCTGTTGAACAGAAGAAGAGCATCGGCCTTCAGCTCTACTCCCTTCGTGACAGTATGGCTACCGATGCAGTGAAAACCATCGAAGAGGTCGGCAAAATAGGTTATGCTTTTGTTGAGCCGGCCGGATATGACAAGGGCACTTTTTATGGCATGAGCCCTGCTGATTTTAAAGCCGTTGTTGAAAAGAATGGGATGACCGTGCTGAGTTCTCATACCGGTATGCCGGTGCCGGATTCAGCCCGTTGGAATGCTGCCATGGCCTGGTGGGATACCTGTATTACCTCACATGCACAGGCCGGCGTAAAGTACATTGTTCAGCCATTTATGGACAGTGTTGGCTATCAATCACTGGCAGGCTTGAAACGCTATTGTGACTATTTTAACACTGTTGGTGAAAAGTGCCGTGCTCAAGGCATCCGTTTCGGATACCATAATCATTCCGGGGAATTTCAAAATCTGGAAGGTCAGGTTATCTATGATTTCATGTTGCAGAATACCGATTCCTCCAAAGTGTTTTTCCAGATGGATCTCTATTGGATCCAGGAAGGCGGAGCCAATGCAGTGGAATACTTCAGCAAGTATCCGGGTCGTTTTACCTCCTGGCATGTCAAAGATTCTTTGGAAGTCGGGGCCAGCGGCAAGATGGATTTCAAGACTATTTTTGAAAATGCTGCTCTGGCCGGGATGAAGTATTATGTTGTTGAACAGGAAGCTTTTACTAAGACTCCTTTTGAAGGTGTTAAACAATCCTTCGATTTTCTGAATACGGCAGAATATGTAAAGCAGTAAAACCTGTAAATAACACTTCTTTTGAGACTCCGCCCTGGTTGCGGGGTCTCTTTTTTTATGCAGAATTTTGTAACTTGCATAAAACAAAAAGCTATGAAGCCATTTATCTTCCTGATCCTGATTTCTGTTATTTCCACCCGGGTCTGCGCACAGAGACCCCAGAAGACCTATTGTAATCCCATCGATATCAATTATCGTTATAATTTTGAACAGCTCAATGAAAACATTTCTTACCGTTCGGGTGCGGATCCCGTTATTGTCAACCACAAAGGCGAATACTACCTTTTTGTTACCATATCCGGTGGATGGTGGCATTCAAAGGATCTGGTAAACTGGGACTATGTTGTCCCCGATAAATGGCCCATGGAGGATATGTGCGCCCCGGCAGCCTTATCGGTCAGGGATACCCTCTACCTGTTTCAAAGTACATTTGACCTGCGCCCGATATTTTATACCACTACGCCCTGGAATGGCCATCTGAAGTTTTTTAACCGGTTGCTGCCTGCACTACGCGGTGCTACAGGCCCCTGGGATCCGGCCATCTATCACGATGAGGATACCGATAAATGGTACATGTACTGGGGTTCTTCCAATGTGTTTCCCATATACGGGATTGAACTGGACCACCACAAACGGCTCACTTATGTTGATACTGCCAGGGCCATGATATACCTGAATCCGGCTCAACACGGCTGGGAACGCTTTGGCCGTGACCACCGCGACACCATTAAACCTTTTGCTGAGGGCGCCTGGATGACAAAATACATGGGCAGGTATTATCTGCAGTACGGCGCTCCGGGTACAGAATACAATGTATATGCCAATGGCACCTACGTGGGGGATCATCCCCTGGGTCCATTCTACTATGCACCTTACAACCCGGTTTCGTACAAGCCTGGTGGCTTTGTGACAGGTGCCGGGCATGGCAACACCTTCCAGGATAACCATGGTAACTACTGGAATACCGGTACACCATGGATCGCGGTCAACTGGAATTTCGAAAGAAGGATAGCCATGTTTCCTGCAGGTTTCGACAGGGACGGACAAATGTTCTCCGATACCAGGTTTGGTGATTTTCCCCATTTCCTGCCGGCCGCAAAGTGGAACGACAAAGACGAATTGTTTACCGGCTGGATGCTTCTTTCCTATAACAAACCCTGCACCGCCTCCTCAACCAGGGATTCCTATACGGCAGACCTTGTAACGGATGAGAATCCCAGGACCTTTTGGGTAGCCCTTACCCGGGAAAAAACCGAATGGATAACGGTGGATCTTCAAAAAGTATCTGAGATCAGGGCAGTCCAGGTCAATTATACCGATTATAAATCAGGTATTTTTGACAGCGATTCCACAGTTTATACACAGTTTAAATTGCTTCATTCCGCAGACGGTAATAACTGGGAGATTCTGACCGATCTTAGCCATGAAAAACGTGACCGTCCCAATGCTTATATAGAGCTCGAGCAACCGGTTCAAGCAAGATTTATCAAATATGAGCATGTTTATGTAGCTTCCCGTAACCTGGCCATCAGCGACATTCGCGTATTTGGGAAAGCACCCGGCAAGCCGCCGGTCACCCCAAGAAATCTGACTGTTAAACGCGACACCGATCCCCGGAATGCTTTTGTCACCTGGGAACCCGTCAAAGGAGCCACAGGCTATAATATTCTTTGGGGGATTGAAGCCGAAAAGCTTTATCAGACATTCCAGCATTTTTCAGATGAGATTACCCCCCTGGAAATCCGGGCCCTAAATA
>JGI11641J44799_10000732_pt1 | contig 10024 bp, 9 predicted proteins | sample WetSurSiteA1Bulk_FD_44799 | JGI IMG/M metagenome (IMG submission 44799) | reverse complement strand
TCAGTGTGCCTGTGGGTGATGAATTTTTAGGGCGAGTGATAGATCCGCTGGGTATGCCACTTGATGGACTTGCCGCACCGATACACACAGGACGCGAAAATCTGGAAAAGAATTCCCCCGCCATTATCGCCCGCGATTTTGTTCATGAGCCGCTTTATACGGGTATCAAAATTATCGACAGCTTGATTCCAATCGGTAAAGGTCAACGCCAGCTTATTATCGGTGATGAAGGTTTGGGGCGTAGTTCGATTGCGCTGGATACCGTCATCAATCAACAGGACAAGAATGTTATCTGCATTTATGTGTTGATTGGTCAAAAGCGTTCAGCGGTAGTGAGTACTATTGAAACGCTTAAACAGCATGATGCAATGGCTTACACGGTGTGCGTGGTTGCCGAGGCTAGCGCGTTAGCGGGTTTGCAATATGTCGCACCGTTTTCAGGTTGTGCATTGGCAGAATATTGGATGGCTAAAGGACGCGATACGCTGGTGATTTACGATGATTTATCGACTCATGCGCGGACTTATCGAGAATTGTCGTTGTTATTACGCCGTCCGCCTGGTCGTGAAGCTTATCCAGGGGATATTTTTTTTATACATTCTCGATTGCTAGAACGTTCCACGCATTACAACGCTGACAATGGTGGCGGTAGTATGACTGCTTTGCCGATAGTCGAAACCCAACAAGGTGAAATTGCCGCTTATATTCCGACTAATTTGATTTCCATTACCGACGGGCAAATTTATCTGGATAGTACGCTGTTTACCTCAGGTTTCCGCCCCGCTATTGATATTGCTAAATCAGTGTCACGTATCGGCGGCAAGGCACAGCATTCTAGTATTAGCCAACAAGCAGGACAAATGAAATTGGATTATTTGCAGTTTTTGGAATTGGAAGCCTTTACGCGTTTTGGGCAACGCCTTGAGGCGACCATGGAGCAACGTATTCAGCGCGGACGTTTATTACGCGAATTGCTTAAACAAGACCGACTCACGCCGTTGCCTAGTTTATTTCAACTCGCTTGGTTGCTGGCGTTTAACAATGGATTACTTAATGCTATCGAGTTGCAAGCTATTCCTCAGACATTAGAACGCATTGCCCAAGGTATTAGCAATACCAGCTTGACGCTTGATACCCCAAGTGAACACTGGTTACCCGTTCTGCATGAGTGTTTAACCGAATGAGCCAAAGCCGCGAATTACAACTGCATATCAACCAACTTGAGGAAATACGCAGTATTTTAAACGCCATGAAAAATCTGGCGTTGATGACGGTGCATAAGTTGACGCGCTTACAACAATGGCAAACGCGGGTGGTCACGCATATTGAAGACAGTGCAGTAGCATTTCTGGCAACGTATCCAGACTTTGTGAGTCATCAAGACCATCGACCGCCCGTCTATATTGTTGTTGGTTCAGAGCGCGGCTTTTGCGGTGATTTTAATGAAAAATTGCTTGATAGCCTTATTGATCGACCTTGTGCGAGCATTATTGCTATCGGCAGCCGACTAATTGGACGGGTGGAAGCGTATCCGTATCAAGTGATTGCGTCATTCATCGGCGCGAATGCTGAAGAGGAAGTGCCGTCATTGCTGGAACAATTGCTGGATCAACTTGGCAAACTAGCACATGAACAAGTGTTGGTTGTGGTTTATCATGACTTCGACAATAATCAAATCCAACAGCGGCAAATTTTACCGCCTTTTCCATCGGCTGCACTGCATCCAGCACAGACTGAGCATCCAATACTTAATCTACCGCCGCCGCTATTTTTCTCCGCATTGTTAGAACAGTATGTTTTAGCGGTACTGTACGAGATTTTGTATGTGTCGTTATTGACCGAAAACCGTCTGCGCCTTCAACACTTGGAAGGCGCAGTGCAGCATCTCGATGAACAAACCAGTAAACTGCATCGTAAATCGCAAATTTATCGCCAAGAAGAAATTACTGAAGAAATAGAAGTGATTTTATTAAATACAGAAACTTTTTAGGGGTAGGAGCATTTGAACAGAAACTGACGGTTTTGTTGTCAGTATCCTTAACGGATATTTAGTGTTGAAACCCCTTTTACTAACATTGGAAATCTTGATGACATCATGAAATACAATAAATTATTAATATTGGCTGTGTTATTTACAATGATGTCTAGTTGCTCGTTATTAGAGCCTGAAGTATCAGAGCCTGAGATAGACATCCCTGAAATGAAAGTTCGCGAGATGGATGTTCCTGAGATGAAAGTTCGCGAGATGGATGTTCCTGAGATGAAAGTTCGCGAGATGGATGTTCCTGAGATGAAAGTTCGCGAGATGAATGTTCCTGAAATGGATGTTCCTGAGGCTGAGACCGACCTAAAATAAGTATTAGGTCGGACTTATTTTCAGTAACTTAAAGCTCGATATGATTCTTGCTTAAATCTTAAGTATGTTATCCCTGATAACGTAGAACTTATTCAAAAACTGCTTTATCCAAATTTTTACTGTCAGCTAAACCTTTCAACTTAGATTTATCTTTAATCCCCGCAAAGCGTGTGCCTGTTAAATTTGCGCCTGTAAAATTGGTTTCTTCCAGCGTTGTGCCTGTTAAGTTTGCGTTGGTTAAATCGGCGTTAGTAAAATCCGCGCCTGATAAATCGACACCGAATAAATTGGCATTTTTTAACACGCTGTCTTTAAGTGTGGCATAGCGTAATAAGGCACGATCGAGATTGGCATCGGTTAGGTTCGCGCCTGTTAGGTTGACGTAATTCATACTGGCTCGCATTAAACCCATCGACTGATTTTTCATATCTACACCCCAATCAACGTGCGATAAATTGGCATAACTTAAATCTGCGCGGTCTAAAGTAGCAATAAAGCGACTGCCTGTTAAATTAGCATGGGATAGATTTGCTCCGCCAATATGAACCCCGAACACGCTGGTATTGGATAAATCCGCGTTGGAAAAATTAGTTTTTGACATAACACTTAAATCTAACACCAAGCCTGATAAATTACTTTTGCTGAAATTGGCACGGCGTAAATCTGAACCCCATAAATTAGCGTTTCTAAAATCTAAACCTGATAAATCCAACTCGGTTAAATCTTTACGTTTTAAATCGGCGACGTGGCTTTTATCAGCTTGTGCTAAGCGTTGTTCTACTTCTGCACGGGTTAAATCTGCCGCTGATGCGGATAATGTGGCACAAGTTGTCAATAAAGTGAGCCAATAGGCGGATGTTTTCATGTTAGAGACTCCAAGGAATTAAGTGATTTATACTCCACGAAAGACTCGAAAATTTTATTGCTTTTATTTTTCGTACTGTTCGTGTCTTTCGTGGATATTAATGTTTGTTATAAATTTTCAGTACCAGCTCATAAAACCACGCAGGGCGAAATAATACCACCCAAATTAATATCAAACCCGTAATAGGTATTGGTCCAACTTCAAGAACGGTAATTATCAACAGGACAAGCAAACAAAAAAGTCGCATGATGTTACCTGCCTAAACGTTGTTCGGTTTCTAATACCAGTTGCGTCGTTTTCAGTACGGTGTCAGGATTTAAACTCATCGAATCTATGCCTATTTCCACTAGAAATTCCGCCATTTCAGGATAATCAGACGGAGCTTGACCGCATAGCCCACAATGGCGGTCATTGCGTTTCGCACCTGTTACTGCGAGTCGTATCATTTCCTTAACGCCATCATCACGCTCATCAAAATCGTCTGCCAATATGGCTGAATCCCTATCTACACCTAAAGTAAGCTGAGTTAAATCATTAGAGCCGATGGAAAAGCCATCAAATTGCTCGGAAAACGCATCAATGGAAATCACATTATTAGGAATTTCACACATCACATAAATCTGTAAGCCATTGTCACCACGCTTTAAACCTAGTTCAGCCATGTAAGCCAACACTTTTTTGGCTTCTTGGACACGCCGACAAAAGGGAATCATTAAAATGACATTGGTTAAACCCATATCATCACGCACGCGTTTCATCGCCGCACACTCTAAAGCAAAGCCTTCACGGTAAGCAGGATGGGTATAACGTGACGCGCCACGAAAGCCAATCATCGGATTTTCTTCATCAAATTCAAACCACCGACCACCTAACAACGTGGCGTATTCATTGGTTTTAAAATCTGACATTCGCACCACGACAGGTTTGGGATAAAACGCTGCGCCGATTGTGCCGACTCCTTCTGCCAATTTGCTAATAAAAAATTCTTCAGGACTAGCATAACTACGGGTTAATTCTTTCAGTTGTGCGCGTTCTTGCTCATCTTGTACACGCTCCGAATGAATCAATGTCATCGGATGGGCTTTGATATATTCGGTAATAATGAATTCCATCCGCGCTAAGCCCACGCCATCATTGGGCAGAAAGCTGGTTTTAAAGGCAATTTCTGGATTACCGATGTTAAGCATGATATGGGTTTTGGGACGTTTTAAGCCTGACAAATCAATGCGACTGACCTCAAAATCCAGTTGCCCTGCATAGACTTTGCCGACATCACCTTCTGCACAGGAGACGGTGATAGGGCTATTATTTTGAATGGTAGTGGTGGCATTATCACAACCGACAACGGCAGGAACACCTAATTCACGCGAGATAATGGCGGCGTGGCAAGTGCGTCCACCACGATTAGTGACAATTGCTGAGGCAATTTTCATAATTGGTTCCCAATCGGGCGTGGTCATATCGGCAATTAATACTTCACCCGCTTTAAACTCACTCAATTGTTCAGCGTTATGAATAACGCGTGCATTACCAACGGCGATTTTACTGCCCACTGAATGTCCAGTAATAATGGGTTCAGCGGTTTTTTTCAGTGTGTATTGCTCTAACACCATACCGCTTAATTGCGAAACGACGGTTTCAGGTCTGGCTTGTACAATGTACAACACACCATCTAGCCCATCTTTTGCCCATTCCATATCCATAGGTTTGGCTTGCCCTGCTTTTTTGCTGTAGTGCTTTTCGATTTTAATTGCGTAATCAGCCAGCGTTAGCACATCCGCATCGGTTAAACAAAAGCGATTACGTTCTTCAACCGAGGTAACAATATTTTGCGTAGATTCACGGGTACTGCCATCGCTGTACACCATTTTAATTTTTTTCGCGCCTAGTGTACGCCGTAAAACGGCACGGTGTCCTTGCTCAAAAGTCGGTTTGTGGACATAAAATTCATCGGGATCAACCGCACCTTGTACAACATTTTCACCCAAGCCGAATGCACCCGTAATAAACACCACATCGGAAAATCCTGATTCAGTATCCAAAGAAAACATGACTCCACTGGCATCCAAATCTGAGCGTACCATTTTCATAATGCCAATCGATAACGCCAGTTTGAAATGGTCAAAACCTTGATCAACCCGATAATGAATCGCGCGGTCGGTAAATAAACTGGCAAAACAGCGTTTGCAGGCATCCAATAGTGCCACTTCACCGCGTATATTCAAATAAGTATCTTGTTGCCCTGCAAAACTGGCGGTGGGTAAGTCTTCGGCTGTCGCAGAACTGCGTACGGCAACACTTAATAATTCATCACCATATTGCGCTTGTAGTTGCTGGTAAGCGGCGATAATTTGTTGTTCAAGGTCTGTCGGTAGGGAAGCGGCATAAACAATATCGCGGGCTTTTCTGGCGCGTTTGGCTAAATCAGCGACATCTTCAGCGTTTAACTCATCTAATGCGTCATGCAGGGCATCCCAACCATTCGATGCTGACAATACATGACGATAGGCTTCCGCTGTTATTGCAAAACCATTAGGAATTTGAATGCCTTGCGGCGTAAGTTCTCGATACATTTCACCTAAGGAGGCATTTTTGCCACCGACTAGCGGTACATCTTCAATGCTTAATTCATTAAACCAACGAATATAATTTGTTTGTTCAGGCATGATGCGCTCCTTAGGATTAATATAGTGTAGGGCAATACTTAAATTAGTCTTCTCGATAACTCGCATAAGCACTGGCAGTTTCCCACAGTGCCACTTCAACCACGTTAAAGCCTGATTGTTTTAAATACTGATAAATCATTTTGCTTAATACTTCAGCGGTGGGGTGTTCATCTAACGCCATAAATCGTTCATTGTTGGCAATCAACATGGGGATAATCGGGTCTTCTTTGTGAAGCAGGAAATTATGGTCTAGCTGTTCATCAACGTAGGCAGACACGCAATCACGCACGTCAGAAAAATCACATACCATGCCTTGATCGTTAAGCTCAGCTTGTTGAATGGAAATGGCAGCTTTAACGCTGTGTCCGTGTAAATGACGACATTTGCCACCGTGATTCATTAGGCGGTGTCCGTAACAAAAATAAACTTCTTTGGTAATGGTATACATAATAGATTGTTGTTGAATGTTAAAACGAAGACTTGATAAGTCTTTTAGCGGTAAGTGGAAAATCTTTCTTGGGTCGCAAAGTTAAGTAATAAAAACTGTAGAAAGCTTGCAGTCTTAATACTCTTAATTACACTAGCCTTTATTGTTGTTGAGCAGCTTCTCTCTCTTTAGTCCGAAAAAAACTCAGTCGCTCGTTGAGTATGGCATCTAATTGAGGCGTTAAACCTTTGGCGTTTTTAGCCAAGCGTATTTGTAATATCGCCTCTTTAGTTTGCCCTGTCGCATAATAATATTCAGCAAGATAGCGATGCGATTCGGCGGCTTGATGTAAGTTACCATAAACTCGCGCTAACAGTTGGGTATAAACGGGCAGATGTTTGGTAGCCTCATCTAAGGTAAGCAGGACATTGTAGGCTTGGCGTGTATCGTCTGTTTTTAATAAGGATTGGGCATATTCCAATTTGAGCCAATCTTCTTCAGGAAATTGTGTCACTAATTTCTTATAGCGGTTCAGTGCTACATCATATTGCTTGGCTTCCAATGCTGTCCGCGCCAATGCGGTGCTGTATTGCAGTTGATTGGGATAGCTCTTTACTAAGGTTTGAAAAATATTTTCTGCGTCTGTGTATTTTTGGCTATTGAGCAAAGCTAAACCGAGACCATATTGCGCCACCGTACGCTGTTCAAGTGTGCCTTGGTTTAACTTATTTTGAAAAAATTTAAGCGGTTCGGCGGGGTTAGTGTCAGTTAATACACGAATTTTTGCTTTGGTTAATTGGTAAGCTAACGAGTCAGGATATTGTTTATAAGGGTAGTTTTCAGCCCGTCCGCGTGTATCAGAAATACGTGAAGCGGTGACAGGGTGAGTTCTTAAAAATTCAGGCACATTATTCCCCGAATAACGGCTAGACTGCTGTAGCCGTTCAAAAAAAGTCGGCATACTGCGCGGATCGAACTCTGATTGGGATAGAGTTTGCATACCGACTCTATCTGCCTCTTCTTCGTGAGCGCGGGTAAAATCAATTTGAAACTGGATATTGCCTGCTTGAATGCCCATTAAAGCGGCTTGCCCCATTTGTGGCGACTTCATGCCTAAAGCAATAGCTGCAACCGTTGCCGCAAGCATGGGAATAGATAGCCGTTGTTGCGCTTCCACGCTACGGTATAAATGTCGTTGCGTGACGTGAGCAATTTCGTGCGCCATCACAGAAGCTAATTCACTTTCGGCTTCGCTGATTAAAATTAACCCTGAATTGACACCAATATAACCGCCAGGCCCTGCAAACGCATTGATGTCATTTTCCATTACCACAAAAAAATGAAACGGATAACCAGGGGTATCACTATTAGCGGCAAGTTTATTGCCGATGGTTTGAATGTATTCTTGAATCTCAGCATCCTGAGTAATAGTCAATTCGCTATGTAAATAGCGAAAAAACTCTTCGCCTAATTCCTTTTCTTCGGCGATAGTTAATAATGAGCCAGACGAATCGCCCATTTCAGGCAATTCGAGTTTATCAAGCTGATCAGCTTGCGGCAGGGCAGGGCAGAGAATAAGACTTAAAGCAAGTGCAACAGCGGCAGGTTTAAACATGACAATCAACTAAAATCAATGCAGAATGGGTATAGAATATCAGTAATTAATTATAACAACAGCTAAGACCTTTCAGGTTTTTAAAACCTAGAAGCTCTTTCGAGACGATTCATGAAGTTTGCTATTCAAATCAATAGTAGCCCTTATCACTCTAATGCGGGGCTAACAGCTTATCAATTCATTCGTAGCGTATTAAACGCACAGCATGAAATCGTGCGGATATTTTTTTATCATGAGGGCGTTTATCACGCTTTTAAATATGCCACACCGCCTGATGATGAAATTCAGATAACCAAACGCTGGAGTGAACTCGCCCGCGATCATCAAATTGACTTAGTGGTGTGTATTTCAGCCGCTCAAAGGCGTGGTTTATTACACAGCGACGAAGCTCATCGCCAAGGTAAACAGGACAATGATGTGGCAGATGGCTTTCGCATTGCAGGATTAGGGCAGTTAGTTGAAGCCACTTTATTAGCCGACCGTTTTATCGTCTTTGGATAAACTATGAAACGTTATTTATTCGTGTTGCGCAAACCTGCCCACAGCGGTGCTTACTTACAAGAAATGCTGGATATTATTTTAATTACTGCCGCGTTTGATCAATCGGTCAGTATCTTGTGGCTAGATGATGCAGTGTTTTCCTTAAAAAATCAGCAACAGCCTGAACGCCTTACGTTAAAAGATACAGCAGCGGTGATGCAATCGTTAAGTATTTATGATGTCACTGAGTTATACATTGAAACTGAATCTCTACAAGAATACGGCTTGATGGCAGAAGATTTATGTTTACCCGTTCAAACGTTACCGCGTAAAGCGATAAGTGAATTTATGCGGGGATTTGATGTGGTTTTTGCAGGTTAAAAACTCAGGAGTCCAATAGCTTTAGCTATTGGCTAGAAAACAGCTAAAGCTGATTTATTCCGCTAATCTAAATCCATTCTAATAGGTATTTTCATGGAAACACCAAGCAAACCCATTAAATCCCTAGCCGTCCTGTGCAGTGGTGGCGATAGTTCGGGTATGAATCCCGCTATTCGTTCCGTGGTTAGAACCGCCATCGGTTTAGGCATCGATATTTACGGCATTTATCGCGGTTATACGGGATTATTAGAAGGTAATATTCAAAAACTTAGCTTATCGTCGGTCAGTAACATTATTCAACGCGGCGGCACCATACTTGATACTTCACGCTGTGAAGAATTTCACACCGCCGAAGTCCGACAAGAAGCTGCCCATTTATTAGCCAGAAAACACATAGATGGCTTAATCGTCATCGGCGGCAATGGCTCATTCACTGGCGCGATGAATCTGCATCAAGAACACGACTTACCCATTATCGGCATACCTGCCACTATTGATAACGATATATCAGGTACAGAATACACCATCGGTTTTAATACCGCTGTACAGACCGCCATTGAAGCAGTAGATAAAATCAGAGACACCGCCTCCGCCCACGCCCGCACGTTTTTAGTTGAAGTCATGGGACGCACCGCTTCCAGCATTGCCTTACAAGTCGGCTTATGTACAGGTGCAGAACAGGTCATATTATCCAATCAAGCCATTGATTACCAAGCCATTGTCGATAATATTCACAAAGGCAAAGCGCGAGGTAAAACATCTTCCATCATCATTGTCGCAGAAGGTGAAAAAGCAGGTTTATCCTATCAAATCAAAGAGATATTGATGAATCAATACGATGTAGGCGTACACGTTTGTATTTTGGGGCATATTCAACGCGGCGGTAGTCCGACTGCTATAGACCGCACTATTGCATCAAAAATGGGTTATGCCGCTGTTCACGCACTCTGCGAAGGAAAGTACGCCCACGTCACCGCGTTCAATAAAGGCGAAATTGAAATCGTACCGTTAACGCAATGCTTAGGTAAAAAAACCGAAGTCACCGATTCACAGCTAGAATTAATTAGGGCGTTGGCAATATAAAAGTATATGGATAATGTAGTTATCTAATGAAAACGACCCCCCTGATAGGTTGGTTGATATAATCAACAAAGAGGGGGCAAAGAGACCATGATTGAAAAAAGCCGCATATTGGATGCTCAGTTTAAGTTGCAAGTAGTGCAGAGGATTAAAG
>JGI11641J44799_10000729_pt1 | contig 10044 bp, 4 predicted proteins | sample WetSurSiteA1Bulk_FD_44799 | JGI IMG/M metagenome (IMG submission 44799) | reverse complement strand
AACTTTCTTGGCTGCTTTGCTAAAGCTGCTCCCACAGCCCTGGTTCAACGGCCTCGGCTCTTGAAGGAGCGGATGATTTATCGCCAGACCTTTCGTGACGGCTTCAGCGAAGCTCTGCATCCATCGCCCGACGCGTCCCGGCGATCGCGATCCCGAGTATGCGCTTGTACCATTTTGGGTAACCCATGCCTTCATATTTGGTAAACTCTAACAGATATTATCCAACTCCGTGGTGCAGACCAGACATCCTGTCGAGATTCGTTTTATTTCTAGCGGTCTGCCTCCTCATCCTGCCCGCGCCGGCTGTTGCGGCATCGGAGTCCGTACGGGTCGTCGTTGAGGGACTCTCGGGAAAAGAGCTGGCCAATGTCGAGGCTGCCCTGACCGTTCCGCCCAACCTCATTCAGGACGGCAAGGTGGACAGGTTGTGGCTGGAGCGTTTTGAAAGCCAGGCGCCCGGGAAGGTGAGAGAGGCCCTGGAGGCCTTCGGGTACTACAAGCCCACGATTGCCATCAGCATGGATGCTCCCGAGGAAGGGGTATATACATTGGGGGTTCGCGTGGATCCCGGTGAACCGGTACGCCTTACAAAGGTACAGGTACAGGTGCAGGGTCCCGGGGCCTCCGAAACGGTGATGACAAAAGCGGTGTCGGATTTTCCCCTGCACACAGGCGACGTTCTGCGCCAGGATATTTATGAAAGGTCAAAAGGCGAGCTTCAGTCAAAGGCAGTGGGACAGGGTTACCTGGACGCGCAGTTTTCAGTCCATACCATTCGCCTCAACGAGGCCGAGTCGAAGGCTGAGATAGACCTTGTTCTCGAGACGGGCCAGCCCTATCGCTTCGGCGAGGCGAACTTTCGCGGAGCGCCACGTTATCCGAGACCGTTCCTTCAAACGTTTCTCGATTTCAAACCGGGCGATCTCTTTTCCTACGAAAGGATCGTGCAGACCCAGCTGAATTTCGCCACAGCGGAGCGCTTTCAGTCAGTCGTCATACAGCCCGACAAGGCCGGAGCCACGGACCATTCGGTGCCGATCAACGTGGACCTGACTCCGTCGCCTCAGAAAATTGTGAGAGTGGGGGTGGGGTTTACAACGGACTATGGACCGGGGTTCTCCGTGCGCTACGAGGATTTGAATGTGGCGGACAGCGCGCAGAGGCTGGAAAGTGAACTGAATCTGAGCCAGCGCCTCCAAGGACTGGCGTTTCGCTATAGATTCCCGGGCAGCACCGATTTCAGGAGCTTCACCAGTACTCGCCTGGGCGCCCAGCGCGAAGATACGGTGAGCTACACCACCAGATCGGTTTCTGCCGACATCGAGAGGACAAAGGGCATCGGCAGGGATCGGCTCGGGTCGATTTACCTCCAACTCCAAAAGGAAGAATCCACGGCAGCGGGCGCCACGACCAACACGCTCATCCTGATGCCGGGCATACGATTTTCACAGAAGGGCTACGAAAATCTGATTCGACCGACCCAAGGGTTCCACTACAAGCTCGAAGCGCGAGGCACTACTCAATCCTTCGGCTCCGACGTAGGTTTTGCCCAGTTACTCGGGTTCGGAGATGTGCTCGTTCCCCTTGCGGGCAGGCTTTCTCTCAAGATGAGAGGGCAGGCAGCAGCGACGTCGATGAATGGCAATATCCTGGATGTCCCGGTTACGTTTCGGTTTTTCACGGGCGGCGACAGCAGTGTCCGGGGGTATGCCTACCAGTCGTTGGGGCCGAAAAATACCCAGGGCGAGGTCGTAGGAGGAAAGAACCTGCTGGTGGGGAGTATCGAACTGGAAAGGGCCATCGGCCAGAACTGGGGTGCAGCCGTATTTTATGATACGGGAAATGCCTTTGACAACTTTGACAGCCTGAACCTTGCCCAGAGTGCAGGCGTAGGCGTCCGATACTACACGCCGGTGGGGCCCGTACGTCTCGATCTGGCCCGCCAGCTGGGGGTATCGGATCCGAGTTTCAGGTTTCATTTCACCATCGGGATGCAGTTTTGAAGAAACGCGCAATCATAGGATGCTCCGTTTTGTCCCTCTTGGTCGCGGCGATCGTCGTGATCGCGTGGCTCGTTTACACCACGTCCGGGTCACGCCTCGTCGTGACGACCTTTTTCCGCTGGATGCCGGTCACGGTTGAGGCGGAGCGTATCACGGGGCAGCTCGCAAATGAACTCACCCTCGAGGGCGTGCGCGCGGCATGGCCAAGCGGTGAAGCGCGAATCGCCACTCTGCTTTTGCGCCTGCAGCCCCTGTCTCTTTTAACAGGGTCGGTGTCGGTCGATGAGATGTCCGTCCGCCATGTCTCGATTGTCGACAACCGTCCGGAGAGCGGGCCGCCCTATGATCTCGAGTGGCCCCGGGCCCCGCGCCTGCTCGCGGCTGTAAGCGGCAGCATCGGAAAGCTTCGCATCGAGGATGTGTCCTATCGTAAAACCGGCAAGGATCCCGTAACGATCCATGAGGGCCGGGGCGAGGTGATCTGGTCCCGCGGGTCCACTCTGACGCTGAAAGACGTTGTGCTCCGTTTGCCGGACGCGCAGGCAGAAGGCAGTGTGGCGGCCGGTCTTTTATTCCCCTCCCTTCATGCGAATTTTTCCATCAGGCTGGATAAGCCTGCAGCAGAATGCGACGCCCTCTCCCTTACGGCCGATCTCTCCTCCGGGAAAGATCCCGAGCAGGTTTCAGGAAAAATACGTTTGAATGCGTCCTCGGGTACGAACGTGAAGGCCCAGGTGGAAGGCGAGATCGGACTGACCCGGAAGGCCTTCGTGTTCCGGAACCTCCACGTAAAGGACGGAAGCGGGAGGGCCTTCGTGAGCACCGAGGGTCAGGTGGACGTCTCGACAGCCGAGATCCTCACCCGCGCTTCGTTCCGATTCGCGGAGGGGGATGCCGTCCCGGCACTCCTCCCCTTGCCCCTCACGGGCATGTTTGAAATCCAGGGCGGACCCAGCCGCTACCGGGGAACATTCACCCTTGAGAACGAGGGAGAGGCGTGGAGGTCGGCCCACCTGTCCGGGCAATTTTCAGGGACCCTTGAGGGCGTACAGGTGACCCGCATGACGGGGCGTCTCCTGGACGGCACCGTAGAGGGGAAGCTCAGGGGATCATGGGACAAAGAAGTGTCATTTACAGGGTTTCTTCAGGCCAGGAATCTCAATCCCGCACAGATAAAGCCCGAACTGGCGGGCAAGGTCAACCTGAATGTAGAGGGGGCCGTCCATTGGCCCAAGGCGGGATCCCTCGAGGCAAGGGTCAAGGGCGAACTCCTGGAAAGCCGTCTCCAGGATCGTGCTCTCACCGGCGTCCTCGATGCACGGTGGCACGCCGGGATGCTCCGCATTAACCGGCTTTCCCTCAAGGGCGCCGGTTTTGAGGCGAAAGCCGCCGGTGCTCTTGAGGAGCGATTGACCTGGGGGGTGCAGATCACTGATCTCTCGGCNCTTATGCCCGGCAGCGCGGGACGGCTCTCTGCGTCCGGGTGGATCCGCCGGGAAAAGGAGCAGCTCGCGGGNGCAATGAGCCTTCGAGGCAATAAGCTTCTTGTTTCCGGCGTGCAGATCACCTCCGTTGAGGCGGACGCGGAGATGGGAAAGGGGGATCCTCAGAGCCTCGAGGGGAGTGCCTTCCTGAAGGGGATTATCTATGGGCCCGTGCAGATCATCACCGCACAGGGGAAGATTGCGGGTAAGGCAGGGGATCACACGGTCCAGGTCCTGCTAGAGTCGCGTGAAGGCAAGGCAGAGGCCACCCTGCGGGGCGGTTATGCAAAAGCGGGTTGGAAAGGAACCCTGGAGACCCTGAGAGGGAGTGACAGCCTGGGTTCGTGGGGTCTCCAGGCTCCGGCATTACTCGTGGTGTCCGCGGAAAAGATGAGCGTCAGCCCGGCGCTGATCACCAGCACGAGTGGTGAGACGCTCGAGTTCTCCACGGACATGTCTCTCGACCCGGTGCGGGGCGCTCTCCTGTCGAGATGGCAGAGGGTGAATCTGGCTCGGTTCGCCTCGCTCACACCGGATTGGCAGATGAGCGGACAGACGGACGGCCACATCCGGGCGGATTTTCGGGACAGGAACAAGACCACGGTTTTTTCCGAGGTAGGGCTTACGGGAAGCCTTGCCCGCGGATCGCTTGCCATCGACGTGAAGGATGCTTCGGGAAAGCTCGAATGGAACGACGGCGGCCTCACCGGACTTGTCCAGGCGGACCTCGGCCGCTCGGGCCACCTGAACGCGCGGTTGTCGTCGCCGGATGCGGCCCGGCCAGGACTGCCGCACAGGGGCGAGTTCCGTTTTTCAGCAGATCATGTTGAGGCAGCCGTCATCCAGCCATGGCTTCCTGAACCTCTTTCCATGACGGGAACCGTGTCGTGCACGGCTGCGGGGAAACTGCTCCCAGGATTGCGACTGGATGCCTCCGGCGAGTTAAGGCTTTCGCAGGGCGCCTTTTCCCTGCAGGACAAAAAGGGCAGCGTCACGGCGCAGGCGGAAAAAGCGCAGCTTCGCTGGAGATGGCGGGAGAAGACGCTGAGCGGCGATCTCGATCTCCTGCTCACCAACCACGGCTCTCTCAAGGCCGAGTTTCACCTTCCCGTCGAAGCTGGCATTCCTGTCGTTCTGGACGCGGAAGGGCCTGTACAACTCGCCGCGCGTGCCGATATGCGGGAGAAGGGGCTCTTGAGCGCCCTTTTTCCGGGACTGATCCAGGAAAGCCGGGGACGGCTCGCTCTCAACGGCTCTGTTGACGGAACGTGGAGCGCGCCCAAAATACACGGCACCCTGAGAGTCGATCAGGCAGGCGCCTATCTGCCCTCCACGGGTATTCAATTGAGCGATGTGACCATGGACGCTCAATTCGAGGACCAGACGGTGCGCATCACATCCTTTGGGGCGCGCTCCGGTCCAGGGCGGCTCGAGGGAACCGGTACCGTGTGGCTCATGGACCGGGGTATCGATCGAATCGACATGAATCTCTCGGGTGATAGATTCCAGGTCGTGCGGCTGCCCGAACTGGAGATGCTGGCAAACCCAAGTCTTACCATCAAGGGCGCGCCGAAAAACCTTCAGGTCCGCGGCAGCATCACGATACCGGAGCTGCTCATCAGGGGAGGCGAGACGAAGGCAGTGGCGAGACCCAGCAAGGATGTGGTGAAGGTAGACGGGAGCCGCGCCCCCAAAGGCGATCGTGCTTTTCCTGTTGATGCGGAGGTCCGGGTCATCCTGGGGGATCGTGCCTTCATCAAGGCCGAGGGCCTCGATGCGCGCCTGGAAGGAGACGTGCTGCTCACTGCCGCCTCCCTTGATGCCATCAAGGCAAAAGGGGAGATCCGCCTCAAGGATGGGATGTACACAACGAGAGGCGCACGGCTGAACATTACCCGGGGGCGTGTTGTATTTGACGGCGGACCGGCGGGCCAGCCGAACCTCGACGTGCTGGCCCTGCGCACCATCGAGGAAAGGACGGACCGGGCGGGGCAGACCCTGGGCAAGTTCAGGGAAGTGAAGGCGGGGGTNATCGTAACGGGAACCCCGCTCGCGCCCCTGGTGAGACTCTATTCAGAGCCGTCCATGCCCGACGCCGATATCCTGAGCTACATCGTGCTGGGTCAACCCGCGAGTGGTGGTGATGCATCAACGTCAGCGTTGCTTGCGGCGACTGCAGAGGCCCTTCTCTCGGGGGGCGGCTCCGAATCGACCTTGAGCCAGCTGAAACGCCAATTCGGCCCGGACACGGTGGACATGAAATCCAAAACCGCAGGGGGCACGACCCAGTCGATTGTTACGGTGGGTAAGTATCTGCAACCCAAGCTGTACGTGAGCTATGGCCGTTCCCTTTTCAGCGATGAATATTACGTTACCCTGAGATACACTCTTTCCAAGAGTTGGGAGGTGGAGAGCAAGGCAGGAACACAGACAGGCGCAAACCTCTACTACAGGATCGAGTTTGACTGATGATACGAAAACAAAAGTGGGGACAACATCCACAAGAAACAGAAAGAGGGTTTCAGGGAAAACCCCGAAACCCTCTCGCTGTCTTGGTGGGCCGCACAGGGATCGAACCTGCGACCCGCTGATTAAGAGTCAGCTGCTCTACCAACTGAGCTAGCGGCCCAAGATATTCAGTTTTTCGATTTATGGCGCGCCCGGCACGACTTGAACGTGCGACCAACAGATTCGAAGTCTGCGACTCTATCCAACTGAGCTACGGGCGCATTTTTTGTTGCCCGTTTTATTTCTGGGGTGAGTGGAGGGACTTGAACCCTCAACCTTCGGGGCCACAACCCGACACTCTAACCACTTGAGCTACACCCACCATCTGGTTCTGGCACGCCTGCAGGGATTCGAACCCGGGACCTACGGATTAGAAGTCCGTTGCTCTATCCAGCTGAGCTACAGGCGCACTTGAGATTCCGATCGGAAAGAGGATTTATTAATCTCTTTGAAGGATTTTGTCAAGCTTCAATTCATATTTTTTTTCATTTCGTCATCGCAGCACAAATCCCACGATCCCCTCGAAGCGGTAACCCCTTTTCCCATGGCCCTCTCCGGCGGAGTCCGTCGTGAAGAAATGCCGGTTTGTCGCCGCGTTGAACCACCGGTAGAGCTCCCTCGTGCCGGGCAGGCGGATCGTGGCGATGTTGCCGATGGGCCCCTCGAAGAGGTAACCGGCCAGATTCTTGCGGCCCCCGCTGCGCTCCGCGGCATAGTAATGATCCCCGATGGAAGGGTTGTACCACCGGTACAGCTCGACGGTCCCCGCCGTCCCCGGGCCATAGAGCCGAAAGGCAAGCCCCGCACGCTGGTAGGCACCGAGATAGCGGGGGTCCTCCCTGTCGGGCTGCGCCGTAAAGAGACTGTCATCGCCCCGCGTGTACCGGTAAACCGGGAGGAGTTTCGGCGCCGGCTCGACCGTGACGTTGAGGGAAATGGGGATGCGGGCCGTGCCCCCGTTCGAGGCAATCGTGACATGGTCCGTGTAGATTCCGGGCTTGAGCTCGGAGAGGTTCATCCGGACCGTGACGAAATCCGTCTCCCGGGTGGTGGTGCCCGAAAGGGGCGTCAACCGGGCCCATGCCGATGGAGGCAGATTGGCCCTCGCGTCGCTCACGAATATCCCTTCGAGGATGACGGCACCCTCCCCCACCTGGACCTGAATACTGTGCAGCCCTTCAGGCAGATCCTCGATGACGATCCCTTCGAAGCCTCTCCCCTCGAGCTCCAGCAGCGGCATTTCCCGGGCAGGGTGCTCATCGGCGGACACACGGACCAGGGCCGCTTCGGATGCCCTCTTTCCATAAAGGACGGCCCCGGTCCCCTGGATCTGGAGTTTCATCGTGCAGCCCGGCCCTGCCGATTTCGGATATCCCTTCTCGACGCCCCAGTTGCCCGCCGCCTGCAACACATCCTTCAAGTGGGCCGGTGCCGTGTAAGGCCCCCCTGTCGCCAGTGCCTCGTTGAGCAGCGAGAGGTATCTCCCCCGAGCGGTGCCCGCCGTGACGCGAGCCTGCCCGCCTGCCGACGTTGAGGCCTGCCACCGCAGCACACCTGCCCCCGTGTTCGTGACGCGGATTTTGCGCGTGATTTCCTTGACGGGCTCCATGTCCCCCAGGTCGATGCCCCGGGGCTCCACCTCGAGGGCTGGCCGTGACTTCGCATCGGTGAGGCTGAACTTGAGAAAGAGGGTCCGAGCGCCCTCATCGGATTCGATCCGCAGTGCCTCGCGCCAGGACCCTTCGGAAAGCGTTCGCTTGAGCACCAGTGAGTTTCTACCGGCTGTGATCCGGATCTCCACCGGGTGATCGCCCGTCTCCGTCCGCCCCCTGAGGGAGCTCAGCGCGACATCGACGCGCGACGGCACGGCACCGCATTCCCCCGTGAGCCCCTCGCCCTTCGAGGACTCCCAGCCAGGGGGCTCTTCGATTGTCCACCGGATCCGTCCCTCTCCCGTGTTGGTGATCTGAAACTGGGCCCGTGCGCTCTCGCCGGACCCGACGGCTCCGAGGTCGATCTCGCGGGTCGACACCGACAGGGCGGCAGGCCGATTGTCACGGGCCGATGCCGTCTCCAGGGTCCCATGGGAAGCCAGAAGAATAAGAAGGCCAAGAAGGGCCGGGAAACCGGTTACCATGGTTCTCGAAATTCGCCTCATCACAGCCTCCCCGCCTCGCCGCTAGCTGAGGGTCGCGCATCGGCCGTCTCAAAAAAGCTTGACAGGCGGGCCCCCGGAGTATAGAAGGCATCCTTTGACATTTTTATATCGAGGCCTGCATCAGGGTGTCGGGCGAACTTGCCCTGCCCCGCACTGCCGCTTTCCGCATGACAGAAGCCGAGGTCACGTTTTGCCGTGGCAAGCAAGGACGATCTGACAACCTGGGTTGCCCTCAAGTCCGTCGAGGGAGTCGGTAACGTTGCCTACCGGAACCTTCTGGCTGCTTTCGGCTCGCCGGATCGCGTCTTCGAGGCCACCCTGCCCCAACTGGAGCAAACGGCGGGATTAAACCACAAGACGGCCCGCAACATCAAGGACTTTCGAGGTTTGCAGAGGGCCCGCGCCGAGATCGACAGGGCTGCGCGCGAGGGCGTGTCGATTGTCACGGTGAAGGATCCAGCTTACCCGGAGCGCCTGCGGAGGATCTACGATTATCCGCCGCTTCTCTATATAAAAGGAACGCTCACACCGGAAGACATCCCCGTTGCCGTCGTCGGGTCCCGAAACGCGAGCCCGTATGGCCGTTTCGTCACGGAGCGGCTCTGCCGGGAGCTGGCACTCCGGGGGGTGACCGTTGTCAGCGGGCTTGCCCGCGGGATCGATACCTGTGCCCACCGTGGCGCGCTGGCCGGACGCGGCCGGACGATCGCCGTCATGGGATGCGGCATCGACGTGATCTATCCTCTGGATAACCGGAAGCTGCACGGAGAGATCGTCTCAAACGGCGCCGTCGTGACGGAATTTCCCTTCGGCACGGAACCCGACCGGCCGCACTTCCCGGCGCGCAACCGCATCATCAGCGGCATGTCGCTGGGGGTTCTCATCGTCGAGGCGGGCGAAAAGAGCGGCTCTCTCATCACGGCCCGGTGCGCCCTCGAGCAGGGTCGCGAGGTCTTTGCCGTGCCGGGGAGCATCGATCTGCCGGGCTCCCGGGGGACAAACAGTCTTCTCAGGCAGGGTGCCAAGCTCGTGGAGCGCGTGGAGGACATCCTCGAGGAGATCCTCCCCCAGCTGGAGCATCGGCCCGCTTCGCCGCAAAGAGAAACGTCAGGCCCCGCATCCATGCAGGCGGCACAGACCCAGCCCGCCTCCGCGCGTGAAGCCCTGACGGAAAAAGAATCGCGGCTTCTGGGTTTCATTACAGAAAAGCCGCTGGATGCCGATACCATCATCAACCGCTCGGGCCTGGNGGCAGCCGAGGTACTGGCGGGTTTGCTGTCCCTGGAGCTCAAAGGCCACATCGTGCAGCTTCCGGGCAAGTTATTCAAATTGAGGGAGTGTTGATGTCGAATTCGCTGATCATCGTCGAGTCGCCCACAAAGGTGAAAACGATCAAGAAATATCTCGGCTCGGAGTTCGATGTCCGGGCCTCGGTGGGACACGTGAAGGACCTTCCCGGGAGCGCCCTCGGGATCGATATCGAGCATGACTTCAGCCCCACCTACGAGGTTCTCGAGGCGAAGAAGAAAGTCATCGCCGAGCTGAAGAAAGCCGCCAAGACGGCCGACACGATCTATCTCGCCCCGGACCCCGACCGCGAGGGCGAGGCCATCGCATGGCACATCGCCGACGAGATCGGAACAAAAGGCAAGCAGGTCTACCGGGTGCTCTTCAACGACCTGACGAAGAACACGATGCTTGCGGCGATCAAGAACCCCCTGCCCCTGGACCGAAACCGCTACGAAGCCCAGCAGACCCGGCGCATCCTCGACCGTCTCGTGGGCTACCAGATCAGCCCCATCCTCTGGAGCAAGGTTCAGTACGGGCTCTCGGCAGGCCGCGTCCAGTCCGTCGCCGTCCGGATCGTCTGCGAGCGCGAGCAGGAGATCCT
>JGI11641J44799_10000725_pt1 | contig 10076 bp, 7 predicted proteins | sample WetSurSiteA1Bulk_FD_44799 | JGI IMG/M metagenome (IMG submission 44799) | reverse complement strand
TCTGCAAAATCTGCGAGAATTAATCTGCGAAAATCTGCGAGAATTGATCTGCGACAATCTGCGAGAAACGATCTGCGAAAATCTGCGAGAAACAATCTGCGACAATCTGCGAGAATTAATCTGCGACAATCTGCGAGAAATAATCTGCAAAATCTGCGAGAATTAATCTGCAAAATCTGCGAGAAATTATCTGCGATAAATCCTCTCCGCGAGAACACCCCAACCTGTTACTGGCTGCTCAGCATTCCGTTTTTCCTTGTCACCAAAGCCTTGCCCACATTATCGGCGACTTTCTCGCCCTGCGCAAATCCGGCTTCAATCGACGGTTTGTAGTGAATGCCGCCATAAAGCCTGGACATTCCGGCCTCGTGACCTGCCTCAATGAAATTGCTGAACCGGTGCGCAGGGTATTGCCGGTAGGCATAGGTGTTGTCGGTAAACGCAAGGTTATTCCCCAGCAGGCGTGTAAGTATGGTGGCGGCCGACATGGAGATCACGGCATGGGCGGCAGGGTATTCGGGATGGGGTGGGGTGATGATCAGCGGTTTCCAGTCCGACTTGTTCATGTACTTCTGGATATAGGTAACGGGACGAAGCTGGTTGTAGGTGTACTTTGCCTTGAAGCATCCGATGGCAGCATCCTGCATCGTGGCAAACAGTTCGGCAAAAACACCTGCCCCGTCCATGAGCGACAGGTTCAGCTGCTTCATCACGGTCATCAGGATCGACTCCCAGTGTCCCCCGCCCGTCAGGGTGATCCCGTTGGGGAAATCATCCCAGAACAAGGCCGTGGATACTTTTTTATCATCCTCCTGCTGCGAGATGGTGTATACCTCACCGGCCATTTTATAGAAATCGGATTGCGGATCCTGCGAGAAGGATGGCGGTGCAGGAGGAAGGGNATTGTCGATGCTGCCCCTGACAAAGGTCCGGCAGTCGCCCATATGCGGATAGATGGGATTCATGAATGCCGGGGGCGTTGGTTCATAAAGCCCCGTGCCTTTTGGAAGGGCATAGGGAGCATTGGCCTTGTCCTCGCCGTCGGTGATACTCCAGGCGATCACCTGCCGGGCTACCTGCGACCCATACTGACTGCCTGCCACAATGGATGCATCGCTGAAACCCTTCCGGGTGAGATTCTGTTTGCAGGCCTGTTCCATGGAGTCTGCCTTTGACAGGGTCACCGGATTGTTCGCCTCAAAATACCGGAAGGTTTCTGCAAATGCCGCATTGGCACTCGCCTGCCAGCAAAAGTCACCGGACGGAGGGACCGTCGGCCGGAAATCATACCCGTTGAGCTGACCCGCCAGCGACTGGTAATTGGGATCGCCGGCCACAAGCGATTCGTACACGGCAACACCAATATAGGCCAGTTGCCGGATGTGATGCGAAGGAACTTTGGAGCTTCGGATGGTGCCCAAATGCAAAGCCATCCAATCGGTTAACAACTTGCTGCTTCCCGGTGCCTGAAGTTCAGCATCGGGATCCGCTCCCGGCAAAGGAGCCGGTGTTTGGCTGACGGACAGGATTCCTGCCAGCACCAATAAGGGAAATAACTTTGTTCTCATGTCATCAGAATTATGTTAATAATAAGCAGATCTTAACCGGCGTTGCTGGGAAGAACCGGGCAGAACGGCCGTATACTGACCATACAGGGTGCTGTCAATTCCGGACTCGCGGGGGGAAATTAAGATACAGGTTGCACGGTCCCACGCAAAACTTAACCGGACCTGGTGCGTTGCAGCGTCCGGATACCTGGTCTTCGCAGTTTCCTTTTTACCTGTCACGGACGATTCATCCGCCACCCGGTCCACGGATATTCCTTTCAATCCTCCGTTGACTGTAAAATATCCGGTCATCCAGGCCTGGTCTCCGGCGGTCATGTTCTGATGAACACTCCGGTGAGCATCAGCGCTGAAACCATAGCCATCGTCATTCGAGTCGTCGCAACTGTAGACGACCATCCCCGAGCCCAGGAGGATCAGGATACCCGATCGTACCAAAAACCTTGCTTTCATTTCTTCTGAATTTAGTTTATGCCTGATAGGATTAATCTGTGTTGCTGTGAAGAAACGGGCGATCCGGGGCAACTCCCGGCTTGTGGGATGTAAAATAAATAAGAAAAAAAGACCCGAATATACGAAATAAAAAAGCAAAATGCAAGGAATTGGGAGGAAATGTGCAAACCTGCCCGACGGCAGGCGGGTGTGCCAATGTGCTAATGAGGGAATGGGTGTCGATTGTCATGCTGAGTGTGCATCCTGTCATGCTGAGCGGAGTCGAAGCATTTTTTCAGGTCGTGCAGTCGTGCAGTCCTGCAGTCGTGCAGTCGTGCAGTCATGCCTGTCATGCTGAGCGGAGTCGAAGCATATGTAGTACAAGCCCTTCGACTCCGCTCAGGGTGACGCGCTTTTCAAAACCGATCAGGGTGACGTACCCTTCGACTCCGCTCAGGGTGACACGACCGTCATGCTGCGTGAATTTATCCGCGTAATTCTGCGCGAATTTTTCTGGAAAAATCTGCGGGAAACCTTATTTTTAATCCAAATACCCCGCACCATGAAACCCACGCTAAATTTCCTCCTTTTTCTGACCGTGCTGCCGTTTTTCGCATGCTGCAAACAGCCATCCGAACAGATCATCGGCGTAAAGATCTACGAATACAGTGGTGATTGCGAAGCCCTGGCCGACCGGTGGGCTGCAACCGGCATCAATACTGCATTTGTCAGCACCACCCTCGCCGCCAGCGACACATTCCGGAACGCCCTTCGCCGGCACAACATCGGAGCATACATCATCTTCCCGGTATTCCAGAACCCGGATGTGCTCGGGCACGACAGCAGCCTGTATGCGATAACCGGGAAAGGCCTGAAGGCAAAGGACGACTGGGTGGAATTTGTATGTCCCTCGCGCCGGGATTACCGGGCTGCCAGGGTGGACGAGATCGCTGACCTTGTTCACCGGCTTGATCCCGATGGCATCAGCATCGACTTCATCCGGCAGTTTGTTTTCTGGGAGATGATCTATCCCGACCGGGATGCGAAAAGCATTGACAGGGCATGCTTTTGCGACAGCTGCCTGGCGGAGTTCTCAAAACTGCAGGGCTTCGCCATTCCTGATTCGTGCATGACCACAGCAGAAAAAGCCGGGTGGATCAACACGAATTATGCGGCAGCCTATGATTCCTTCCGGTGCGGGCAGATCACCTCACTGGTAAGGGAGCTGGCACAGTCGGCCAGGGCGGTCAGTCCGCACGTGAAGATCAACGTGCATGCAGTGCCCTGGCGTGAAAGCGATTTCGGGGGTGCCGGCATCCGGGTGGCAGCACAGGACCTGCATGAGCTGGCGCCTTATGCCGATTTCATCTCACCCATGTGCTATTCCCAGATGCTCCGGCGCGATGCCGGGTGGATCGGCAGCGTGGTGTCCGACATGGATAAACGCGCCCCGGGCATGGTGCTTCCCAGCATACAGGTGTATCCGTATTACATTGAGGATGAATTTACGGCGGAGGATTTCAGGAAGTGCCTCAGAGAAGCGCTGAAGCCGCCGTCAAGGGGTGTGGTGTTCTGGTCGTGGCCTTTGCTGGAGCAGGATGTGGCAAGGATGAGGGTTGTGAAGGAAGAAGTGAAAAATGAAGAATGAAAAATGAAAAGTGAAAAATGAAAAGTGAAAAGAGAAAAGTGAAAAATGAAAAGTGAAGAAGGAGGGGGAGATAGGGAGATGGGGAGAGGGGGAGATGGGAGAGGGTTATGCGAGAGAGATAAGTGAATGAATGGATTGGCATTGTCATTTCTATTTCTTAAATTTATTAGTAATTTCTCCTAATCCTTTCACTATTAAAATTATAAATCCCATGAAACCAATCCTGCCCAAGAATCCTGCTCATTGCAGATCCTCCTTTTTCGGGAACGGTTTATTAAACCGCTGTTTCCGCAGGCTTTTCCTGAACCTCCTCCTGATCACGGTCCTTACAGGATCGCAAACCGCTGTTTCCCAGACAAACGCCTACAGCGCCAATTTTCAGTCGCTGTTAAGCCAGATCCAGGCGCTTTATTGCCAGCCCAACGGGTATGATTTCAGCACGATCAGGAGCAGTTACCCCATTTCATTTGCCACCATCCTCGGCCATGCCTTGCGGCAACAGTTGCTGCAGACGCAGAGAGATCCCGGGTTGAAGCCTGTTTATGATAATCTTCAGCAGGAGGCCAGAAAATATTTTTCCGATTCTTTCCGGCAGTACCAGTATCGTTTCGACAACGGCCAGCCCATGCAGGAAGAATCACTGTGGCAGATCGTACAGAACGGAATAAACGGGCTGAACGACGATGTGGTGATGCGTGATTTCAGGGTTGCACAGGGTACCATGCCATCGGTGGCGACAAACAGCTCAACTCCCCAGGAACCGGCCGGTCCCATGGGCAGTGTACCCATCAACAAGCCCAAGGAAAAAAATGCAATCATACTGCTGGGTGTTGAGGCCCCCGAAGTAAAAGAAGTAAAACCCTCTTCCTTCGAATTGGATAATCCTGCTCCTTCAAGCACTGATTCCAACTTTGAATTGAATAATCCTTCCCCGGGCAACAGCAATTCCTCCTTTGAATTAAACCAGTAGCATGACCTGTTTCACCCCCTTATCTTCTCCCTTTATGACAACCCCATTCACCAGAACAATACTGAGGAAGGCCGGAATTATCACCGGTCTTCTCCTTTTTCTGCTTTTTATCCCCTCTTATACGGGCTTTTCGTGGAGTTCCACGGAATATACCGGTATGTTTACCACCCATCAGTTTTTAACCCGGATGGCTTACACTTACCTCGAGAAGCATCCCATGATCCAGAACAGGTTAATTCACTTTCCGCCCCTGTCGAAAATAGAGACCTACTGCGGGTTAAATCTCAAACTGACAGGCGGCCAGATAACCATTTACGGTGAAGGGCCGGATAATCCGGCAAAATCTTCCTTTGCCGACCATTACTATAATCCTGATTTTCCGGGAGGAGGTGCCGGCAGCGCTCCCGATCGCATACAGGAGAACTATGTCAGCCTTTGCCAGGATATCAGTGCATCATCAGCGGATGATAATACTGCCCGATGTGCCGCATACCTGGCACACTATATCCAGGACATGACGTGCCCGTTTCATGTCCTCGGTGCCCCCGACAATGACCTGCAATTTACGGCTGAGGCCATCGGGCCGTATATGGAAAGATACGGAGAAAGAACCGGTGTGCTGAAAGAAGGCATTGACGTAAACAAGGTCTGTGCAAATCCGGTTTCTTACCTGACCGAGACAAATCTGCGGTTCATTGAACAGGATGCTCCGGGCTTCTGGGATATGATGGTAGCCAGGTACCATGAAGACCGGTCAAAAGGGAAGAACTGGTTCGAGCCGAATTATTACAATGGCCATATTTGTCCCGTTTTTCACACCTATCTGAGTACGCATTTCTTATACGAGGCTATGGTGGCTCATTATCACAATAATCCCGAGTTGAACACCCGGTTTTCACACTTGTCCAATATCAATGAATTGACCAATAACTGGAATTCATTAAGCCTGATGGCAAACAGGCCCGGTGAATTCGCAAAAAAACTGGCCAGACTGACCAAAGAAGATCTGGACAATTATGACAGTGAATTCATGTTTGACCCCAGGGAGTTGATCTCCTATACCTTTGTCGGCTACAAGGCATTGGGCTATGCTGATCAGTTATCGGAATCGCAAAAGAAAGAAGTCACTGAAATGCAATCTACGGTTCCTTTGCCGGTAAAAGCCTGGACCACGGCTATACAGGCCACCTATACCCTGTGGAGGGCATCCTTCAGTGCATTGTATGTGGATTGTGAAAAGGATGTCCTGCTTTTTCAGGCCGGGGTGCATCCCGATACCTGGGTGGCCAGGGTGAGAGTAACGAATTATGAACCGGGAGCAACGGCCAAAAATATTACGGTTAGTCTCAAACAGGCTTCCGGCGGGGCTGATCAGGCCCTCACAAAAGCTACGGTTGCCCAGTTGGCCAATACCCAGAGCGGCAACAGTGTCTGGGTTGAATTTAAGAAACCATTTGCCCTGCAGGGATCCGCACCCCTTAAGATTGAGATAACGGGCACTTTTGACAAGGTCCCTGACGCGGGAAAGGCGGCCTTCACAAAAGAAGATCCGGAGACTGATCCCCTGGGAGGCACCTGGCACCTGCAGGAGGCCAACGCTTTGGTCGCCATTCTGTACAATCCGGAATTAAAGCAGTATGAAGGCAGGGTGCTCTATCCCGGCGACCTGGCCTTTCACGGTGCGGGAGTGCTTTTGCTGACGGGCGTTAAACCCGTTGACACACCCATGATGATGGCAGCGGACGTTCCGGATGATAAAACCTATACGGGTACGGAATGCAGCTGGGAAGTGCTGACCAATCCGGATGGGTCCTATTCCAAGGGCCAGCCGACAAGGTTGCCTGCAACGATCACGGTGAACGGTAAAACAATGACATACCGCACAAAGGACGATACCTTTCACTTCACCCGGCAATAAGGAATCGCGGATTATAAACTTACCCAGAAAAACACCAGCTGCCCGATCAGCACGGGATAATTGTCGACAAACAATACCGGTTCGGCCACCAGGTTGGTGACCCAGGGCTGGTATTGTCCATAGATATTGTAATAACCCCGGACCAGGTTCAGCACATTGTAGGGCATATCTGCCTGCCACTGGAAAAATCCGCCTTCATAAGGAATGGCAAAAGCCCCGCTGCCGGTAACAGCTGTTCCGTCGGGATAGGAGAAGTTCACCGACAGGGATCCTACCGGTACTCCTCTTTCATGAAAACCATTGTCATAGTAAAACCTCACAACTACCTGCGCATTTGTACCCATGCCCGGGGGGATCTGCACCTTGCCGACAAAGGTCATGCCCGGACCCCATAACGGGCTCTGAAGGTTGTGCTGCACATCATCCAGGCTAAAGCCTGCTATCATGGCGGGACCCGGAACAACCACGGTTTCCTCTTGGGGCGGCGCATCAGGGCCCTCGGGGGGATTCAACGCGTCCCTGGCAATATAGGCTTCGTTTACTACATTTACATAAAGATCATAGGTTATCCACACATAACCATTGTCTCCCCATTCCTGTCCGTAAGAGTTCAGCACTTTGAACGCCCCAAGGGCATCATCGTAACCAACCGTCACCATAGCATGCCTCGAAGCATCCGTTCCCCGCTTATACGACCAGATATAGGGTTTCATTCCCATGGTGCCATCCTGCGTGAACGCCTGGTCAACCGTGGTACCGATCATCACCGGTAAACCGGCATTCAACATGGTCTTCACATTGTTGATCTTGTCCTGTTTATTGGCTGTATTCAAATCCACAGCATCCCAGTCGGCAATCCTGTATCTTTTAGCCTGCTCTTTCTGACGGGGACCCGGCCGGGTCAGGAAATCATATTCATTATAAGGCATCACGCTCATCTTGGAGGCTCCCTGCTCTTTCAGCAAATTCAGCGCATCCTTGAAAAAGAGCCCGCCATCAATGCCATTGTTGATCTGGTTGTAAATGTAAGCGGGCGAAAAAACCGAATTTAAATTCAGGGAACCTCCTGACAAATAGCTGTTCCCTTCTTCGAGCTTTTCCTGATAACTCTTAACAGCATAGGCAATGGACCAGGCAACGCACGAACTTTGCTTTCCCTGCTGACCTGCCGGAGGCATCTTATCGGATAAATCCACCGAGGAGGGAAGCTCCTTGCCCGAAAAAGGCATGGCAGCCTTGGGCATCCTGGCCAGCTCCTCCGGGTCAACAGGCTTAAGACCTGTTCCAAAGTCCTGCGCCTGGGTAAACGCAGCAATCAGCATGAAGATCCCGTATGTGCAAAGTCTGAAAAACACAGGTGTAATTTTATACGGAATGAGCAAGTTATCAATAACGTATCTAATGTAATGAAAATTTGGAATGATGCTGACTTAAATGGAGAATTTTGAAGAGGATCAGTGAAGAAAGATCGAAGATCGAAGATCAAAGATCGAAGATCGAAGATCAAAGATCAAAGATCGAAGATCAAAGATCAAAGATCTAAGATCAAAGATTGAAATTTAAAGATTGAAGGAGGGGGAATTAGGATTTTTTAGGTTGGGTTTTTAGATAGGTGATGAATCCGGAAAGAGATTTTGAAATCATCATGATTTGGTTATAAGTCTTTTGAAAGACAATGTTGTCGATATAATCGAGATCATGCATGATGTACAGCATACTTCGGACCTCACCGGCCGATCCTTTAGCTATATTTAAGAAATAAGCAAACTCCCTGTCGGACTGTCTTTCAAAACCCTCAGATATATTATTCATAATGGATAAACCAGCTCTTTGAATCTGATCCTTCAATGAATAGTTACTTTTGATTTTATCCGTAGAAGTAATGCTGTAAATCTCTTTAACCAGGGTCCTGGAAAGCTGCCAAACTTCAATTTCTTCAAACTTTTTTGCCATAAACGTGATTTTAAGGATTAAAGATCGAAGATCAAAGATCAAAGATTAAGATCAAAGATCGAAGATCTAAGATTAAAATCAAAGATCTAAGATTAAAATCAATGATCTAAGAATGAAAATACATAATCTTTGATTTTCGATTTTAGATCTTCCTTCTTCGATCAGAACCCTAAATTGACCCTGAACATTACCGTATTCTTCTTATTTTGATAGAATTCCGGCGTGAACTTGTTGAGGTAGTACTCGGCAGTTTGCCCGTCGGCTGCATGGCCCTGCGTTTCGCTGAAACGGTATTCAAAGGAAATGTGGCAGTTGGTGAGCACCTCCCAGGAACATTGCAGCGAATGGATCACGCTGGTCCAGGTGTCATCCTGGAGAATGGGGTAAGCGACGGCCTCGCCCCCGTCGACATACTGGTATTCATTGCAATGCCGGGCATTGGAATAGGCATACCGGAGATACAACCGCTGCACCGGTTTGAAGTCGACGGCCAAGAATATTTCCTCGGAATTGTCGCGCAGCCACGACCCCATGTTGTAGTTGTTGGACTCATAGGTGGCCGTGGGGACGATGTGCTTATAAGTGATGGGTATCGACCGGAAGTATTCACCCGTAAGGCTGACATTCCGCACCGGCCAGTTGCTGACCTTACCGCCCAGCTTGTAGCTGTAGAAATTGTGAACGTCGGGATCAGAGATCCTTGTGGTGGAAAACTCGTCGACGAACAGGGTGAAGAACAAATGGGTATGCGGGATCAGCCGGGCGCTGAAATCGAAGAACATCTGGGAATTCTGGTTGGTGATCTTGTACGATTCGGTATGGTCAACCGATTTATAGAAGAATATGGGGATCAGGTAAGCGGGGTTGACGTTCTGGTCGCTGTAAATGATGGAATTCCCGAAGGATAGGTTCAGTCCCCGCACGGGGATGAAGGTAAACATGTTGGCCGCCATGAATTTGTTCTCGTAAGTATCGCGGTGGGTTCCGTTGGGCAGGAGGTAGGTGAGGGAGCTGTCCACAACGTCCGACACCAGCCAGGCGTGGAAGTAATTAAAGTCGAACCACTTCACCGGGTTGATGTGGAGCTTGAGCATGGGGAACGACGGGGTGCGGCCCGACTGAATAATGGCCCCGTTGTAATTGTCACCCCACACCGGGTGGTCCTTGACGACTCCCACCTGTAAAAAATCCCACGACAGCATTATGCCGCCCCGCATTTCGCTGAAGTCGGCCCCGCCGGCAACCTGGTTGCTGCCCTTGTAGGCGCCCCCTGTTTCCTGGGTAAAATAGGCGGGTTTGGCGAGGATCTGGTTCACCGTGTTGTCGCGCAGGCTGGCATAGAGCGCCACATATTTCCCCACCGAGGCGAAGGCTTCAATGCCCCCGTAAGTGTGGGTATAATGGCCGGAGGAATTGCTGAAATACTCGATTCCCAGGATCGGCCTGAGGGAGAAATTAAAAAACGAGTCGCTGTAGAAGTATCCGATGTGCTCGAGGGAAGTTGCGGAGCGGGGGCTCTTTTTAAAGAGGTTCAGCGTTGTTTTCTCCGGCAGCGTGGCGGGCTTGTTACCGAAGGTGTAGTAGTCGAGG
>JGI11641J44799_10000724_pt1 | contig 10085 bp, 9 predicted proteins | sample WetSurSiteA1Bulk_FD_44799 | JGI IMG/M metagenome (IMG submission 44799) | reverse complement strand
TTGTAGCCCGCCACGGAAGTCTCCGTGTTGGCGTCCCAGGCCAATGTCACTCCCGCCGCATGGGCCTGCCGCAGAGAGACGGACAGGATCAGAAGGATAAGAGTCAGAAAATAAACGAGAAAACGGATCTTTCGAGGTGAGTTCAATCGCGCATGTTCCATATGCTGCTCCTGTATGCCCGTTCGGAATGCTCAGCAGACGAAGCATCTGCGCGCAGCATATAGGCAACGAGCATACCAGCAGGCGTGGAACACGCCTAACTAGCTTAATTCATTGATTTTAATCAATTGGTCCGGCCATGAAACCCGCGCAAGAAACCGGGCATATTGAAGGGGTAGCCATACACGGGACAGATGGACACATCATAGAAACCTGTAATCTCATGCACTTATTGCGTATGGTTTTTCCTTCACGGCATTCAGCAAGGCAATTAAAGCAGTCTTTACCCTGTGAGCCGGCAGGCCGCGATGGCCCGTTTATCCGGGGCGGGTCAGCAATCGATTGCCAAGTGATCGAGAAGGTAGTTTCTCTATGCTTGCCGGGATCTTAAGTCACGGGGGGATGCTACAGAGCCGCAGGCGAATCGGCAGGGCATAAACGCTCAATGGTCTTCTGCAGTTCGTGAAAGGGAACCGGCTTGTAGAAGTAGGCATGGGCGCCCGATTTCTCGAATTCTTTCACGTTGACCGCACCGGTCAATCCGATAATCCGGATGTGCGGGTACTTTTCCCGGACAGCCCGGCACAGCTCGAAGCCCGTCATCTCCGGCATGATCGCGTCGGTGATGACGACTTCGTATGGGCCGCTCTCCAGCAGGCGCAGTGCCTTGAGACCGTTTTCAGCGACATCGGTGTCGTGGCCCATCCGGGACAGGTACATCCTCAGAATGTCCGTCATGAAGGGGTCATCATCTACAACCAGAATTTTCATCTTCCATCACCAGATCCTTGATGAGATGAAACAGAGCAAGGCCCGTACCAAGAACTCGCCTGCTTGCAAGTCCTTGTTATCATGATTGATAATATTCACGCCGTTCCAGGCGCCGGCCACGACCTGCTCGAATTGTGGAGGGGTTTCCCTGCAAACCATTCTGCAATATCGGGTGAGGCCGCAGGGCTGCCGGGCACAGGGGGGGAGCCCTTTTCCCTCAATCTTTCCTGAAATCGAGCGGGTTGATGTGATACTTCTCCAGCAGCTCGTAGAGATCGGCCCGGTACTTGCCGGCAAGCTTGGAGGCCCGGCTTACGTTGCCCCTGCTGATTTTCATCAGTTGAACCAGGTAATCCCTCTCGAAATCCTGCTTGCTTTCCTTCAGAGGCTTGAATGCGCTCTTATCGTCCTTTTGGCCCGGCACGATGATCAAATCTTCCGAGATCACATTTTCCGTCGACATGACCACGGCGCACTCGATCATGTTCTCGAGCTCCCGCACGTTGCCCGGCCAGGAATAGAGCATGAGCTTCTGCAGGGCAGCGGGCGAGAGGCTCTTGGCGGGCTTCTTGAGCTTATCCGACATCTTGGTCAGGAAGTGATCCATCAGAATCGGGATGTCCTCTTTGCGTTCCCGAAGGGGGGGCACCTTGATCGGCACGACATGGACGCGGTAGAAGAGGTCGCTGCGGAAGTTCCCTTTTTCGACTTCCTTTTCGATCTCCCTGTTCGAGGCCGACACGACCCGGACGTCGACCTTCACGGTCCTGTGCGACCCCAGGGGGTAGAACTCCTTTTCCTCGATGGCCTTGAGGAGCTTGCCCTGCATGGGCAGAGGGATCTCGGAGATCTCGTCGAGGAAAATAATGCCCTTGTCGGCCTGGACGAATAGCCCCTTCTTGCTCGCGATGGCGCCCGTGAAGGCCCCTTTCTCGAAGCCGAACAGCTCGCTTTCCATCAGGGTGGCGGGAATGGCCGCGCAGTTGATGGGGACGAAGGGCTGATCCTTGCGCCGGCTCAACTGGTGCAGGGCCCTGGCCACCATTCCTTTTCCCGTGCCGCTCTCGCCGCTGAAGAAGACGTTGGAATCCGTTTCCGCGGCGAGCGCCACGGCATCGAAAACACGCTTCATGGCGTCGCTGTGGCCGATGATGCTCTGCCCCTCGAAGTCGGCCCAGACCATGTTCCTCAGGCGCTTGACCTCCCGGGACAGCCTTGATTTCTCGATGCCGTTGCGGATCTGGACGAGCAGCTCCCGGTAGTCGAAGGGCTTGGTCAGGTAGCTGTACGCCCCCTCCTTCATGGCCTCCACGGCGCTTTCGATCGTCCCGTAGGCCGTGAGGATGATCACGGGCAGGTCGGGGTCGATGTCGCGAAGGCTCTTCATCAGGTCGATGCCGCTGCCTTCGGCAAGCCTCAGATCGAACAGGGCGATATCGAAGGTCTCTTCTTCGAGACGCTTCTTGGCTTCCCGGGTTTCGGAGGCCGCCGCGACGGCGTACTTCTCCGATTCGAGGCGCATCTGCAGCACCTTGAGAACGCTCACATCGTCATCGACGATCAGGATTTTTTCCATATCACAGACTCACTTGCGCGGCGGCATGGTCCGGCGCTTTTCCTCCAGGCTCCGGTCGATCTCCTTCATCTGCTCGATCTGCTTCTGCAGGGTCTCCACCTGCTTTTCCAGCGAATCGACCTGTCTCCTCAGGGCCGGCGCCCCCCTGTCGCGGTTCGTCAGCTCCCTGTCCCGGCTTGCGAGTTCCCTGTCGCGGCTCGCGAGCTCGCCGAGGATCGCGATAAACGCGTCCGCCGGCTCGCGGTAATTGCTCCGGGGGTGCTCGGTAACCAGCTGCCTGAATACATCCAGGGATTTCTGGTAATCCCTCTTCGGGTTTTTCGGGTGGGCATAGATGCAGCCGATCTTGAAGAGGCCCTCGTCGGACGCTCTCGGATACAACCGGTTGATCTCGCGATACTGCTCCAGTGCGGCTGTGTAATTCCCGCTGGCCAGTTGCTGGTCCGCCTGCCAGTAGTCCGGCTTGGCCAGCATCCCCTGCACACCGGTGCACCCGGAGATGCCGATCAGGATCAGGCAGGCAAGGAAAAGGTGAAGGTGCTTCCCTTGCCGACTACGCTTTCGGCCCATACCCGACCTCCATGAGCGTTGATGATGTGCTTTACGATGGCAAGACCGAGCCCCGTCCCTCGAACGGCCCCCTTGCCGTCATCGACGCGCTTGAACTTCTCGAAGACTTCCTTCAGCCCCGATTCGGGGATCCCCCGGCCCGTGTCGGAAACGGCCACCTCGATGCTGTTCGAGTCCCTGCGATGCCTCGCGGCAATGGTGACATGCCCGCCGTCGGGGGTGAATTTCAGGGCATTGCTCAGCAGGTTCTCGAGGACCACATCGATCTTCTCGGTATCCATCCGCAGCCCGGGCAGCTCCGGCGGGATCTCGGCCTGCAGGGCGATGTTCTTGCGCTGGGCGAGCGGCGAGAAGCGCTGCAGGTTTTTCTCCACGATCGGCAGCAGGCGCGCATCCTGGAGGGTCAGGGGCATCATCCCCGACTCCATCATGGAGAAGTCGAGGAGCCGGTTGACGGAGCGGATCAGCCGCTCGCACTCCTGGCGGATGAGGGTTTGAAGCTCCTGCTGCTTCTCAGGCATCTCTGCAAAAAGGCCTTCCTCGAGCATGCACGACGCCTCCCGGATGGCGGTAAGCGGCGTGCGAAGCTCGTGGGAGAGATGGCTGATGTAATCGATCTTCATCTGGTCGAGCTCCCGGAGCCTGTCGCACATCGTATTGAACGCCGTGGCCAGATCCCGGATCTCAGGGGGCGATGCGATGTCCAGCGGGTCGCCGAAATCGCCCCGGGCAACGGCCGTCGTCTTTTCCCGGAGCCGGGAGATCGGGATGTTGACGGACCGCGTATTCATCACGGAGATGGCGATCATCATGATAACCGCTATGACGAGCGATATCAAGATCGCATCGGCATTCCGCACGGAATTCGCCTCGATCTCCCTCAGCTTGTCGTCGCGCTCGTCGGAGGAAAGCCTCGTGAGCTCGCGCAGGCTCTGGCCGGTGTCGGCAATGATCTGGTCCTGTTCCGTCCTGTATCGGGCAGACTCCTCGGCAGGCACCCTGCGGTTGACCGCCCGGGCCGCCATGTCGTCAAACTGCGCGCAATATCGGACATGGACCGTCCGGATGCCCTCCAGGAGGCCCTGTTTTCTCTCCGTGTCGGCAAGGGATGCCAGTTCGTTCATCTTGCCGCCGAAGGTGACCTCGAGATCCTTGAACTGCCGGAGGTAGGTCTCGTCGCCCGAAACAAAATACTTCTTCTCCGACGCGTTGGCGCTGTAAAGGATTTCCTGGCATTCTTCCGAGAGCTGGATCATCCGGGTATCATACGTGGTCACCGCCCNGATGAGCCGGTTGAATTCGCTCAGGTTCCAGATGGTGTAGACTCCGGTCATCAGGACGACGACGATGATCAGAAGATAACTGCTGATCAGCCGGAACAGGATGGAAAAGTTAAACGCCACCTTATTCCTTCCGAGCTGGGATGCGACCGGGGCCTCGGGAAGGTCGCCTCCCGCGGGCCGGTCTTGCGATCTAGTTATCAGAAAACGTCTCTTTTTCCAATCTTATCTTCCCCGGCCGCCTGCGCCGGCATGCGGGTTGATGCGCGCCGGATCGCGCAACCTCCGCCCCCACCGCGGAAAAAGGCCGTCCTCTTCACGGGGGACGGCCTTTTTTTCTCGATCTTCGGAGCGGGTCCGGGGTACGGGCCGCGCTGGTCCTGTCACACGATCTTCTTCTCCAGGGACCACCCGCATCGGTCCGCCTTGATGCCCCTGCAGGCGTCCCTGTATTCGAATTCGAAGATTACGCTGCCTCTGTGGGGATCCTCCTGCTTGATCCGGAAACTCCGTATCGACCCGCCATAGAAGGAGGGTTCGGACTTTTTCCGGTGAAAGTAGATCTGTCCCCCGACAAGCTTCTTCGCTTCGTCTTCCGTGAGCACCCACCAGCCGCTTTCCCATACCTTGTCTCGCAGCTTGGTGAAATTGTCCGCGTTTTCGATCAAATGGATCTGCATGGCGCACACTCCTGACCGCAACCCCGATATAAAAAAACCTGTCACGTGGGAATGGACAGGGCTTCAGGAGTCGCGGCGGTTTCCCTGTATTGGAACAGAGGTCATCTGCCTCTCGAGAGAGGTCAAACTCTGACTGCAGACTATCCTGATTGGCAGCAATGTCAAGGCATTTCTCGCAGCCGCCCTTGCCTGCGGGGAATAAAAAAGGCAGAGCCTTCAGGGCTCTGCCTTTTCGTTGTGCTTTCCAGGCGTTTTGCCGTTAGATAGGCTTTACGTTATCCGCGGCAGGTCCTTTCGGGCCCTGCTTGACATCGAAGCTTACACGCTGTCCTTCGGCAAGCGTCTTGAAGCCTTCGGCCTGGATGGCGCTGTGATGAACAAACACATCGCCGCCCTCATCCTTTTCGATGAACCCGAAGCCTTTTTGATCGCTGAACCATTTGACTTTACCTTCTGCCATCGCTAGCATCCTCCTTTCTTGATAATTCCATAAGTCGGATTTCCAGCATGACAGAAAGCAAAAAAGCCACCCAGACTCCAAAGAGCGAGGGCGGCCCACCTTTGCACTTCAAAATGTCTTGATCCGAACTTATTGATTTGTATTAATTTAGTCTGCAACGGATCGAAAGTCAAGGATTAATCTCTTTTGGGTTCAACCGTCTTTCCCCCCTGGCATGGGGGCTTGATCGCCAAAAAGATAATATTCCTTGACTTCATGGCGGTTCGGATGTCTGATGAAAATGAAATCTCGATTTGCTGTCAGCAGGGCTGCCCGTCAGAAACATGATTCGCATTTTTATCGGCGCTCATGATTGGTACCCCGTCTCTCACTGAAGAGGGATGGGGTTTTTTATCCGTCAGGTCACAACAAAAGGATCAAACGCCATGACCGAAGACCTTCTTGATTACTGGGTCAGACTCATCAAGCCGTTTTTCCCGACAAACGCATGGATCGTCACGCGCTACTCGGGGGACGATCATATCATCGAGATCGACTGGAAACTCGACGACGACCCGGGGCAGCCCAACCGGCGTTCCCGGAAGATACAGATCACCATCTCCGACGGGGCCATTGAAGATTACCTGGACAAGAACAAGAAAGAGCGTGAATTATTTGAAACGAGCCTCAAGAAGCTGATCCACGAGCGCTACAATCATTCCGCTCCCGACGAACAGGTCCACCGGGGCTCCTCTGCATCGGCGGACAAGCTGCTCATTGCGAGGAACACGCTCAACGCGTGATGACCGGGGACGCAGCCCGCAGAAAACGCCCGGTTTCCCCTTGACAATCCGCCGGTTCTGTTTCTTAATAAAACTCATCCGATGCCCGTTCCGGGGCAGCGTCCCGCAATGTTCGGGGACCCCTCGCTGATTTCCAGACCTTTCTCTCGCGGACGATTTATCCCCGACCCGGTCAATCCGAAAAACGAACCGTTTCACAACCCGCTTTCCATCATCAGCCCGATGTGCAGCATCGGGTCCTGATCCATCGGCAGTGCGTTCCGCCGTGACGCCGTCCGGCGGGGCGAACGGGAAAAGGTCAACCGAAGAGCCTTCAAGAAAGGAGGGTGTGTCCATGAGATCGATGTCGAAGATCATGCTTGCGGCCCTGTTGATCGTGCTGGTATCCGGCTGCTGCGTCAAATTCGAGGACGTCGCGCCCGGGACGCAGTACCCCGTCGGCCAAACCTTCTACACGAGCGGAACCAACATCACGGTCGAGCAGTTTCAATGGGCAAACACTACCTGGACGACCAATGGAAAGGCCAGGATCGACGCCACCAACCACGCCAAGGGGACGGGCAGGGAAATCAATGCCAACAACGTCAATCTGCGCTTCAAGTTCGACTACCCGCTGAAAAAGATCACGCTGAAGTTCGCCGAGCTGGGCGGAAACAACAACATGATGGTGAACGGCGATTTCCGCAATGTGGCCAATCTCGTCTCCCTGAACGGCTTGACCGTTGGGGGCGTGACGGTGACCGTGACCGCCACCGCCGTCGGGGGCAACTCGTACGGCATCATCGTGCTGGACGGGGTCATCAAGGAGTTCAGCATCGGGGGCCAGGAACTCTGGCTCGACGACATCTGCCCGACGAAGTAACCAGGCCTCCGGGGCCTACCTGAATGCGGCGGCAGGCTTCGCCTTGCCCGCGCTCATTCGGAAAGGGGGCAGGCCATGAAAGAGATCAACCGTATCCTTGTCGTCAGCCGGATGACGCGCCACTGCCGGAAAGCGGTCCGCTTCGGCGTCTCGCTTGCCCGTCAATACGGCGCCGTCCTTTCCGTGCTGCACGTCGTCGAGAACCCCTTCAAGAAGGGATGGAATCTGCCCACGATCGACTACGAGGAGCAATACCGCAAGGAGCTCGACAGGATCCGGGCGGAGCTCGATGAGATCGTCAGCCAGGAGCGGGAAAAGGGCATGACGATCCTCGAGTCCATCGAGGAGGGCGAGCCGAAAGAGGAGATCCTGAAGGCCATCCGCAACGGGAACATCGACCTGGTGATCCTGCTGTCCCATGAGGAGGGCCGCCTGGAGCACTTCCTCTACGGGCGGGGCACCGACAGCATCATCCGCAAGATGCCCTGCTCGATCCTGCTGGTCAGGGAATAGGGGCCAGGGTTCAGGGTATAGGGGAACAGAATAAGAACACGGACAATACCGTCGTGCCAGGTGTATCGGGAGGTTTTGAAAGCCGACGGAGGACATGGATTTGTGCCCCTGACGGAATGAGCGTCAGGGGCTTTGCTTTGTTCGGGGCGTCGGCTGCCCACCAAAATTTCGCTTCAGAATCGAGCCCGATTGCGCTATGTACGATAAATCCGTTGATGTATTGTTTCCATGGGGATGGAACTGACCATCAAGGAAGAAAGGCATTACGGATTTTGTGGCCTGATGATCAAGTCGACCCGCAGGAAATCGGTGGATAAAACCTTTTTCGATCAGGGGTGCCTTCAGTGAAAGGAAAGAATGAAGTACATCCGACTGGGCGGGCTGCATCCGAAAAGCGCCTGGAGTTTGAACAATTCCTGGCCGATCTCTCCGCGAATTTCGTCGCCCTGCCCCCCGAACAGGTGGATGACGAGATCCGGGGCGCTCTGAAAAAGGTGTTGCAGTTCTTCGAGATCGATCGGTGTTCGCTGCTCCGTCTCCTGCCGTGCAGGACGCAATGGCAGGTCAGCCACAATGCCGATGCCGCGGGGGATTCCCCCTATCCCGTCGAGACCTCTCTTCCCGTGTCGCTTGTCCCCTGGGCCGCCGGGAAACTTGCCGATGATCGCGAATCCTTTTCCTTTGCAACGCTCGACGATCTTCCCGCTGATGCTGTCGTCGACAAACAGACGATGCAGATGTGGAAAGTCCGGTCCGGCCTGTATATCCCCATTGCCGCCCTGCGGTCCTCCGAGTACAGCCTCGGCATCAGCTCTGCTGAAGCCGGGCGAAACTGTCCGGAGGAGTACATCCCGCGTCTTCGCCTTTTAGGGGAGATGTTCGTCAACGCGCTGGAGCGAAGCATGGGGGAGCAGCTTCTCCGGGAGCGCCTCGAGTTTGAAAAATTCATGGCCGATCTTTCGGCGAGGTTCGTCGCGCTACCCCCCGAGAAAGTCGATGATGAAATCCAGAGCGCCTTGAAAAAGATTGTGAATTTTTTCAAGATCGACCGGTGCAATCTGCTCCGGCTTCTGCCGGCCGAGAATGTATTTCAAGTCATGCACAGCGCCGACGTCAGCGATGCTTCACCGTACCCCGTAGGGATCCCGCGACCCGTATCGCTTTACCCGTGGTTGATTAAAAAACTGTCAGAGCAGCACGGGGTCGTTTCATTTGCAAGACTGGAGGATCTACCGGCAGAAGCTGCAATCGACAAGATGAATCTTGAGAAGGTTCGTGTTCGCTCCGGCCTGTATATTCATGTAGCGGCCCTGAGGTCCTCTGAGTACAGCCTTGGCGTCACTTCGGCCGGCAATGATCGCGCCTGCCCGGCGGAGTACATCCCTCGGCTCCGCCTGCTCGGGGAGATGTTCGTCAACGCGCTGGAGCGAAGCATGGGGGAGCAGCTTCTCCGGGAGCGCCTCGAGGAGATCGAGCAGCTGAAATCGCAGCTCGAAAAGGAGAACGTCTATCTTCGCGAAGAGATCAAAGCGGGACAGGGGTTCCAGAAGATCGTGGGGACAAGCGATGCCCTGCAATACGTCTCCTTCCGGGTCCAGCAGGTTGCCCCGACGGACTCGACGGTCCTTATCCTCGGGGAGACAGGCACGGGCAAGGGGATGGTTGCCCATGCGATTCATGAGCTGAGCAGCCGCAAGGACAGGCCCATGATCACGGTGAACTGCGCCGCCCTGCCGGCAAACCTCATCGAGAGCGAGCTCTTCGGACGCGAGAAGGGGGCCTTCACGGGGGCCCACGCGAAGCAGGTCGGCCGTTTCGAGATTGCACACGGCGGGACGATCTTCCTCGACGAGATCGGCGAGATGCCGCTGGAGCTTCAGGCAAAGCTCCTGAGAGTGCTGCAGGAGGGAGAATTCGAGAGGCTGGGGAGCCCNCGCACCATCAAGGTNGANGTNCGNGTNATCGCCTCGACGGCCCGCGACCTGAAGGCGGAGATCCGCAACAGCCGCTTCCGGGAGGATCTCTTCTACCGTCTCAACGTTTTCCCCATCACGATGCCGCCCCTTAGAATGCGGCGCGACGACATCCCTCAACTGGTCCGCCACTTCGTCGACAAGTACGCGCGGAAGATCGGCAGGACGATCAGGAGCGTCCCAAAGGCCGTGATAAAATCCCTCGAGGAGCACGCCTGGCCCGGCAACGTGAGGGAGCTGGAGCACGTGATCGAGAGGGCCGTGATCACCAGCACTGGGCCGGTGCTGCAGCTTGCGGATCGGCTCGATGCCGAGGCTCCTGAAACGAAGGAAGAGTCGATCAAAAATCTTGCAGCGATGGAGCGGGAGCACATCCTCAAGGTCCTCCGGAAAACCCGCTGGAAGATCAACGGCGAGGGCGGCGCCGCCGCCCTTCTCAACATCCACCCGAGCACCCTT
>JGI11641J44799_10000723_pt1 | contig 10089 bp, 9 predicted proteins | sample WetSurSiteA1Bulk_FD_44799 | JGI IMG/M metagenome (IMG submission 44799) | reverse complement strand
TTATGAAGGAAAGTGAAAATGTGATGCAGAAATCCTACTCAGGTTTTTATTCGTTTTACTGCGCCGTGGTTAATGAAAACTGCCGGCATTCCCTTAACCATCTTAATTCTTCCTACCCGTAATTTACATTCGGGACAAAAAACATCTGTTCCTTCGGAAAGTCCGGAAACGCCAACGTAATCTTTTCCGATTTTCGGGATGTAGCATTTCATCAAAAATCCCGGCTTTGTTTTGATATATCGACCAAATAGAAGGTGACCGTTTCGGCAATAAACATCAATTGTTTTTATTGACATAACTTTGTATGGAAGAACATGCCCTATCAGTATATTTTTGGAGCGGGTAAGGGGAGTTGAACCCCTTTCTCTACCTTGGGAAGGTAGCGTTAGGCCGCTTAACTATACCCGCTTGTTACGGGTATTATACCAATAATTGATGCTTTCTGACTATCTCGGTAAAACCAAAATGTTTCCCGGATAAATGAGATCTGGATTAACCAAATTGTTTTCACGAGCTATTTCACTCCACTTATATCCGTCTCCGTAGGTTCTTATGGCGATATTCCAAAGATTGTCTCCTTTGACAACTTCATATGTTGCACCGGTGATAGCATCGGTTTTCACGCTTTCATTTGAAGTGACAAACAAAGACTCCGTGGTAACGGTTTTTGCTTCAACATCAGGAAGCAAGATTTCCTGGCCCTCATTTACTTGGTCTGCATTTGCGATGTTGTTTTCCTTGGCGATATCAACCCAGTTGTAACCTGATCCGTATGTTTTTTCGGCAACAGTCCAAAGACTCTCGCCTTTTTGGATTTGGTAAGTGAGTCCCGGTTTGGCTTCGGTTTTATTATCGGTTGTGATAACCGGAAGTTTTCCTTTGCCGGTGTCTTTGAAATAGTTAACAACCAAAACACCAACAACAATAATGACTAAAGCTCCGAGGATCATGCTGATGGTCGATTCGTTTAACTTAATGGCTTTTAAAATGTTTTTGAGTTTCAAAATAATTCACCCCCAATCGACGGGGCAGAAGATAAGCAAATGTAATTTTATTTGAATATAAAGTCAAGGGGATTTTCTTTGAAGAATAATTAAATTTAAAACAATTTCGTCCTTCAGGACTCATCAGTAGGGTTTTCGATATCCCTAGATTGCTGGTACTTTTCAGTGTTGTTTGATGTAAAAAAACACTGATGGGTGTTAGTACCATATCCCATATGAATTGCTTAAGAAAATTTTGAAATGACTTTATCGATTTCACGTACTTTTTGTTTCAACTGCGGTATGACGGCCTGCTTGGATTTAAGAGCATCTGTTTCTTTTTTCAGTTGTTGTTGGGCCTTAGCCATTGCGGCTGAGTATCGTGAAAGGATGTCTAATTCCTCATTGGTAGCCATTTTTTCAGCTTTTTCCAAATCACTAAGATTTTCTTTCTTAGCTGTAGAAAGTTTAGCTAAAACATATTCCAATGAGGTGCCGTTTAGTTGCAAAAGAGCGTCAACATCGGCAAGGGTAATACCCAAACGATTAAGATTAAAGATAGACATGTCTATTCCTCCTTTCTTCTAAAATTTTTCTAGCAATTTTGTAAAGAGCTTTTTAAACAAAAACAGGCGCAAAGAGCTTGTAGGTGTTTAAAACAGAAGTATGTTATCACAAAATATTCTGAAAACCAATTATGGGGTATTGGGGCGGGGCTGACGAGACTCGAACTCGCGACCTTCCGCGTGACAGGCGGACGCTCTAACCGACTGAGCTACAGCCCCAAACTAACAAGGCTATTATATTATATTCGTACGTTAAGAACAAACACTTTAAAATCACTTAATTTTTTTGTCGTATAATGAAACTGTATGAAAATGGGCAAAGACATGGTCAACGGAGAGATTGCCGAACTCCTTCGGGCCATTGCTATTTCCTACCAGTTAAAAAACCCCGAAAAGAATAAATTCAGAATCATTGCCTACGAAAGGGCAGCCGATGCCGTGGAACACCTCTCCTCCGAAGCCAAAGATGTTTGGGATGAAGGTAAGCTTAAGGATATTCCCGGTGTAGGGGAATCAATTGCCGCCAACTTAGATGAAATATTCAGAACCGGTAAATCCAAACATTTTGCCGAGGTGATGAAGGATTTTCCACCTATTCTTTTTACCTTAACCGAATTGCCGAAAATCGGTGCCAAAACAGCCTTTAAATTAGTAAAAAACCTTCATGTCAAAAGTATCGATGATTTGGAAAAACTGGCCAAGAAGGGTGAGATTGCCAAGCTGGAAGGTTTTGGTGAAGAATCACAGAACGAAATCATAAAAGTCATTAGCCAATTTAAAAACAAAAAAGCGGATCGTTATTTATTGCCATATGCCGAAAGTATCGCCAACGAGTTGATAACTTACCTTAAAAAGAAGAGTTTTGTTTTGAAAGCCGATCCTCTGGGGTCTCTTCGAAGAAAAGATGCAACGGTAGGGGATATCGATATTTCCGTTGCCTCAAATGATGTCAAAGCCGTTCTTGATTACTTCACTTCATATCCTAAAGCCAAAAGAACACTGGAGAAGGGTGAAATTACGGCCTCAATTCTTCTGCCCAACAATATTCAGGTTGATTTAATGGTTCAAAAGCCGGAAAGTTATGGATCTTTGTTGCAGCACTTTACCGGCTCAAAGCATCACAATATCGCTCTTCGGGAACATGCCCTTAAAATGGGTTTGAGTCTTTCCGAATACGGAATAAAGGAAAAAGGGAAATTATTGAAGTTCTCGGAAGAGGTAGGTTTTTATAAAAAACTGGGCATGGATTTCATTCCACCTGAGTTAAGAGAAGATTCCGGAGAAATTGAAGCGGCTCTTAATCATAGCCTTCCTGAGTTGATAGAGTTATTCGATGTTAAAGGCGATCTGCAGATGCATACCAACTTTGATATTGAAACCAGCCATGATATCGGAGAGTCGTCAATGAAAGAAATGGTTGATATGGCTTTAAGTTTGGGTTATGAGTATATTGCTTTCACGGATCATAATCCTAGCCGAAGTAAACATAATGATAAGGAAATCATTAGCATACTTAAAGAAAGGTTAAGGCTAATAGGGGATATTAATTACTCATTAAAAGATAGCGTGAAAACAGGAGTANATTATGTATTCAATAGCCTTGAGATAGATATTTTGCCTTCCGGTGAGCTGGCNATTCCNGAATCCGCCTTTGAATATCTTGATTTTGCTTTGGTTTCCATCCATTCCAGCTTTGATCTTAATAAGGATGACATGACCAATCGGGTTTTAAAGGGGCTTGACCATCCAAAAGTTAAGATCTTTGCCCATCCTACCGCTCGGAAAATTAATGTCAGAGAAGGAGTTGAACTTAATTGGTCTTTGATTTTTGATTTTTGTTTAAAAAATGATAAATGGATTGAAATAAACGCCGACCCGATGCGCCTTGATTTACCGGACGCGCTTGTGAGAGAGGCCGTGAAAAAAGGAGTGAAGCTAACACTTGGAACCGACGCTCATTCCAAAGAAGGTCTTTTAAATATGCCGTATGGAATTAATGTGGCAAGGAGAGGTTGGGCTAAAAAATCCGATATCATTAACAACTTAAGCTTGAAGGAATTTCAAAAAATGCTAAAGTGATTATGATTGTTTAATAAAGGAGGTGATTAATTTATGATTATTTTTATAATTATTGTTTTAGCCATAGTTTTAATGTGGCTTATATCAAACTATAATTTCTTCGTTTCCAGTAAAGCCAGAATAAAAGCTTCCGTTCAGGAAATCGGCAATCAGTTGAAAAGACAGGCCGATTTGATTCCCAATTTAATGGAATCAGCCAAAGGTTATCTGAAACACGAAGCGGGAATTTTCGATAAGCTGACCGAAGCTAGAAAAGATATTGCCAAAGCAGTAGACAGCGGCAATATTCAAAAGATGGCCGATGCAGGATCAAAATTGGCCTCAATTTTACCTGGTATTCGAGTTGCCTTGGAAGACAATCCGGAAATAAAAGGTTCCGAAGTCGTTTCCAAATTAATGGACGAGTTGAGAGATACCTCGGATAAAATAATGTACGCCAGAAGATTAGTTATTGATCTAACGGCCGACTTTAACGTTAAAAGAGTTTCTTTCCCATCCAGTCTTATTGCCAGCATGTTTAAATTTAATGAATTGCCGGGAATTTTAACGCCGGAAAAGGGCGCGCATGTTGAAGTATCTGAAGCGGAAACAAAATCGCCGAAAGTGGAGCTATAAGAGGTGATAAATATTTATGAAGTGAAAGCCGCCGATAAAAGGAAAAGCGGTTCGGTGGCTGTGTTATGATAAAAAAATGAAAAAAATCAGTACTGAAGAAATTAAACATATTGTTAAGCTTTCTGAATTAAACTTAAGTTCAGAAGAAGTTGAAAAATACAAAAGTCAGCTTAGTGCTGTTGTCGATTTTGTCAGCCAGTTAAGCGAAGTGGATACAAAAGACGTTGAACCGACCAGCCAGACAACCGGTCTTATAAATGTTTTAAGACCAGGAAACGATATCAAAGCCTCTTTGGGAAAAGAAGAAATATTATCCGGAAAAGACGACACTTATAATGATTATTTCAAAGTCAAAGGCGTTTTGGAAAAGAAAGAGGAATAAGACATGGATATTCCATTAACCATTAAAGATACTCAAGCCGGTTTACTAAAAAAGCAATTTAGCGTTGTTGATTTGGTTGATGCCTACTTTGCCAGAATCAAGAAATACAATAAAGAAATAAACGCCTTTTTGACTTTGTGTGAAGATAAAGCTTATGAGACAGCCAAAAAAGCCGATAAACAAATAGCCGATTTCGGTCAAAAAGCTTTTAATGACTTTCCCTTATTGGGTGTTATTGTCGGCCATAAGGATTTGTTTTTAACCAAAGGGATAAGGACAACGGCTTCCAGTAAAGTTTTAGAAGATTATGTTCCGGCTTATTCCGGAACGGTGGTTGAGCGTTTGGAAAAAGCAGGAGCCGTTGTTATCGGAAAATTAAATTGTGACGCTTGGGCTCATGGTGCCTCAGGTGAGAATTCCGACTTCGGACCTTGTAAAAATCCCTGGAATCATAATTTTGTTCCGGGCGGGTCTTCAAGTGGTTCGGCCGCTTCCATTGCCGCTAATTTTTGTCTGATCTCAACAGGGACCGATACCGGCGGATCGATCAGACAACCGGCTAACTTTTGCGGCGTTTACGGATTAAAACCCACCTATGGAACCGTTTCCCGGTATGGAATTATTGCTATGGCTTCATCCTTGGATTGTCCGGGTCATTTTGCCAGATCCGTTGATGATATTGAAAGAGTTTTAAAAGTAACAAAAGGCAAAGATGGTTTTGATTCGACCCTGGTTGATTACGAACTAACTCCACCTAAGCCAAAATTAAGGATCGGTGTACCCAAAGAATATTTTATTAAAGGAATCGACCCTGAGGTTGAAGCCAATGTTTTAAAGGCGGCCGAAGTGTTTAAAAAGAAAGGCATTGAATTGGTTGATATTTCCCTTCCTCATACCAAATATGGCATCTCGGTTTATTACATCATCCAGCCGGCCGAGGTTTCCTCAAATTTAGGCCGTTATGATGGTGTCCGTTTTGGCTTAAAGCGTGAAGCCTTTTCGCCTGAGGCAAAAAGAAGAATCATGCTTGGGACATACGTTCTCTCATCGGGTTACTATGACGCTTATTATCTTAAAGCCATGAAAGTTAGATCAAGGGTAATTGAGGATTTTGATAAGGCTTTTGAAAAAGTTGATGCGATTATCGCTCCCGTTTCGCCAACCAAGGCTTTCCGCTTCAACGAAAAAGCCCAGGATCCTCTTAAGATGTATCTGGCTGATGTTTTTACCGTCTCGGCCAATTTGGCCGGACTTCCCGGACTTTCCATTCCTTTTGGTCTTGGAAAAGACAATTTGCCTTTAGGATTTCAGTTAATCGGATCCCGTTTTTCGGAAAAAACTCTTTTTGAACTGGCCAGAGCTTTTGAAGAAGCTACTAATTATCAACCAAGGGTAGCCATATGATGGAAGATTATAAACCGGTCTTAAAAAATAAAAACTTTGTCTATATCTGGACATCGCAAATTTTGTCGCAATTAACCATTAACGTCATGAACTTTGTTTTATTAACAAAGCTTTTTGAAATGACCGGTTCAACCATTGCTACTTCACTGATGTGGGTGGCCTATGCCCTGCCGGTTATTTTTATTGGGCCTTTTGCCTATACCGTGGTTGACATGATCGATAAAAGAAAACTGTTAATCATTACCAATTTTTTACAGGCTTTGGTAATTTTTATCTACGCCATTTCGCATAAAACAACTTTTTTCCTGATGTACGGGGTGGTTATTATGTATTCCCTTTTAAATCAATTTTATGTACCGGCCGAGGCATCAACCCTGCCGAAAATTATCAAAAAAGAGTTTCTGCACCTGGGCAATTCTCTCTTTTTTATTACTCAGCAGGCATCGCTGATTATCGGCTTTGGTGTTGCCGGTTTTCTTTTAAATCTGATCGGATTTGAAAAAACGCTTTTCTTGTCTTCTTTGCTGGTTTTTATCGCTTTTATTGCCGTTACCTTTTTACCCAAAATGATTGAGAATAATCAAAAAACAGGAGGTTTGGAAATTTCGGTAACCGACTTTTTCGGAAGAATTCTTGAAGGTTACCGTTTTATTAAAGGGAACCGCTACATTATGTTGCCTTTTATTTTGATTGCTTCGCTCCAAGTTGCTTTGGCGGTAATCGTTATTAATGTTCCGGTAATGGCTCAAGATATTCTAGGCGTTAGTTTGGGTATGGCAGGGGCCAATATCGTTGTTCCGGCCGGAATTGGAGCTGCGATAGGGGCTCTGATTATTCCGAAATTGATCAAAAGAGGCTGGCGGAAAAAACAACTAATCGAATATGCCCTTCTTTTCCTAGGCGTCTTTTTGAGTGTTTTTGCCTTTATCGTTCCTCTTTTACCTGAACCTTTAAGAGCAACTTTAGGTTTTGGCTGTATTTCACTCTTGGGCCTCTTTTTTATCAGTATCATTGTTCCGTCCCAGACCTTTTTACAGGAGGCAACACCCGGTGGCATGAGAGGCAGAGTTTTCGGCAACTTCTGGTTTTTGATTACCCTGGCTACCATTTTCCCGACTATTTTTTCTGGAACGATTACCGAAATCTTTGGCGTTAAGGTTCTTCTCTTTCTTCTTTCGCTGGTGACATTAACGGGTTATTTCATTTCTACCAGGTATGGTCAAAAGATTATTGAAGATGGAAAAATATAAAACCTATATCGGTTTGGAGGTTCATATAGAACTTTTAAGTGGGAGCAAAATGTTTTGCGGCTGTTCCCCCGATCATTTTGGGCAAAAACCCAATACTCAAGTTTGCCCCGTTTGTTTGGGGTTACCCGGAGCGCTGCCTTTTGCCAATCGTTCGGCTGTTTTGGATACGATTAAATTGGGTTTATCACTGGGCTGCCGAATAAACAAGTTTTCCAAATTTGACCGAAAACATTATTTTTACCCCGATTTACCCAAAGGCTATCAGATTAGTCAATATGATTTGCCGCTTTGTCTGGGGGGCAGTTATAAAAATGAAGATCTGGAAGTAACAATAAGAAGAATTCATCTGGAGGAAGATACCGGGAAGTTGGTTCATCAAAAGGTTGACGGCATAACCTCAACCTTAATTGATTACAACCGTTCCGGTGTTGCCCTGGCCGAATTGGTTACGGAACCGACTTTTTCTTCCTCCGACGATGTCGTTATCTTTCTTAAAGAAATTCAAACGATTGTCCGCTACCTGAATATCTCCAATGCCGATATGGAGAAAGGCTCTATGCGTTTGGAAGCCAATGTTTCGGTGTTTCGGTAGGGTCCCCAGATAAATTACCTGATTATAAAGTTGAGTTAAAAAACATTAATTCGTTCAGGTTTGTCAAAAGNGCCATCGACTATGAAGTTAAAAGGCAAACGGCAATTTTAGAAAAAGGCGAAACTCCAAGTCAGGAAACAAGGGGTTATCGGGAAAGCACGCAGGAAACGTTTTTGCAAAGAACTAAAGAAGAAGCCAAGGATTACCGTTATTTTCCGGAACCGGATATTCCACCCTTAACTTTTACCGACGAGGAAATAGCCAATATTAAAGCCGATATTCCTGAACTGCCTTTGGCAAAAAGAAACAGGTTTGCCAAAGAATATGGTTTAACAAAAGATTATTGCCGCATCTTGGCAGGTAATCCATTGCGATCGGAATATTTTGAAAAAGCCGTAAAGGTGGGTAAAGACGGAAACGTCTCGCCTAAGACAATCGCCGATTTAATGATTAATAAAAACTATGATCAGGAGTTTGAAGAACCGGCAGCCATGATTAAAAAGATATTTGAAGTAACCAAGGTTGAGTATGCTTCGATTGATAAAACAAAAGAGATAGTAGATAGAATTGTTAATGAACAAAAGAAAGCTGCTTCGGATTATAAAAACGGCAAGGTTAATATCTTGGGTTTTTTTATCGGTTTGGTGCAAAAAGAACTTAAGGGTACGGGTGACATCAATCTTATCCGTAAATTGTTGGAAGAAGGCCTTAATTAAATGTCTGACCAAAAGAAATTTGTCCACCTTCATGTTCATACCGAATACTCTCTTCTTGACGGTTTAACCAATATTCCCAAAATGCTTGACCATATCAAGCTAAACGGGATGGATACGATTGCCATTACCGATCACGGGTCAATGTACGGAGCCATNGAATTTTATAANGACGCTATCGCTAAAGGCATTAAACCGATCGTCGGAATTGAAGGCTATATGACTAATGTTGATTTAAAAGAACGGCCGGAAAGAACCAAAATTCAGAATTATCATTTAATTCTTTTGGCTAAAGACAACGAAGGCTACAAAAATCTAATGCGTTTAACCTCGATTGCCCATTTGGAAGGTTATTACTACCGACCCAGATTTGACCGCGAAACTTTGAAGAAATACGCCAAGGGCCTTATTTGTACTTCGGCCTGCGGGCAGGGAGAAGTGGCCCAGCACATTATCAACGGTGATTTTAAAAAAGCCAAAGAAGCGGCCGAATGGTTTTTGAATCTCTTTGGCAAAGATTATTATTTTGAAGTTCAACGCCATAACCAAATCCAATTTGCCAAAGAAATAAAAGATGTGGAACTTAAAAAAGAAATTATGGATATGGGCGAAAATCAGGAAAAAATAAATAATTATTTAATTAAATTAAGCCGGGAAATGGGCATACCCCTGGTTGCGACCAATGATGCTCATTACATCAGAAAGGAAGATAGTGTGGCTCAAGACGCACTGGTTTGTATTGCAACCGGGAAAAATGTCTCCGATGTCAAAAGATTGAGATTTATCGATACGCCCAGCTTTTATCTTTCCAATAGAAAAGAAATGGCCGAATTGTTTTCGGATATACCCGAAGCTTTGGACAATACGGTTAAAATTGCCGATAAGTGCAATCTGACGATTTCTTTGGGAAAATGGATGTTTCCCAAATTTACCGTTCCCGAAAAACTAACGCCGGATAAATATTTAATCAAAATATGTCATGAACGACTCAAAGATAAAATAACGGATGTCACTAAAGAAATTAAGGAACGTTTGGAGTATGAACTTGAGATTATTAATCAAAAAGGCTATGCCACTTATTTCTTAATTGTCATGGATATGGTCAGTTGGGCCAATTCGAAGGGTATTATAACCAACACCAGAGGCTCGGCGGCCGGATCTTTGGTTTCTTTTATTTTGGGTATAACTACGGTCAACCCGATTTATTACAATCTGCCTTTCGAAAGGTTTTTAAACCCGTATCGTCCCTCGCCGCCCGATATCGATCTGGATGTTGCTGATGACCGGCGTGAAGAGCTGATCGGCTACATTGCCGGTAAATACGGAAAAAATAAAGTGGCTCAGGTCTGTACCTTCGGCCGGATGTTGGCCAGAGGCGCAGTCAGGGATATTGCCAGGGTTTTGGGCTACCCCTATTCGGTCGGCGATAAAATATCAAAGTTGATCCCCATTGGCTCGCAGGGTTTTCCGATGACCATCAATAAAGCCCTGGAAGTTTCTTCCGA
>JGI11641J44799_10000722_pt1 | contig 10090 bp, 18 predicted proteins | sample WetSurSiteA1Bulk_FD_44799 | JGI IMG/M metagenome (IMG submission 44799) | reverse complement strand
AATTTGACAAAAATAGTGATAGATCGAAATAATTCTGAAAGCTGACAAGGATAAAAATATAGAATTAATAGAAGTTGCGGGCTTCTTTGCGTTTCTCTGCTTCTTCGTAGAACCGGAGTACTTCATCGATGATTTCAACGTTAGAGAGCAGCATACGTCTACAACAGTACCGTTTCAAGCCCAAGCTGTCCAGTACATCACTGGCGTTCTCGCCTGTCTTTATGCGTCTTGTGAATTCGTCCCATCGGTCTCCAACGAGTTTGCCGCAAGTGAAGCATCTTACGGGAATGATCATTTTGTTTTTTCTCCTACCTGTAACTTTTCTGTTCTTTTGACCGTGCGCCTGCTCCGCCGACTTTCTTTGTTTCTTTGGTTCGGGAGTCCCCGGCAATCATGGTTCGGTCGTATTCGTTGAAGACTGTGCGTAGGTGTGTGCTTTTTGTCCATTTTAGAAGCGCATTTGAAATTGCCATGCGTGCAGCTTCTGCCTGTCCCATGTAGCCTCCACCGCTGGTTTTAACGTCCATGTCGAGTTGCTGCCAGACGTCTGCGCCTGCCTGTAAGAGAGGCTCCATGATTTTTGCTTTAGCTATGTCAGGTTCGTAAATTTCAACTGGAGTCAGGTTTATTCGTACTCTGCCAACGCCCTGTTTGACTATGGCGCGTGCAACTGCAGTTTTTCGCTTTCCACTAACAACTAAGACTTTTTTTGCGGGCATAATTATTCCATCCTATTGAACCATCCGATTTCGGTTGCCAACTCACCAAGGGTAAAGTGTGGCCCTTTTAAGTTTATTGAATTGGCTTCTTCGAATGTTATCATCTTTTGGCCTTTAAGCTCAAGTGGAACGCCCATAAATACCTTCAGTCGCTTGTAGGCGCTTTTGCCTTTAGGCAACTTATATGGAACCATGCCTCGCACAGTTTTTTTTAGGAACCGGTCAGGTCTTCGATAGTGGAATGGTCCTCGCATTGGGGCACCAACTTCGAGGAATTTGTGTGCTTCTAAGACCTTGCTCTTCTTTTTGCCAGAGAACACTGCCTTCTCTGCATTTAATATGATTACTTCTTCNCCNTTTAACAATCGTTTAGCAACTCTACTGCACATTCGGCCAACGATTAAGCCTTCAGCGTTCACGAATGTTACTTGGGATTGGGTTGTTGCCATTTTTTTCACCGAATAATTTTTACNTTTGANCCTTTGGGGTTTTTCTCCATCAGGTCTTGGATTGTAATATATATTGCTTTGACAGCATCAAGTTTTTCTTTGGCTTTATCCGAGATGTCGAAGGATGCGACTGTCACGGCATGGTCTATGCTGCCTGAAGCTAAGAGTTTTCCTGGAACAATCACTACGTCAGCTTTTTTGGTGTGCCTGTTTATTTTGCTCAAGTTTACGGCGACACGTTGACTACGTGACTTGGCTAAGTGGTCAGCNACATCTAGCCAGATTGGTGCTTGTTTTTCTTTGCTTTCTTTCTTTAGAAGACCNATAAGATTGATTAATTGGGGGTTTGTCGTTTTGGTTTCTCTCATTGTAGTCCAGCCTTTACTTGTTCTTCAAACTCGTTTAGTTGCTTGCCTAACAGTTTAGTTGCTTCTCTAAGTACTCGTTCTGGAGGAAGCGCACCTGTAGACTCTATATTCATAACGAAAGTGTTCTTTTCCCATTCAACCTTAAGCGGCGATGGCTTTTGTGGGCAAGCATCAACACAATCCATGCAAAGGTTACATGCCAAAAGATCACGGACATCGATTTTTTCGTCCTTGACGACGTAAACTCTTTTAGGGCAGATGTCAGCACATTTTTGACACCCTTCACATTTCCCAGTTGGAGTTGTGATTTTTGGGTAGTACTTGTATGCACACATGGAAACAGGCTGCCACTTCGCGTGGGTTTTGCCTTTTCCAAGCTTTGCGTATGCTTCAAGCTTTAGTTTCTGGTTTTTTGCCAGCTTAACTATTGGAATTTTGTCTGATACTGGAACAATTTCTGGATTTTCAGAAACAACTTCTCCTGAATAAACGGTTCTTGTTCCATCTTTTGCTTCCGCGTCAAGCGTTAGGGTTACCCGACACTGTTGGCAGCCGAATTCGCTCTTGCATTCGCATTCTTCAGGAAGATTGTATGCATCTAAATCAGTTTTCAATGGAGTAAGTCCCAATCTGTGGGCAATTATTTCGTCTTGAAGAATTGAGGAGTTTTCTATCATAACAACTTCTTCGATTGCCATGCATGGGACCTCAGCAAGTGCTAGACGTCGCAGAGCGTTCATTAAGGGCACGTCCGCATCTTTGACGACTATGCGGAGGTTGATATCGTTTTTTTCAAGGACTTCTATTTTCACTTGCTAGTCACTCCAATAAGTTACTGCCAATAAATGGGGATATTACAGATTAAACTCTTCTGCCTCTTCTGCCACCAGGCCTTCTCGTTCCGTCGTGGGGAATAGGCGTGACTTCTTCTATGCGTTCGATGCGGAAACCAAACCTGGCTAATGCTCTGATGGCTGCTTGGGCTCCTGGTCCAGGTGTTCTTGGTCCTGCGCCGCCGGGTGCTCGGACTTTGATATGGATGGCTGTTATTCCTTTGTCGCGTGCTTGTTCTGCTGCCGCTGTTGATGCGCGCATGGCTGCGTAGGGTGAAGATTCCATTCGGTCGGCTTTGACGAACATTCCGCCTGTGGTGCGAGCGATTGTTTCTGCGCCTGAAATGTCAGTGATATGAATTAAAGTGTTGTTGTAGGAGCTGAAGATGTGGACAATTGCCCACTTCTCGTTACGTTTATTATTGGGAGCGCTCAGAATCTTCCGCCTCCGCGTCCGCCTTTACGGCCTCTGCTAGGTGGCCTAATTTCTGGTTGTTTAGCCACCACTGTTAAGCCAGCTCGTAAGGCGTGTTCTTGGTTTGCAATTGCACTTTCAGGCGAGTAAATGATTTTTGTTTCAGCCTCTTTTGGCACAATATAACCAGGAATTGTCACTCTACGACCTTCTATTGTCACGTGTCCGTGAGTTATTAGTTGACGCGACTGATAGACGGTTCGTGCTAAGCCCTTACGGAAAACGATTGTTTGGAGTCTACGTTCCAAGATGTCTTCGATGGTTAAGTCTAAAACGTTGTCCAACACTGCAGTCTCCTGCAGAATTCCCTTCTTTTTAAGTTGGGCTAACAATTCATTTTCCATCTTTGAACGTTCTTCAGTTGTTTTGCTAATAAGTGAGCGGGCGATGCTTCTGGTTTTGGACAAAGTTGTCTTGTGCCGCCAGAGTTCATGCTTGTTTCTTAAGCCGAATTGCCCCAAAAGTTTAAGCTCTTCTTGGAGAACATCTTTTCGCCATCGGAAACGTGGAGTATCAAATTTCTTACGCTGTTTCTTTGGATCTCCCATGCTTATTTGCCTCCTTCGGCAGGTGCTCCACCTGGCTTCTGCATCAGAGTCTTCTTCTTTACTCCCAACGCTTTGCCTGCTCTTCCAGTGGTTTTGGTTCTTTGACCACGTACTTTCAGGCTGTAAGCATGGCGGTATCCACGCCAAGACCTGATTTCTTTGGCTTGATCAATGTCAGTTTTATTTTTTAATGCGAGTTCAGAACTCAAAATATGTTGATCTTTTCCAGAGTCTGTNTCTTTTCGACGGTTAAACATCCAGCTTGGAATGCCATATTTTGCTGGGTCCTTGATTACATCCTCGATTTTCGAGATGTCTGACTCTGTAATAAAACCAACGCGCATGTCAGGGTTTACTCCCGCCTTTTTGAGGATTGCATTTGCGAGGGCTGAACTTACCCCTTTGACTTGCCCGACAGCGTAATAATTCTTTAAGGTACCTTGAACGTCTGTACCCATTATACGAAGTATATAGCGATATTCCTGCTGTGACATGCTAAGTTTTCATCCGTTTTTTAACTTTAAAGCATATACGAAATATGGCGGTATTTATTTAAACCTTCCTTTCCAAAAAGTATCATCAACGATTAATGTAAAACTCTAATTTTTGCATTTTACATATGGATAACTATTTTGGTAATNAAAAGCTAAATACTTCTCTTAAGTAAAAAGGGGTTCCATGGATGCAATAACAATCATCGGGTTAATAGCCGCCTTATTTACAACAGTATCACTTCTCCCACAATTAATCAAAGTTTACAAAACAAAATCCACCAAAGACATCTCCACTGGCATGTTCATACTTTTCGGGAGTGGAGTTCTCTTGTGGTTTGTNTATGGGGTTTTCGTTAATGATTTACCGATTATGGTTGCGAATTCTTTAGCGTTCATTCAAGCAGCAGTGATTCTGTTTTTCAAGGCAAAATACAAATAATTGCTAATTTAGAACTCAGATACTACACCCACTTAAGTTTCTGCGATGAATCTCAATTAGGATCTCGAAATATGTTTNAAAACTATTTTTTAGAAATCGCGAAAATCAAGTATCTTCAACCATATGCATAACATTGGTCGTAGAGTTTATCCATCGTAGGTAAGCATTTAATGTTGCACGTAGGGCAACAGTGTCATCAGCCTCAACAGTCAATACGAGAAATAAGCCGTCTTTTTCCAGTTTTATGTTGGCTCGCCTTGTTACTTGTGCATTGGCTTCTGGCGTTAAAGCCTCAAGAAGCGTAGAAAGCTGTTTTTGTGAAACAAATTTTAAGCGTACAGAAGCCTTTGCACCAGTCACCATTCATCATCTCCAAAGCTAAACCGGGTTTTTCAAAGTAATAAGCAAAAAGAAAAAACTAAAAATTAAAGAAAAGAAAGAAAGGGTTACTCGTTGTTTTCTTCTTCAGATGCCGACTCAACAGCCGCCACAGCTTTCGCCGTTTCTTCAACTGGCGCACCTTTAGCTGCACGCTTAGCCACAACACCCAGTTTAGTTACTGGTGTGTATGCTCCTCCTGCAAAAGTGTATTCACATTTTTTGCATTTCCAGATGCCAACGCTTTCACGTTTTACGCGGTTAAAGCCGCATTGTGGGCACCTGTGGGGCTTCTTGAGTTCAATCATTACTTTCATGTAGCGTTTTCTAACTGTGGAGCCGTAACGTACACCTAAACCACGTGTTGGACCAACTTTCTTCATCTTAGGCAATTTTTATCTCACCAATCTAGTTTCTTTCGCAGTTCTGTTGCTTTGTCCAGAGCAATCTTTGAGGCTTCTAAAATCTGTTGTGGTGTGAAATAGCCTGAGCCGCCCTTTTGTATTGCGCAAATGGTTCCGTCTTCTTTAATTGCGAAGGTGATGCGTGAGTCCATGACTTGTTCTTCTTCGATCCATGGGTCAGTGATCAGGTGGTTGTTAATTTTGCCTGTGGTAACTGTAATTGGGTGACTCTTTAGGGGCAGTTGAGTGTAACCTTGCTTCATTTTTAATTCGCCGTCTTTGATTTCATAGTTGGGCATCTTTGTATTTATAAGTGCGGCCATAGCTGCTAACGCTGCTGCGTCAATCAAGTTTCCATCGTGGTTAAGAACGTAAATGTCAACGAAGACTACGAATACTTTTTTGCCTGGTTCAATACATAGTTTCTCAGTATCGACGCATTTTGATTCTCTGATTCCTCTGTCAACGACGCGGGCGAGTTCGATGCTGTTTTCGTCTGGTGGTCCTGGTTCAAAGTTTGGCGAAGCTAGGGGAACTAATTCTGCGTTTACTGTTAAGACGCCGTCGTTTGGCGTGTCTGGGAATGGTTCGCCAAGTCCCACTTTGACGCCGACAAGAACCTCAGTTTTGCCTAGAAATACTCTTGCGGAACCTTCAGCTTTCTCGATTAGTCCTTGTTCGATTTTGATTTCGCGGGTATCAAGTAAGCCTCTATCATCTAGGCGTTTTCCTTTTTCGATAAGTTGTTCGATTTGTCTTAGTCTAACTTTAGTTACAAGGGATGACATTATTCTTCAACCTCTTTTACAACCATGTACTTGGTCTTTAATGCTTCCTTTTGCATTTCGTAGATTTTTTTGCACCCTTCCATCGCCATGTTCACGGCTTTCTCAAATTCGGCGGGTTCCAAAATGCCGTCCATCTGCAACAGTGTAATTGCGTTTAAGCTTGGCATGTAAGCAACTGGAACGTCTGCGGCGCCGAGTTTGTCTTCTGCATCGTATAAGTCAAGAACTACTGTGTCGTCGACTTTTCCTGCTGCACATCCTACAACTAAATCGCGCATTGGAACACCTGCGTCTGCGATGGCTAATGCGGCTGCGGTAATGGCTGCACATCTTGTTCCTCCATCCGCTTGCAAGACCTCAATAAAGACGTCAACTCCTGTTCGTGGATATAGCTCAAGGAATAGGGCTGGTTCTAAAGATTCTTTTATGACTTTTGAGAGTTCAACTTCTCTTCTGGATGGTGCGGGAGATTTTCTTTCCTGTACGGAAAACGGTGCCATGTGGTATCGGACTTTCAAAACCATACGGTCAGGTTGCATCAAGTGTTTTGGATGGACTTCTCTTGGACCGAATACTCCGACTAAAATTTTGTTTTTTCCATGTTCAATATAGGCTGATCCATCAGCGTGTGACAAAACGCCTACTTGAAGCTTTACAGGGCGAAGTTCATCCGCTTTTCTACCATCAGATCGGATGCCTTTCTTATCGATTAATTTCTCTGTTTTTTCATTCAACTTTGTTTTCCTCCACTTTACCTAATTTCTTTTCTTTTAGCAACTGTGTTATGCGATCAGTAAGACCGCTTGTGTGGGATTCTTCTTCAATTTTTCGAATCACGCTTATGGCAAGTTCTTCTTCTTCTAATGTTTTGCCAGTGACCAAGATCACGCCGTTTAATCCAAGGATGATTTGGCAGTTGGTTTCCTGTTTAATCATGGAAATCATTGAACCTTTTCGCCCAATTATTCGGGGAATCTTTGTTGGGGTCACTTGAAGGATTTGACCACGAGTAATTTTTCCAAGTCCAGGTTCGCCCACGGTTAATTGAGGGTCGTGTGCTCTGTCGAAGGTTGCGATTTTGGCTACGATTAAGTCGCCTGCGGTTAAGACTTGGGATAACTCGTCGTTTTGGGGTTTAAAAGGCCTGCTTAAAACGTCTGATGCACGAAGCATTGCTGTGTAGGGTGCTTTAATGTCTACGGTCCAGCCGTTGAATCCTACTTCTGTGACTGTACCAATCACTATGTCACCCATTTTTGGCACATAAAAAGCCTTTAATGCAACAACGTTCACTTTTTTGTTGTCACTGTCTACGAGTCCAATCCTTGAGGCATAAATCTTGCCTCCTTCCACATACGTGTTTTCGCCAGGTAAATAGTCGCCTTCAGCGAGCATTTCTCCCGGGGTCACGAGCTGTTTTTTTTCAAAGAATGTTGGCATAAAATCACGTTTTTCCTTTTTTCATTACTTCAAGAGATTATTTTTGCTTCTCCACTTCCCTTGGTTGCATCACCAAGTTTGTTTATCAGCGAAGCGTATGATCCAGCGGGTAACTCAAGTTCTCCATACCATGAACCATCACTGCGCCATTCTTCCCGTTTAATGGTGCCAAACGTCTTTATTGTACCATAAGCTCTTGCAGCATGCTGCATAGGTATCTTAACTGCAACTTTAACTTGTTCAATTTTCAGGGGCAAAATCGGTCTAAGCAATTTAACGATATCTTTAGCCTGCTCTTCGACTGGCTTATACGGGTCAATAGGATAACGAATCTGCTCCATTGCGTTTTCGATTCGTGCTGGTGGATGTGGCAAATTTGTTTTTGGATCAACTGCTTGGCGAGAAATAAAATCTATTATTTGCCTTTTTTTGTCTTCAACCATTTTTCGTCTTTGGTCGGTTGTTAGCTGCAGGGTTCCTTTTTTTAAGATTTCATCTGCAATTTTTAGCGGATCACATGTTTTGAAGGCTTTTTTCATTGCTTCTTCAGAAACTTTTGTGCCTTTGTTAGCGTCAGCGAAAATCATTTCAGCGGCCAAAACCTCAGTTATTCCTGCGATTTTGCCGTTTCGGTAGTCGAGCGCTTTTTGGGGCTTAACTAATATTTCAAAATGTTCATTTTCTCTTGTTAAGCGCGCAACGGTGAACTTTTCGCTCATTAGTTTTTCACTTGCTTGAACCCAGCTCTTTGATGTAACCTTCCACCGTGTTGTCGTTTAGCATTTCCATTTTCTGTGTTGCAGCTGGGATGATTGCGATTTTGATTCTGGGTGGTAGTTGGCGTGCTTCAAGTGCTTTGACTAGGCATTTGACTGTGAGTTTTATACTGTTGTCGAGGGTCAAGTCTTCTTTGTACTCTTCTTTTAGAATTCCGAGAACTGTTTCTCTTCCCGCGCCAAGGGCTGTGGCTTTATATCCTCGGTAGGTTCCGCTTGGGTGTGTTCCGAAGACGCGTGTTCCTGTCTTGTCGACTCCGCCGAAGATTATAGATACTCCGAAGGGTCGGACACCTGCGTGTTGTGTGTACATTTGTTGGATATCACATATTCGTTTGGTTACGACTTCTACGTCGATAGGTTCGTCGTATGTTAGTTTGTTGCTTTGGGCGTAGATTCTTGCTTGGTCAATTAGGATTCTGGCGTCGGAACTTAACCCGACTATGGCTGCGCCAATGTGGTCGTCTACTCGGAAGATTTTCCATGAGTAACCTGCTTCTTCAAGGACTTCGATGTTTTCTTCGGAACCGAGAACTAATCCTTCTGAACTTTGGATTCCTATAATGGTTGCTCCTCGGTTCACAAGTTCCATTGCGTATTCTACTTGGAAAAGTCGTCCATCAGGCGAGAAAACGGTAATGGCACGGTCATATGCTCCTGGTGCTGCAAATACAGACATAATATTAACCTCTCTTTACACTATACACTTTTTCACAGTCTCATATAATAACTACACTAAAAACCTTTCCTATTAAAGCAAAACCCAATTCTCAACAATCAAGGAGTTCGGGGATTGTTATGACGGTTAAAGGTATGGGAAATTTGGATTTCCAAAAACGGTTGATCAGAATTATTTNACCAATTCTCTTTACTTGCGATTTGCGTTTCCTAAAAAACACCGCGACGAGGCAGATTGTAACGNCTAAGAACAGTATAGCAACTGAAGAGAATTCTGGANTAAACGTNGTTTTGTTGCCTTCTGAATCAAGTTATTAAGACCTTTGATTTGTCAAGAAAATTAAAACAAATTTAATTTGTTACTTGGATGTTTAAGACACAATAGTTNTGGGTAAACTCGTAAGTTCCGGCCAAATTTTGTTGCCATAGTTCAAAAACTANCGAATAGTCTCCGACTGTGTTCTCAGTGATGGTCGCCGTGTTTTCCTTCGTCTGTCCATTTCCTTCCAAGCTGTTTATTTCAAAGACTTGGCTTGCTGGAACATCAACTGGAAAGGTGGAGAGATTCTTAGTCATCTTCATTTGTACCTGATAAGATGCAGGATACCCTAGGTGATTTACTACATCAACATATACGTTGAATGTGCTGTTCTGATTAACCACCAAGGTTTCAGGGTAGTCTAAGGCTTTCTTGTTGGAGTCAAGCAGGTAGATTGTGTTGTAGGGTTCTGCCGGGGGTCTAAACCAAACAAAATAGCATAGAACTGCGACGGAAACAATGAGTAATGCAAGAAAAATTGCAACTGCAAAGCCTTTCTCCTCATTTAGCCTGAGTTTTTTTCCAAGCCGCTTCGCGTTTTCTAATCGTATCTGCATCTAAAGACCCCTTGAATATAGTGCTAAATATCTCGATACCTGACTTAAACCTTCGCAGTTTAGGCTTGCCATACTTTCGGGCTTTATAGGTTGTGGGAACCTCAATCATGCTGTAGCCTTCTTTTGCGAATTTTATGAGCATCTCTGTTGCAAACGCCATGTCACCCTCGTTTAACTCAACACTGTTGATGGCTTCATGGGATATTGCTCGAAAACCTGATTGGGTGTCGCTTAGGAATTGGCTGTAAACGAAATCAAAGAAGAAGGTGATAACTTTGTTGCCGACGAAGTTCATAATGCCCATGGCTTTTTTAGGGTCATACATGCGTGTTGCTAAAACCATATCGGCGTCTTCCTTAATCATTTTAGCTATCATACGGTTGATGTGTCTAACTTCGTATGTTCCGTCGCCGTCAACCATGATT
>JGI11641J44799_10000721_pt1 | contig 10090 bp, 16 predicted proteins | sample WetSurSiteA1Bulk_FD_44799 | JGI IMG/M metagenome (IMG submission 44799) | reverse complement strand
ATCATGCAGATCCTGTCCAAGTGATAATACCATACATTTATCTTTTTTTTCATCCGACTACTCTTCCGGGTATAGTGAATGAGCAAACCAGTTTTATATGATTTTTTTGCCACATGGTGTGGTCCCTGCAGGATGCAGACGCCAATACTTGAGGAACTGAAAAAGAAGATGGGCGATGCAATCGAGATTAAAAAGGTTGATGTCGACCAGAACATGGAGCTGGCTGAAAAGTACGGGATACGTGTTGTTCCGACATTGATTATTGAAAAAGACGGGAAGATCGTGCAGTCCATGGAGGGAGTTACCGACGCTGCCACGCTCGAAAAACTCCTAAAACCGCTGGTGGGTTAAGTGACGATAGGTATCGTCGGCGGGACCGGAGATATCGGTGAGGGAATGGCGTTGCGCCTTTCCCCTGTTTTTGATGTAATTGTTGGTTCGCGGGAGATAGAAAAGGCCCGATTTACCTGTGATTCCGGTAGAGAAACCTTAAAAAAGCGTGGACAACTGTGTTCGCTTATTGGGGTATCCAACCAGCAGGCCATTGACGATGCTGATATTGTAATTCTCGCTATTCCTTTTAAACACCTCATCACAACATTAGAAACTCTTGAGGGATTTGAAGGAAAGATCGTAATCAGCCCGGTTAACCCTATGGAAAAACGGGATTTCTTTACTTTTGTGCCACCACAGGAAGGTTCCGCGGCACTCTTGATTAAAAAACTGCTTCCGCCAACAGCGAGGATTTGTACAGCGTTCAATACAATTGCTGCAAATCGCTGGAAATCGCTTGATGAAGAACTCAGTTATTCTGTACCGGTCTGCGGGGATGACAATGAGGCAAAACAGCAGGTTATGGGAATAATAAACCGCATATCAAAACTCCATGCATTTGATGCTGGCCCCCTTGGAGCCTCCTCCATGGTTGAATCCTTAACACCCCTCCTCCTCAATATTGCGCGGTACAACAAAATGAAGGATGTCGGGATCCAGTTCAGGTAAGATTAACCGTCTCATCAGTTCGCTTGACGGCTGCTATGGCGAGATGGCATGGTGGCCGGGGTATCCAGATGAAGTGATGATCGGTGCAGTCCTCACCCAGCAGACACGTTGGGAGAACGTGGAGAGGGCACTTATCAATCTCAAAAAAAAGGACTTATGCTCAATTGACGCGATCTTTCATGGTGATATTCGTGATATTGAGGACGCAATCCGGTGTACGGGATTTTACCATATCAAGGCACAGCGTTTGAATTCCCTTGCTGCCTGTATCGTGGAAATCTTCGGTGGTGTTGAAAAAATGGCTGACATACCGACCGGGCAACTCCGCGCGGGGTTATTGGATGTTTCCGGTATTGGTGAAGAAACTGCTGATAGTATTCTTTGTTACAGTCTTGACCGGACAAGTTTTGTCATTGATGCATATACTGACCGGATAGTACGGTGCATCGGCGTCCCCGAAAAAAAACAGGACCTAAAATCCCTCTTTGAAAAAAATCTACCAAAAGATAATCATTCATACCGACAGGTACATGCTCATATTGTGGAATACGCAAAAGAATACTGTGGGAAAAAGAGGTGTGATAAATGTATTCTCTTGAATTTCAGCGAATAGGAAAAAGACTTTTTGCCGAGCATCTGGTGGGTGGAAATTTTGGCAATATCAGCATCAAGAAAGGCAATGATGGCTTCTTCATCAAACCGACCGGTGCATACCTGAATGTGGCAACAGAACTGGTGTTTGTCCCTCTCGATGGCGATGTACCAGAGACCGCTTCAAGTGAATATCGTGTGCACCGGGAGGTTTACCGAAAAACCAATCATACTGCAATTGTACACGCTCACCCTCCTTTTGCTGTTGCCGCGTCGCTTGTCATGGATAAAATTGTGCCAGAAGACAGCGAAGGGGTGATGTTCTGCCCTGAAATCCCCGTTATCCATGGTGCTCCTGGTTCACAGGAAATTGCGGATGCGGTTGTTAATGTCCTTTCGCGTTCGAATCTCGTAATTGCACGGGGACATGGTACTTTTGCTGCGGGTAAAACACTCGATGAAGCCTATGTTTTCACATCGCTTGCTGAGCACTCCTGCAGGGTGCTTGCTTTGAAAAATTGTTTTGTAGATCGGTAAAATACAGACTGATTTTTTGCTCTCTGGTTTATGACAAAATTTAATAAACTTGGGAGAGTGACTCCCTCTCTCCCCCCGAGGGGGAGGCATCCCAACGGGAGCACTCCCTTGACCCCCCTTCGTTATTTCTTCTGTCTCAAAAGAGGATTTATCGTCAATTTTTCGACAAGTTATTGTAATTTTTACATTACCCATAATAGCTGCAACTAAAAAGTATCGTCAAATAATGAAAACAGAGTGAAAAGCACAAAAAAAACTTCCCAGCCCCGCCATGCCATAGAGAGAGGCCATGAGGCGGGGAACTCTCCATAGAGATTGATAATTTTTCCGATTTTCATCGTTGGTGCGTGAATTATTGGTTATGCACGGTTCTACATTCATTTTTCAAATTATTCTGTTTTGAAAATTTGTAGAAGCAATAAACATTGATTATCGTGGTACGATTTTATGGGCTTAAAAAAGAGTATTTATTTTGGTGGTTTGGGTTGCAAAAGTTGAATTTCGCGTATGATCTCCCGGTGGAAAACAAGCAGCATATCACTGATCATACCGAACATAAAAATTTCGATGCCAACCACAACGAGAAGCACAGTAAGGATAGTGAGAGGAATGTGATTGATGCCTTGCAGCCATTCATGCAAAACATAAATCCCGGTAAGTATGCCAAGAGTGGAAATAAAAAGGCCCATCATCCCAAAATAGAACATGGGATTGTTCACTCTCGCCAGCCGGTAAATGGTGCTTACGATCTTGACACCATCATGAAAAGGTGAAAGTTTTGTTTTAGTCCCCGGGCGGCGTGAGTACTTGACCGGCACAACCATGATGCGTTGCCCGTTCCGTACAGATTCTACCGATATCTCAGTCTCAATTTCGAACCCTTTCTCTCGTAAACTCATCTGCTGGATGGCCAGCCGGGAAAACGCCCGGTACCCGGAGAGAATATCATGGAGATCCCGGCTGTGAGCAATTTTGAAAAGAAGATTTAACATATGATTGCCAAAAAGGTTGAGGCGCGAAAATGCTCCCTCCTCTGCATTGATGAGCCTGTCACCTATGACATGATCGAATCCCAAAAAAAGGGGAGTGAGCATTTTTTCTGCATCTTTTGGCGTGTAGGTACCATCACCATCAAGCATGAGAATATATGGCTGCTCTATGACCTCGAATGCCTCGATGATTGCGTTGCCTTTTCCCTTACCCGATTGCGTCCGGACAAGGGCCCCGGCATCCCGGGCTATTTTTACGGTATTATCGGTACTTTTGCCATCTATGACAAGAATGTGGTTATATCCTAATCCTTTAAACTCCCTGACAATCTGCCCGATCGTAACATCTTCATTTAAGGTTGGAATGAGGATACAAACCTCATCTTTGTTAAATTTCATTGATATAGTATTTTTAATCGCGTAACATAAGTGCTTCTATGCATATCCCGAAAAAAGGACTTCGGGCACTTGGCATTGCAGAAAGTTATTCCGGTCGATCAGCATCGAGACTTGCCGGAGTTGTGATGAGAAAGGACCTTCGTATTGATGGTTTTTGTTTTTCTAAGGTAACTGTAGGTGGAATGGATGCCACTGATTCCGTTCTCCGTATGGTGCATGGTCTCAAACGCGATGACATTAATGTCATCATGCTGTCGGGGTGTGTCATTGCATGGTTTAATATCCTGAATCCCGCCTTTATTGCAAAAGTGACAAAAGTGCCGGTCATCTGTGTAACGTATGAGGCCTCTGACGGTATACGGGAGGATATCCTTCATCATTTTCCCAATGACGCAGCCCGGATTTCGGCCTATGATGACCTGGGAGTACGCATCCCCGTTCATCTTCATACCAATCAGACAATATTCATCCGCTGCTGGGGAATTGATGCCAGCGATGGTGCCCGATTGTGCAATGATTTTACCATTGAAGGAAAAATTCCTGAACCGTTGCGCGTCGCACGTCTCTGTGCACGGAACCTGATTCCCAGTGGAGTGGATTTTAAAGAGTTGTTACCTTGAAAGGAAAGTTCATAATGAATCAGGAAAAACAAGGATGCACTGGTAGAGTGTTATGGAGATGGAGAAAGAACATGTCAGCCGATAAAAAAATCGAACGATGGGTCTGTCTTGAATGTCACTATATCTATGATCCGATAAAAGGGGATCCAAAAGCCGGAATCAGCAGTGGCACGTGTTTTGAAGATGTTCCTGATACCTGGCGCTGCCCGGAATGTAAAATCCTCAAGGTAAAAAAAGGCGTATTTAAAAAAATAGAAGAATAATTTTTTTGTGATTTGCCATTTTTTTGTTGTTTATGGTTTTCAAACATACTTGAATACATGCATCGATATTGTGGTATTGGTTATCTTGTCGATGACATCAATTTGTATCAGATCACCGGGATGGAATGTCCCGTCAGAAAAGTCAATAGCAATCTGTTCATGGGGGCTCCATGTCTCTCCCGAACAACCTGAACCCCCCATCCACTGGATGCCGGTATGTGACGTGCTGATGAAATCATGCCCGTTCATTGTACTGATCATACAGGAGACCCGTTCCCCGTTTTTTGTGACTCCTGCCTTAAGATTTCTGTTCTGATAGACTGTTGTTCCCGTATGGAGAAGAATAAGGCGACTGTCATAATTCATATGTCCGGTAATTTCATCAACCCCCTGGATTGAAGTAATCTTAAATATTGCGGGAATCTCTCTTTCCATGTTCAGTGCAAACGGCTGGAACTGGACCAGGAGAAGAACGAGAAGTGCAAGGAGGAAGGTAATTGCAACTAACAGGATAACTCCAACCGGATATGATGAAGCATCAGCATTTTCCAGTCCAGAGTTCATTGAGGTAAATAAACTGACAACTATTAATCACTGCTGGAATTGATTTTTAAAAAAAATATTGATAATAAAGAAAAAACACTATTGTCCTGCTTTTCTGTTCAGATAGGAATGTCCTGAGTAATAGGGGAACAATTCGTTTTTGAAATCTCTCTGACGGATATATTTTTTATCCGTTAAGGTAAATATCACGTACATCAACATTCTGATGAGAACCCTTAGCATCCCTGGGATTTCCTTTCCATGATTGAATCACCCGAAGTTTTAGAAAATATGCCTGCTCACAAGGGAGGCAGGGATTATTATCTTGAGGGTCTCGCTCTTGGTCGCGAGGGAAGGCATGAGGAAGCGATTTTGGCATTTTCCGAGGTGTTGTCTGTTGATCCCAATAATTCACGTGCATGGGTCGGCATGGGTTTTAACCTTGGGAAACTGGGGAGGTATGCAGAAGAAATAGAGTGTTGTGAAAAAGCGATCTCCCTTGATCCCAGGTCCGTTGATGCCTGGAATTACAAAGGATTTGCTTACGGTATGCTTGGGCGGTTTTTGGATAAAGTGGAATGCTGTGAGAAGGCACTCGAGATCGATCCTGAGAATGCAACAGCCTGGAATAATAAGGGAGTTGCACTGGGAATGCTTGGGAAGTATGAATCAGAGATTCAGTGTTGTGACCGGGCTTTGGAACTCAGGCCGCGTTACCTGTCAGCGTGGGTTAACAAGGGTTTTGCCCTTGGGAAACTGAAGCGTTACGAAGAGGAGATCCTAAGCTATGACCGGGCTCTCAAAATTTATCCTTTTTATTTTTCGGCGCTCACCAAAAAAGCGATAGCCTTAATCAATCTGAAACGTTTCAGCGAAGCAATCGATATTCTCGATCGTGCCCTTTCTCTTGACCCGGACCATGCAAATTCTCTCTATCTCAAAGGCCTTTGTTTGAGTATGCTCAAAAGACATGAAGAGGCAATCCCCTGTCTGGAAAAAGCACTCCGGCTCGACCCGACAAATGCCGATGCATGGGTAGTAATGAGCAACTCATGCTTTATGCTCGGAAGACTTGAGGAATCTGCCAAAGCCTTTGACCAGGCCTATTATATCGATGCCAGAGAAGTCCGAACCGGTGTCGTGAAGGGACTCTCCCTGTTAAAATCGGGGAGGATTGACGATGCCCTCCTGTGTTTTTCTGAAATCTTTGGTATCCTGCTGAGATAATTTTTAGTATCCTTACTTCCCTTTCAGTATCCCCCGCTTTTTTATGTCTCTTGAACGTACAGAATCCTATGGATGTTGAGGAGTATGTTCGCAGGAGAATTGCGGACGGAACAGACGAATCTGCCTTACAAAAAAGCCTGACAGATCGCATTTTGGAATTTAAATCAGTNCNNCCCTCGTATGCATCCGCTTTTGCCCACGCGGTAATAGATGAAGTGAAAAACACCCAGGGTCTCACAGGAGATTTTTTTGAAATTGAGCAGGCGGGTGTCCATATGGGGGAGTTCGGGGTAGGATCCCGGGGAAAAGGGGATTTTTTTGCCCACCGCCAGATCGCACGCATTATCGGGAAAACATCAGCATCTGTAGGAGTGGACGAAATGGATGATGCAGGTGCCGTGCGCGCAGGAGGAAACTACATAATCTGCACTGTCGACGGTATGCATTCACGCCTTTCCGATTATCCCTTCCTTGCAGGATTCCATGTAACACGCGCTACACTCCGTGATGTCTATGTCATGGGAGCAAAACCTGTTATGCTTTTTTCCGATATCCATGTGGCCGACGATGGCGATGTGGCAAAGATTTTTGATTATACTGCTGGTATAACGACAGTCGGGGAGGCAATGGACGTACCGCTTGTCACCGGTTCCACCCTCCGTATTGGAGGCGATATGGTCCTTGGGAACCGCCTTACTGGTTGTGTCGGGGCTGTTGGTGTAGCTGACCATCTTACTGCCCGTAAAGACACGCGACCTGGTGATGTCCTCCTGATGACAGAAGGGGCAGGTGGAGGGACGATCGCGACTGCAGCAATTTATTCGGGATTTCCCGAAGTTGTAGAGCAGACTATCAATCTCAATTTCCTTGTCGCCTCTGAAACACTGATGAAGAGCGATGTATTCCATCATATCCACGCGATGACCGATGTCACAAATGGAGGTTTACGGGGTGATGCATTTGAAATGGCCGAAACCGCCGGCTGCCGAATTATCATTGATGAGCAAGCGATAGAGAGTTTAGTCGAGCCCCATGTGCGGGACATGCTAAAAGCCTTGCAGATCGATTATCTTGGTGTATCTCTCGATGCCCTGTTAATTGTCGCACCTCCTGAATTTTCAGCAGAGCTCTGCCGGGTTGTTCAATCTGCCGGAGTGGCAATGCATGAAATCGGCTATGTTGAAAAGGGAAAACCGGAATCGGTCCTGATAGTNGACGGGAAGGAAAGCGATTTCTCTCCAAGGTTCCGGGAATCGGCTTATACACCGGTCAAAAAGGTAGTCGATACCAGTATGCGTGATTTTGAGGAGATGAAAAAAGGAGTAATGCGGGCAGCAGATTCTGCAATCCAGAAAAAACAAAGGGTTTTACAAAATCTGNTCGAGAAGAAAAAATCAATACAATAAATTTTGATACCCCGGAAAATGGTATGAAACTGAGTTTGTGTTCAGAATGATATATACCGGTTAATCAAGTTATGAGGGTGACCCCCTCTCTCCCCCAGAGGGGGAGGCAGACCAAGGGGGAAATCCCCCAGTCCTATTTATCTTGCTTCTGTTTCTGTAGAGAATATCTCATCATCCTTCAAAGGAGCTATATGAAGACCGAAAAAAATTTTGTAAAAACCCCCCCCGCCCCGCTGTGGATCGGAGAGGCCCTGAAACAGGGAAACCTCGTATATTCAATACTATCCCTGACATGGTCTTTTACGGTCAATTATTTTGAAACTAATCAAAAAAGTGCAACAGGGAATTTCTCTCTAAAATCACAATAGGAACGAAAAGACACGCAGTTAATTATTTCTTCGGTTTTTTCCCGCTCACACAGATGTTATAAGCAAGTTGCGGGACGCTTTTTTCAACGAATGGTTCGATCTTCCGAGCAAGGAGGAAGAGAGGATCAATCATGTTAATGTGGGCAAAAGAACACCATTTGACCCGGATATCAGAAAACCCGGCCTGGATAAAAAGTTCAGACATTTCATCACCGTCATAATACCGCTCCCCGAAATCTTTTACCACGACGTGTTTCACCCTGATTTTTTCACCGATCTGGTAAATCACCGGTATTCCCCGGGTGAGGAGTTTCTTTCCCAGAGTACAGATCGCTACTCCCCCGTTGGGTTTTAAGACACGATATGATTCCCTCAACATGGACTCTGGATCTTTTACATAGCTGAACACCAGCAGGCTCGAGACAGCATCAAATGAATTATCACAAAATGGAATTCTCTCCCCGGTCCCGACCATATAATCGCAGTTTATACACCGGTGCTGGGCCCGTTCGATCATTTTTCTGCTGACATCGATGCCTATGGCACTGCCTCCATTTTCGATATATCTCTTAACAAAAAGGCCTGTTCCGCAGCCAATATCCAGGAGTTTTCCCCCTTTAGGTAAAACATCCATGATGTGGGTGCTTAAATGGGAATGATAACATCTTCCCCGGCGCTGATCGTAATGGAGATCATAGATGTCCGCGATGGTATCATAATGTTCCTGGATCTTTTTTTCCTTGACAGCACTCATGTGAAGACATCCCTGATCCCGGAGGCAAATGCACCCATCTGGACAAATTCATTGTTTCCATGGTGTATACGATATTCAGCGTCGGCAAGTGCAATTGCGAGGGAAGGATCATTATACTCGCGCTGCGCAATAGTCCGGATCTCTAAAAATACTTCCCTGCCGGAAAGCCCGTAATCAATCATAAGGGATTCCAGACGGCGGATCGCATTGTGCATATCACCATTTTTTAATGCATCAAGAGCAAGAGCAGCGATGTTTGCTGTTTCTGACTGGGAAATAGTAAAGAGATCCTGGCATCGTCCTGCTTCAAGAGCTGCCTGGAGGAGCAGGATTGCCCTGCGCATGTCCCCCTGGGATGCCTGCACAATCAGTTCAAGATCATCATCGGAACAGAAATGCGAGCTTGAATTTTCCCGTTCCCTGATAGTCCGCAGATGGTTCAGCATGACATCCTGGTCAAGCGGTGAAAAAAACAAGGGGAGACAGCGGGAAGTAAGAGGAGGAATGAGTGCACTCTGGTTGGTTGTTGAAAATATAAAACGGCATGTTGAGCTTGAGCGTTCCATTATCCTTCGCAGTGCCTGCTGTGCATCCCTTGTCAAGGTGTGGGCATCTTCAAAAACCATCAGCTTGAATTCGGCATCGAGAGGACGCAACGAAGCGTACCACTTGATAATATATTTGAAATTTGTAATAAGGGACTGGCTTTTTTCATAGAGATGAGCATACCGGTCATCCTGTTCGAGATATGCTTTTCCCTGCAAGAAGAGATCTGCNGTCTGAAAAACTGAGGTATTCAACTCCCAGTTGTCNTGGTAAAGCGCTTTTGCAAAGCATTCAATCGCCACACTTTTCCCGGTCCCATGCGGTCCGGTGAGGAGCAGGTGGGGAAGGGTTTTAGAAGCGGCAAAGTTTGCGAGGTGGTGGATTACTGGTTCCTGCCCCAGAATATCAGCAAGTATTTCCGGGCGGTATTTTTCAATCCAGAGCATGGGTAAGCCTCGCTGTCATCTCACGTATTGCCTCTGATAAAAGATATTGATTGTCAAGAGTATGAATGAGACGGTCTTTTTCAGTGTCAGAGATCTGGTGGCAGGCATTGGTAATGTGAGGCAGTGCCCGGGTCAGTTCGTCAACAATGGTAAGGGTGGCTGTCCGGGCAGTCCGTGAGAGGGGGTTAAGATCAATAGCGATCACCTTTTTTCCCATCTCAACTAGTGCTGCACATCGGTCACCGTCTTCAAGAGGTACGAGGACAACATCAGCCGAGAAGATTCCTTCTCTCCTGCACCAGGCACGGTCATGGGACAAAGGGAGTAACCGTTCTGCTTTTCCAGAGAAAACGTCCACTCCGGCCTCAGTAAGCAGGTGTTCTATCATGGTGATCCGGG
>JGI11641J44799_10000720_pt1 | contig 10090 bp, 7 predicted proteins | sample WetSurSiteA1Bulk_FD_44799 | JGI IMG/M metagenome (IMG submission 44799) | reverse complement strand
GACTGTCCGATTCCCAGAATCGGATGACTCTTAATAATGGGAATTATATTTTTCCAGATTACATCACGGTTTGACAGATTGCCTTCCTGAACACTTTCAAGCAAACGTGTTCGTAATACTTCGTTTTGCAAGGTATACAGAAAAATAAAGATGATGGAAACAATACCAACAACGAACGCCAGTATTTTCCACCCTGATTTATTGGTTTTTAACAATACAAGCCCAGCTATAAAAACAATCATAAAAGCCAGAAGTGCATGACGCGATCCCGTTCCTATCATAAGACTGATCATTACCGGAATTGGCAACAACAATAAAAAGCGGGCTTTCGGCAAACGAAGTGCATTTTGAACGACAGCCAGAATAAGAATGGTGATGGAAATGCACATACGCAATCCGATAATATTCTGATTGTCCCCAAAAACAGAAACCCTGCCGTTGGTATATTCGATCCCAATGCCGTTGTAATAAAGCAAGGCCAGAGCAACTGACCCAAAAGCAAAAGACAGCATACCCCCTTCTAAAACCTTGGGCTGAGTATTCTCGTGGTTGATAAGGATCCAGAAAAGAACGATGTTTTGGAAGATGGTGAAATCAAAAAAATACTCACCGATTGATTCCGTATGAAAGGCGTTTATGATCAGAAGAAGTCCAAAGTATAACAAGATCGACTTAATGATCGGCTTGACACTGTCATCTGTTTTATAGCTTAGGATCTGCGGTATTGAAACCAGGAAATAGAGAATTCCTGTTAACCTGGCTATTGAGAAAAAGCCATTGGTTTGAAAAGGATCCCAAACTTCAAAATTCAGGGAAAAGAAGAACAGATAAAGACAAATCCTCTGAAGTTTCATTATCATCTTTTGGTAAACCGACTTGCCGGAATGGATATAAATTTAGACGTTAAATCCTTAATCTTGGCATTAATTGCGATGCTGTCAAAGATAAAGACCCCGTATTTTATTTCGAGCGCTGATACAGAAAGCAGGTATATGGCAGCAAGGAGCAACATAATGATGTTTCCATATTCAAAAAAATATTCAATAAAAATAAAGGGAATGATCGTAATAACCGAGATAAGAGCAATGATCAGAAACTTCTTCCAGGGAAAGTAAGAAAAGAAATTTGTATGGATTAATCTCATTTCATAGCGGATCTGCCAAACCTTTGGTAAAATGATACTTACCATGGCACTGGTCATACCTCCCCAAATTCCAAAATGTTTAATCAGGAAGTAAGTCAGCGGTAAAGTAAACAAGCTGCTAAGCAAATATACTTTTAATGATAATGCTGTTTTATCGGTTGCCCTGAGGATAAGTCCTGCACCGAGCATAAATACAAGAAAAGATAGTATGTACGTCCTGAATAAGGGAACTGCATCGATGTATTTGTTTGTAAAGAAGAGTACAATTATTCTCTTTGCATACAGTGATACAAGTAGAATGGCAGGTATTGAAAAGGAATACGTTTTTGTGACAAGCGTTTTATAAATTTCTGAAATATCAGCTATCTTGTTTTCATGAAACTTGGATGCCATCTTTATCAGGTAAACCTGCGAAAGAGACTGGTAAACCTGTTCAACACCAGGGATCCCGTAAAATGCCACAGAATATGTTGCGTAAGCAGCCGGCACTAAAAAGGAAATGCATATAATTTTATCGAATTGCAGCGCCAGTGTGTTTAAGACCAGGGTCAGTCCGAATGGCAGACTATATTTCAGCTGTTTTTTGACAAGCTCGAGATTAATCAGGCTTCTTATACTTTTAAGTTCAATTCCTTTCAGGGAATAAAACATGACAAAGGCAAAGGCGACAAAACCTGCGACAATGATCCCTAAAAATACAGCATTCAGGTTGTGCAGGCATACAGCAAAACCTATAACAAAAGCTAACCTGAACAGCACCACGGCAGGAGGATATAGAACACTTGTTACGTTGTCTATTTTTGCCACATACAGAGGCTCTATTATATAGATAGGCAACAAAAACAAAATTCCCAGGCTGATATAGGGGATGTAATTAAGAAGGTCTCCTTTGCCGATTAAAAACGTATTAAGAAGAGGTATATTAACCAGACCAATGGCAAACAAGGTAAAAATCAGCAGAAGTATCAAGGTTTGGAGGATCAATGATCGTCGTTCCTTTTCACTTGCATTTGGATAGAAAAAATAAAGGTTGGAATGTATGCCGAGACTGAAAATCACCGTGCAGAAATTTACCACAAGATAAAACTGAGAAAAAATTCCGTATTCATATTTTGTCAGGAACCTTGTTAAAAACAAAGGCATGGTAAAAGTCGCCAATAGCGCAATGATCTTCCCGGCCATGATGGAGGCAGTTTGTTTTGCACTATCAGAAATAACGGATGTTCCGGCTTTCTTTTCCATGAAGAGGTTGATATTCCGCTTAAATGAAAACTCTTGGGGTTTTATCAATATCTGTTTTCACAATTCTTGCCGGATTTCCGGCCGCAATTGAATTAGGGGGGACATCCTTAGTGACAACAGCATTTGCAGCAATAATTGAATTGTCTCCGATATTTACACCCTTACAAACTCTTGCAAATGAACCTATCCAGACATTACGACCTATCACGATGGATTCTGCTTCTGAATGCCGCCATTTCCGGTAGTCTGATCCCTTTTTGGATCCGCTTTTAATGAGCCTGTCTTCCGGATTGATCGGATGGTTGTTGTTATCCATAATTACTACGTAGTCTGCTATGGATGTGTAGTCTCCTATTGTGACCGATTTTACAGAACCAATGGTGCTATTCTCTCTTAAAAATGTATAGGTACCCAGCAAAATCTTGCCATGGTTTTCAGAAATCAATTTTCCCGAAATCATCGCATGATCACCAATTACGATATCCTGCCTGTCAGAACCGTCAGCCAGCCTGACATAAGTAGATCTTTCGAATACATGACCTGAGCCTACCAGTGTGACCATTTGCTTAATGTAGTTTGTCTTATATTGATCCAGGCGGTTTTCAACAAATCGTTTAATGAAAGCGAGCATAATATAAAAATTTTATTAATTAAAAGTCTGGTCAGTTTGTCAGATAACCAGAATGATGGGGTTACAATAACCGCTTATGAATTTCTTTTTTCTCTTGATTGCTCAATGCTTCGCCCTGCAAGTCACAATAAGAGACTAACAGCAAGGGCAGCTACATCTGAATTCATCGATCAGATTGGTTTTATTTGTAAAAAATCCTATTTAAATCTTTGGATTATCCTGGTCGATTAATCTGAGATAATTCAAAGGCACATTCACCAGCAGCGTTTTGTTGATTTCCTCAATCCTGATAATTACTCGTCTTTTACCTGCACTTTCCAACAGCTCTCCAGAAATACCGCTTAAAGGTCCGATCTTGATTTCGACTCTTGAGCCTTTCGCAATAGGCTCTTTTGTATCTTCGATTTCAATATCCTGTTCAAGCAGCATTCTGATAATCTTGATCTGCTTCTCCGGAATTGCCACGGCTTTGCCTTCAAAGGTGACGAAACGTACAACACCGTTCAGATTCAGTATGCGGTAATAATCCTTGGTGGAGATAAAAACAAAAACATAGCAACTGAAGAGTGGTTCGGATACCTTCTTCTTCCGGTCACTCCATTGTCTGATGGTGGTTTGAAGGGGCAAAAAAGCCTCAATATTTTCCTGTTTCAGCTTGGCGTAGATTTTCTTTTCATGCCGGGGTCTTGTATACAGTGCATACCAATTCAATTGTTTCAGCAAATGTCTGTCCGTAAACGAAGTTTCGTTTTTGGCTGGATGGATTGTATTTCTTGTTTCTTGCTGCATATCCCGGAAGGCCTATCACGCACTATTTCTTTTTCTTGTTATAACCGTAACCATATCCGTACTGATCACTGTAAATCTTGTTATCATTCAGCACGACGCATACATTGTTCATTTTTTTCTGTTTCAGGTCTTTCATGATCAACGAGAATACCTTCCGCAGACTGTAATTGTAACGGGCCACAACAATTTTAATGTCGGCATAATCCATCAGGAGGTAAGCATCACTGACCTGCGCCAGGGGTGACGTATCAATGATGATGCATTCGTATATGGTCTTGAAATGGTTAATGAGGAATTCTGTTTTGTTCATTGCCATCAACTCCATGGGATTGGGAGGGAGAGGGCCTGTTTGTATGTAATCGAGCTTTTCGTAAGGTGAGCTGCGTACGAGTTCGTCGTGACTGGTCCCATTGAGGTAATAAGTGCTAAGGCCAATTTGTGAATCCGATGTTACGCTAAAATAGTCGGTCGGTTTACGCAGGTCAAAATCCAAGAGCAGGGTACGTTTGCCAAGCTGCGCATAACTCATTGCCAGGTTAAGGGCGCTGAATGACTTACCTTCGCCTTCAATGCAGGACGTGACCAGAATAACCTTGTTATGCAAGCCCTTGTACTGATATTCAAGGTTGGTTCTCAGGGCTCTGAACGACTCGGCAATGACTGATCGCGGGTATTCAAATATCACCTGGCTGGATTTCCTGTTATTGTGCATGATTTTGCCCATTACCGGAATACTGGTAAGCCGTTCAATGGTTTCCTGTGACTCAATCTTATTGTCTATGGCATTCTTCATCATCAGGAATCCAAAAGGTAAGGCCAGTCCGATAAGGAGGGCAATCAGGTATACCATTTGTACATTGGGCGAAACAGGACGTGTCCCAACCATCTTGGCCGGTTCTATGATGATGTTGTCGGGCATGTTGGATGCCTGGGTGATTTTTGCTTCGGCACGTTTTTCGAGCAGGTAGTTGTAAATGGCATCATTTAACCTGTACTTGCGCTCAATGCCTCCGAGTTGCCGCTGAGTCACAGGCAGACGGCTGATGGCGGACTCAACCTTGCGGATACGCTTGTTCATCTCATCGATTGAGATTTCGGTTGTCTTTCTTACAGCAGCAATGTTTTCAATAATGGTTTTTTTGGTATTCTCGATTTGAATGGTCAGTTTTTGTACAAGCGGATTAAGCTCCTGGTTATTCTGGATGAGGTTTGATCGCTGTGCCTGGGCAGTTATTAATTCCGACATCAGGTCATTCAGCAGCTGATCAGGGATACCCATGGAAGCAGGCACTGTCATGTTGGAGAAATCGTCGTTATTATTCAAATAATCAGACACATAGTCATAATATCTTTTGCGGGTTGTCAATTCAGCCATCTGGTTCTGCAGATCCATGTATTGTGTAGTGATTCCTGTGGCCTGTTCAGTCACATTCAACAACTGGTTCGATGAGCGGAAACGCTGCAGATCATCCTCTGTCAGGCTCAATGAATCAGAAATTTCGCCAAGCTGCTTTTCAATATAATTGATGGCAATACCGGCAGCGTGATTCTTTCTTTCCAGGTTTTGCTGCGAATATACATCCATGATTTCGTTAACGATATCTTTACCCTTTTTCACGGAGGGAGACTTAAAAACAATCTCAATTACCGTTGCCAGTTTGTCGATTACTTTGAATCCCAGCTGCTTTCTAAGCACATCCGAAAGCGAAGCAACATCATTGAACATAAAACTATAGGAGAAATCCTCAGAATAAGCATAATCCCTTGTTGAGTCAAGTTGAACGATGAAAGCAAGATCCTCAGTCTCGATCAACTTTCCTGATTCACCGTATTCCTGATATTTCCATTTCTTCTGCACATTATTGACCTCGCCGGTATTGAGGTCCTTAAATTTTACCTTCTTTCCTCTGGCCCTGATCTCAAAATGACTGTTGTCCTGGATGGATATTTTAAACCTTACATTCACAGGCTGGACATGGTTCTGCAAAACCAGGATATGGAATGGCGCCTGACCATATGCGTCTTGCTGTTTCAATCCTGTCTTCAGGTAATAGCCTGTTGTAAGATCCAGATTCTTAATGGTTTGTTCCAAAACAGGCGAAGACTTCAACACCCAGAGTTCATTTTGAAAATTCTTGTTGACACCAAATAAACTGCTGTTAAGGAAATCATTCATATTCCCGGTTGGCTTTTGTGTATCTTCCTTGATCAAAAGTGAGGAAGATATCTTGTACCTGGATTCCATGAACCGGATTGCCACAAACGCCAGAACCATGGCAACAACAACGCAGACCACGAACATTTTGTAGTTTCTGGTAATCAGCTGAATGAATTGCTTAAGATCGCTATCATCCTGATTGGCTATGAGTCGGTTAGGTGTCATATTCATGCATTATAAGCCTGTATTGGTTACTGCTGATCAATAACTGACCACAACAATATGGCAGTGGTAATGGTAGAAATTACAACTGCATAAGGGAATTGCCGCATATTCCAGAATTTCTTCGGCAAGGGTTTAACATAAATAATATCATTGGGCCGAATGTAATAGTAATCGGATGCCAGAACATCCGATGTGGACAGATTGACAGGGATGCGAATATTCTTCCCGTTTTCATTCCTTGTAAGAATAACATCCTTTCGGTTACCGTAATCGGTAATATCGCCGGCGAACCCGATGGCATCATAAATGGTCAGTTTATCCTGTGAATAGGCAAAATGTCCCGGGTGCAGCACTTCTCCCAATACGGAAACATAACGGTTCACCAGTTTCACCGAAACCACCGGTTGACTTAATATGTTGGCTAAAGCCTTTGTAATTGCTTCACTGACCTGTGTTGTGGTCTTATCCTGCACTTCAATTCTCCCGATCACAGGCAGAAGGAGGTAGCCTTCCTTATCAACGGTATATGCCATCAAGGAAGCCCCGTAGGGCTGAATTGTGGCTATATTCATATACTGTACGGAATTTGCCACGGAAAAAATGCTGGCAGTGGGATCATCCAGACTGTTGATCTGTATATAAAGTTCATCGTTGGGCTTTAGTCTGTAATCCTCGATTTTTGCTTCCTGAAATTCTTTGATGGTCGTGCTGTCATCCTGCAGGTACTCAACGTCGCGCTGTGTGACACAGGCAGAAGCTAATAGGATGAAAACCAAAAAAACAAAGGATGAATAGCTGACAAATAAAAGAGAATCCGGGCGGTTGATTCTGGATTTCATCTGGTTGGGGCTTTGGGGTTATACTTGCAAATATAGGTCTTTGGGACATAATACCTGCCTGGAGCATGAGCCTATTTGATCAACTGGTTAATTTGAATGTTGAATGGCAAAGTTGCTGTGACCAGTGACAAAAATTGCAGATTTATCTGATTAGAATCAATCTAAACGTTTTGTATGTCAGATATTTGCAAATATAAGCGACTGGCATCTCACAGACTATTAAACTCGCATAAATAGGGAAGTTGGGGATGCGATCATCCTATTTGCGAAGGGTTTTACCGGTAGCTGAAATGCTTATTCTGTCTTTTAACTCAATGATCTGTGGTACTTTATACAGGGCAAGCCTTGCTGCACACCATGATTTAATAGTGTCAACAGTCACAGCAGCAGTATCCCGGATCACCACCGTGGCTTTCATTGATTCACCAAGGATTTCATCAAATACTGCATCAATGGTACAATCTATCACCTGTGGCATAAGCATGATCACCTCTTCGATCTCTTTTGGACTCACGCGACGTCCGCCAATTTTAAAGATCTCCTTTTTTCGGGCGGTAAGATAAATAAAACCTTCATCATCAACCGTAGCAAGATCGCCTGTATAAAGCCATCCCTTCTTCAAAGTCAGTCCCGTTAATTCCGGATCTTTATAATAACCTTGCATGATGTTTTCGCCCCTCGCCAGGATTTCGCCGGTCTCGCCTGGTTTTACCGGGTTGCCATGTTCATCTGCCACCTTAAGTTCTACTCCCGGGATGGCTTTTCCACATGAACCTATTTTCTCCGGCAATCTTTCAGGAGGAAGCCAGGAGAGTCTTGCGGTGGCCTCGGTTTGTCCGTACATTACAAAAAAACGGATATCCGGAAAAGCATTTATGAATTCACTGATGAATGCGTTATGGAGTTTGCCACCGGCCTGCGTAACATATCTAAGATCAGGGAAGCGGGTTGATCTGAAAGAATCGGATTTTCTAAGGAGTATCTGGAAATGACTGGGAACACCTGCAAATCCCGTGCATTTGAAGCGCTTGAGGTCGTTTATAACACCACCCAGCATGATGAACATGTTGTTCAGAACAATACTTCCACCCACCCGGAGATGTGTATGCAACAGTGACAACCCGTAGCAATAATAAAAAGGCAGCACAACGAGCATGGTGTCCTCCTGTCGCAGGCCCAGGTATTCAATGATTGACCCGGTATTGGCTATCAGGTTCCCGTGGCTGATCATCACTCCTTTGGGTTCACCTGTTGAACCTGAAGTAAAAATGATTTCAGCAAGCTGACCGGATGGCATAACATCGGTCATAATTATGCTTGTTGAATTATCGCTGATAATCCTGCGCACCATTTCTTCATCAAAGATGCGATCATTCGTAAAATCAATTCTTTTGGCGAGGTGCGTGGTTGTGAAGGTCAGCTTTGACAGGCACTTATCCTTGATAAAATCGAGGTTTCCTTGCTCAATCTCCGGGTTCAACGGAACAACAACATTACCTGATTTGATGATCGCCAGATAGGCGACAACAAAGAATATGGAATTCGGAGCCAGGAGGAGGATATTCTGATTCTGTCCATAGTTTGCCGACAAATAGTCTGCAAGTTTCAGGCTTCGGGTGTATAGTTCACGCAGGGAGATAGTCTCTCCGGGGCCAAGGATAAAGTTTTTCTCCAGGAGAGAGGTGTTTTCGAAGAGGTAGTTGAACGCGTTCATGTAAAAAGCTAATAGGGTTCAGACTTCGGGCTGAATACTTATCAATGATCTACGCATAAAGTGCGTAAATTGTTACCGGAAGAAATGCCAATAAGTTTATTCCCTGATCGGTGCCAGTCGTAAATACTCAGTGGTACGCTGCTTTCTCTCAAAGTTGACAAAAACACTCTTTACCTGCTCCGGTGTCAGCTCCATGACCGGTGCAACCTCATCCGGTTCATATCCTTTTTCAAAAGCGTACCACAACAGGTCCATCTGCCGGAAAGGCATCTGGTAGAAAAATTCTTCCTGTGTTTGTTCGGCTGTATAGGTGTCAGTTGTGGGTGTCCTGTCAATTATTTCCTGTGGAACATCCAGGTAACGGGCCAACTGGTAAACCTGGTCCTTGTACAAATGTCCTATGGGCATTACATCGGCTCCGCCATCGCCATATTTGACAAAAAAGCCCTGTTCCACTTCATGCTTATTGGGAGTTCCTATTACCGCATAATGAAGTCGTTCAGCATGATAATACAACATGGACATCCGGCATCGCTGTTTAAAATTCGAAGATGCTTCAATCTGCTTAAATTCAGCTGCCGGGAGACGTCTTGAGGATTCATTGCCTTTACTGTCAACGATGGTCAGGGAAAAAAGCGGAGGCAGATTTGTATAAAGCCCGGAACTCTTCACACCAATTTTCATTTTATACGTAGCGGGATCATATTCAGGAAAAACCCTCTTGACAGCCTCATCTCGCCTACTATAGCATCCAAAACCCTCCAGCGCCCCGGTAATATTTTCAGTAATAGCCTGAATACCAAATTTATCCGCTAGTTTTTGGGCCAATATTGCACTTTCGTTGCTGGAATCCTTTTCCGGGAGCATAATGCCAAGAACCCGTTCCGGTCCGAATGCACGGGTAGCTAATGCTAGGGTCAGTGACGAATCGATGCCGCCGGAAATACCCACGACAGCACCGAACCGGTGCAATCTTTCAGTAACATTGTGTCTGAGCATGCTGATGATCTGGTTGCATTCCGTTTCCAGGTCGGTTATGACCAGAATGTCTTTGTTAAATGGCCTTTTCATATGTTCATTCATAGGTTTTTTCTTAAATGATCAATTAAAAACAGGGTTATCCTCAACAAATATGCGGCATTGTCTCAATTCAGACAGGGCCGGCCGGTGGCTATCCCTGAGAATATACTGATGAACCAGTAATTGCGTGGAAATGACACCTGACAGGGCCATATTTTCCACTTCAGTAACCAGGCTGCTCGTCCGGGTCTTTTCAAGCAGTCTTTGAATGGCGGGGTAAGTGAAGATGCCTGTCCGGAGTATGTCTTTTTCACCGAGCAGATCTTGC
>JGI11641J44799_10000718_pt1 | contig 10112 bp, 8 predicted proteins | sample WetSurSiteA1Bulk_FD_44799 | JGI IMG/M metagenome (IMG submission 44799) | reverse complement strand
GGAAATTTTGATGGTGTTTTTATTATCAATCCATCGGCAGTCTGACTCCACCTTATCTTTGCATTACTCCCCAGCATCTTGACAGAGGCAACCGGTCTTTCTTCAAGCTTTGAGTTTTTACCCAATGATCTGATCAGGATATCCTCCGACGGTTTTCCCAGACAGAACGCATACAATATACCATCTTTTGTCGTAAAACGGATATCTTTTGAGTTGAATTTATAGTTCTCATTGAACCGTCCCGGTTTAAAAGCTTTCGATTCTGCCGATACTTCGCCAAATGATTTCCAAGGACGTGTGCCATATATTCCTTCCCCGTTGGCAGNAGTCCATACNCCNATTTCTTCAAGAATCTTCAGCATATCGGGTTCCAGGTCTCCTTCAGGAGTCTGGACTACATTTAAAAGCAGATTCCCATTCTTNCTGACAATATCTACAAGCATCTGTATTACTTCAGTGGCNCTNTTATACTTCTGACCTGTCCTGTAATACCAGTCGCCAATAGAAGTATCCGTCTGCCAGGGATACTGGCTTACCGTATCTTTTACTCCACGTTCCACATCTTCAACCCATTTACCGTCTGAAATCTGTTTACAGGTGTAGACTGCTTCCAGTTTTCCATTGTTCCGGGTTATATCCTGATTATAGAAATGAGCAATAAGGTTCCTGCCNACATCCTCAAACGGCATACCGCTGTCAGAATAGAGAAGATCGGGATGATAATTATCAATCAGTTCTNTGATACTNTTGAACCATTCTATCTGAAAGACAAGATTGTTTGTCAACCATCCCTTGTCATCAGGGGTAGCAGCAGCATGATAAAGATCACTGTATTCTGCATTTGCTCCGTCATATGGCACACCGGCTTTTGGTCCCTGGCTGTCGGATTTGTGAGCATCCTGAAACCATGTATAACTTGCACCCAGATGTTCGGATACTCCAAATTTAAGACCCTGGGCCTTTGCTGCCATCTGCCATGTCCCCACAACGTCTTTGTGCGGACCCATTCTGACAGCATTCCACCTGTGAATATTGGAATTCCAAAGGAAAAAATTATCATGATGCGTTCCCATGCTGACAAAATACTTTGCCCCGGCTTTTTTATAAAGAGCCATTAGCTTTTCAGGATCCCATTTTTCAGCTTTCCAGAGAGGGATTATGTCTTTGTACCCGAATTCCGAGGGGTGACCATAATGTTCTACATGATATTTGTAGGCCGGATCCTTTTCCTGGTACATTCTTCGTGCGTACCAGTCGCCCTGCCGTGGTACTGCCTGAGGGCCCCAGTGCGACCAGATACCGAATTTTGCATCCCTGAACCATTCCGGATACTGGTTCTGCTTAAGTGATTCATCAGTTGGCCTGAAGGGGCCATCGGCGATAGGAAGCTTGCCCTGCTGTGCTGAAACAGAAACAGAAAGAATCAGAGCAGAAAGGCTCATAATAATGAAATGTCTGGTAAAACTTACTTTCATGATTTGATATTTTAGTTTGATTTAAACTATTTACTTTTATCTTTTATCTTTTATCTTTTGTCTTTTGTCTTACTTAGTATCTTACTCTGATCCTGATTGCTCCTTCCACCTCACTTTGCGATACCACAATCACATATCCGCCTCCGCTACCCGATGTAATTGCTCCTGCATAATTTGGAAAATATTTTGTTTCCATATCCTTCATAATCCAATCGGGTACCGTAAGGGGGAGAATCTTTCTCCATGAAAGAAATGTATCCTTAACTGCTCTGCCTAAACCCGTTACATCCTTCTGGAGGATAGCTTTCCAGCAGTTTTCGCCTGATTCCCCAAGCTCTTTTACCAGATGTTTCCTGAGGTTTTTTATCTTAAGAGGATCATATCCGTCAGGCCTCGGTTCAAGAGGGACGAGCCATAATACATCTGATAGCCAGTCACATATTTTATTGTCAACGGTCGATTCAATCTTCTCAGGCCAATATCTGCCGTTATAAAAAAGTCTGTTGATCCCGGGAAATAACAATCCTATATGATCCTGTGAACCTGATATATATTTTTTACCAGGGGGATTTTCAGCGCCAAAAAGCAGTCTGGCATTCTGCTCATGATCGCCATCGGGATATCTGTCACCCCAAAGCTTTATACCAACATCTCTGGAACTTGTGGCCAGGCCCGACCTCTCATTGAAATCCATGGTCGGCCGGATTTGTGCCACAACAACTGACCCTGGATGAATTTCCGATACCCATGGTTGATCTATCCATCCGCCGGCCAGACATAACCTGTAAGGGAACCGCATGTCACTTTTTGTACCTGAACTGGAACGCGCTGGNAATCCCGGCTCCGGCATCCTTTCAAGTANAACATAATTAATTCCAAGTTTNTTACAAAGGGCTTCCTTGTCACTTGTATGGCCATCCCNGTTAACAATAAAAATGTCAGGTCTGATCCTANTAATATCTGGCTCAAAATCGAGCAGTCCGGAACCGGAAGCAAGGAAAGCATCCTCAACGTACTTTATTGACCGGACAATATATAGCCGTTCCTCCTGGGAAAAGTAAGGCTTCTTTCCTTTCAGGAGAAGGAGATTATCATCTCTTCCAACACTGACATAGAGTTTTCCGAAGGCTGCAGCAGTCTTAAAAAATGCAATATGTCCTCCGTGAAGCAGATCAAAACAACCGCTGACCAATACCTTTTTATTATTCATCAGCTGAAGTGGATTAATTGTTATAGCGGCTTTTGCCTTTTTGCCTTCTGTTCTCCTCAGCCATCTGACCGCTTATCCAGTCGTATGTTTTCTTTAACCCGGTCCTGAGCGGTATAGATGGTTCCCATCCAAGATATTCTTTTATAAGCGTATTCTCACTATTCCGGCCCCTTACACCCTTCGGAGCTTTGAGATTATATGTTCTTTTAAGTATATAACCGGCAATATCCTCCACAATATCAACAAGTTCATTAATTGAAACCATTTCGCTGCTTCCAAGGTTTATCGGTTCTGTAATTTCACTATACATAATATCCTGAATACCTTTGATACAATCATCAATATACATGAAGCTCCTGGTCTGAAGTCCATCGCCCCATATCTCTATCTCTTTCTTATGTGTAATACCGGCTTCAATCACCTTTCTGCAGATTGCTGCAGGTGCTTTTTCCCTTCCTCCGTCATAAGTCCCGTGAGGTCCGTAGACATTATGAAACCTAGCCACTCTGGTTGTGAGACCGAAATCTTCAGAGAAATGGCGGCACATGCGTTCACTGAAAAGTTTCTCCCATCCGTATCCATCCTCGGCAAGTGCGGGATAAGCATCGGATTCTTTAAGTCCGGGATTTTGCGGATCAGTTTGCTTTTCACCATTATAAACACATGCTGACGAGGCATAAAAGAATCTTTCTATGCCACAATCCTTTGAGGCAATTAAAAGATGAGTATTTATAAGAACACTTATCATACAGGCAGCCTTGTTGTTCTCAATGAATCCCATACCGCCCATATCAGCAGCCAGATTGAAGACTTCGTTATATCCATTAACGGCATGATAGCAATTTTCTCTTAAACGCAGATCCAGGACCAGGTTATCAGCTTCAGCGGAGACCTGATACCATTCATTCAATGGTTTGATGTCAACGGCTTTGACCTGATTTCCCTTTCCAATAAGTTCTTTGACAAGATGTCCGCCGATAAAGCCGCCGGCTCCGGCTACTAAAATCTTCTTCATAATTTCAAGTTTAAAGTTCTATTATTCTTTGCTGCCCTTTTCTTTCCCAAACAAGGACTCCTCCTATAAAAAATTTTCCTCAATAATAATATCAGCTGGTTTCCCTGATATTTTATTTTCAATCATTTCCAATAAAAGTGCTATTGCCTGAGGCTCCATTTTCCATGGGTCATGATTTACTGCTGCAAGAGTGGGCTGGAACATATCAGTTGTTTCATTGAAAATGAATCCGAAAATTCTGATCCCAGAAGGGATTTAAATATTGCATTCACCGGCTGCTTTGCATTTTCCATGGGCTACCCTGTCGTCAACTGTAAAAACTATCTCACGTAATTCTGCATTCTGGAAAAGTCTCATTATGGAATCATAACCATCATGATACTTAATCCGGATTATCTTTTTTATCTGTCAGTTTTGCCCTGACCTCAATCGCCAGTTTTTCGCTTTCTGCTATGAGCTCATCCGTAAGTATCTGCTTTGCCCTTTTTTCCTGAGGAGGATTAAGCTTTTCAGCTTTCTCAAAATCCTGCACTGACCTATAAATATCGGCGGGAAGATCAATATTGCATTTTGATAAAATATCAAGAAACTGATAGGAAAAGAAATAATCGATCTGGATCTTTCTCTTCGCAATATGTGAGAACTTACCTATGATCCGGCAGATATTCTCCCTCTCATCCGGAGTCATCTGTTCTGCAAATTCGTAATTCTCTATCTTTTTGAGCGAAAGTATAATAGGTTCAAGAGAATCGACGGTTATCAGGTACACAAAGTAGTCTCCCATATTATACGAGAACTGACTTATTACATCAAGTGCGTTCGCAGGAATTACCAGAAAAATATCGCTCTTTACATTTTCCTGTTTGATGTATTTCTTAACGCTTTCTGTCTGAATCTTAAGATATTTTGGAAAATTCTCAAGGTCATCACCTGCAGGACTCTTGGCATCAAAAATTACGTATTCACCTGCGATCATTATGGTATTATCAGGATTTCCCCTGAAAGGAACATTTTCGACATATTCTATCAGATGTGTCTTGCAGATATTCCTGATTACCAGTTTAACTGTTTCTTCATGGTTATGCCAGGTCTGCTTTATCCTTTCAAATTGCTCCTCTTTCTCCCTTACCCTGTCATCACTTAATTTATTTCTTTCGTTCTCCAGACTCGTCCGTATGGCATTTACTGCTGTAACATTCTTTTGAAGTTCCTCTGTTCGAGTCCGATCGGCCTGCTCAAATCTGGCTATTTTATTCGATAATTCAGTCTTTTCCCAGTTAAGGCGCGTAAGTTCATTTTCAAAAACAGCAAGTTTACTTTCCAGCTTTTGTGCAGAGGAATTCAAATCTGAAATTCTCAATAAGGATATTTCAACATTCTTNTTAAGCTCATTAATACTTGTTTCCTTTTTGNTGATCTCCAGGNTAAGATTATTNATGCTCTGCAACATANCATTGAACTCATCATATGCATCATAACTCAATGCCCTGATCTTCCTCCATCCGAATAGCCGCCGCCAGAATCCCAGGGATTTGATCTTATCNAAAAATATATTCAGGTTATCGGACATAAAAAAGGGTTATTACCAAAGTACTTNTATTTACACAGAGAATTTCNCCCCGCAACCCCCCTAAAGTGGAGCAAGTTTATACCACTTAATCGCATTTTCGCTATAGATCTTATCTATAACTTCTTTCGGAAGCTGCAATCCAGTAAATTTTCCCTTGAATTTATCTGATGTCATCTCACCATCAGTGGNAAAGTATTTCCAGTCATCTATCCAGGTGNTATGTANNCTCTTTTTAAATGCNTCAGGATCTGAGTTTCCATCGTCACCAGTGTCAGTTCCATAAAGAAGCCTGTCCTGGTACCTGATACAAAAATCCCTTACTCTTTTGCGGTCCTTTGCCGACTGATACTGAAGGTGGCAAATCCTTGCCGACATGTCNACTGCCATATTCGGATATTTATCAAGCCGTTTTGCGAGTGAATCGACATTCCATTCAAGGCTCCCGAGGTGGCAACCAATAAATTTAAGATCAGGGTGTTTAGCCAGCAAATTATCACGTGCATCGATCTGCTCTTCATAAGAAGGATATTCAGGATGCAGATACATATGATACTGAGGATTTTCTGCAAAATAGCTGCTGTCGCTACTGACTGTCATCTCATTAAGTGGCAGCCAGCAATTTCTGGGTTCACCCAGGTGACCGGTGACAGGCAGCCCTTTCTTTATAATATATCCGAAAACATCATCCAGTCCGGGGTCATCTGCCATTATGAATTTTCCTGATCTGTCCCTAACCGTCATTCCGATATTCTTCCATATTTTCACAGTAATGCCTCCGTCTGACAAATCATTTTCCAGACTGGAAATTACTTTCTTGCTCCAGTCCTTGGTTCCCCATCCGGCAGTATCGAAATGAAATGTAGGTCCATAGAATACCCTCCCTTTATGTTTATCTGCTGAAAAANTTGCATCTGCCTGTTGTTCTCTAATGCTTTCATAATCGCCATGATCGACACAAAGGGTNATAAGAATAAAATTATCATCTTTTGCCTGCTCCTCAAAATAGCCTTTATCGCTGTTGATATGAATATGCGAGTCGACCTTTAACACAGAAGGATAGTCTTTTTCACTGTAGTAGCGGTTACTGCATCCAAGGAGGATAACCGGAATCAGGAGTGTAAATAAAGTCTTCAGTTTCATTGGTAGAAAGAGCTGCTTAAAGTGGCATTACGACATAATCAGCCGCATTCAGGAAATCGATGCTTTTCTGGCAGCTTGTAAACTGGTCAAAGTTGTATTCCTCAACTTCCACCACGCCATATTTCATTCCCGACTTTCCAGCAGCAGCCCATATTGCAGGAAAATCCATCATTCCACTTGCTCCGACCTCTGCTTTGTCCTTGATGTGCCACAGTTCGAACCGGCCAGGATACTTATTGAAATAATCCACTGGATTGGCTCCTCCTACAACAGTCCAGTAAAGATCCATTTCGAACATCACTTTCGTTGGATCGGTATTTGCAAGCATGAAATCATAAATTGTCTGCCCGTCGAGCTGAGTTGAAAATTCCTTGTCATGGTTATGATATCCGAAGCGTATGCCTTTTGCATTGCATTTTTCGCCAATCAAATTAAAATAGTCACAATATCTTTTAAGAGTATCAAGGCTCTGGTAAGCTTCACGACCCATGAAAGGCTGAACAATGAATTTTACACCAACGGCTGCATGAGCATTGATGCAGTCATCCCACCATTTCATTACATTCTCCCAATTTGCCGAATCAGGAAGAGCCTGACCTGTATGTGAGCTCATGACACTTAGTTTATTCGATTCACAGAGTGCTTTAAAGGCGACAGGGTCCATCCCGTAGAATTTACCGTCACTGTAACCAGCCGGCTCAACAAAAGTATATCCCATTTTGGCGACCTTGGAGATGGCCCCGGGGACATCCTTCGTTATTGAATCGCGGATTGAGTATAACTGCAGCCCGATGTTCTTCTTTGCCGGTTTACACGAATCAAAAGTTGAAATGATAAAGCCTGAAACAGCTATAATCATGAAGAGTGAAATTAATGTTCCTTTTTTCATTTTAATTGATTTTACAGGTTAATTATAATTAATTAAGGTTTAAGTTCTGCATTTTAAATCCCCCTTTGAAGAGCCTGCCCCGCCCTGGCAGGGGGGTCCTTGGGAAGTTGATCATGGTTTAGTTTAAAAGTTAGTAAAAATAAAAAAAAATCCGAAGAGTTATTGCAGTGACTTCAAAACTGTCTGAATTGCTTCAGGCCCCTTTACTGCATTTACAGGCAGTTTTCCTTCTTTTCCAAAAACCAGCATTGCTTCGTAATTTTCGATTGTCACCTTTGATTCATCAGTTTTCCCGGTTTTGTCCCTTACAGCATTGATATCTAATCCAAGATGACGCGACATAAAATCGTACATTGCCAATCTCTTTGAAATACCATAATCATGACCTTCATTTGCCAGGTGAACATTTTCCACATTCTCTTTCATTCCAAACAATGCATAGACCTTTTGCAGATAAGGAAACTCGATCTCAGGGACATGCCCGGTCCAGTCGTCTCCGTCGGATATTACCAGCATAGGTCTTGGCGAGGCCATTGCAGCAATTTCGACATTATTTGTTCCCAGACTGGTGCAGGAATGAATCGGCAAGCCGCTTTCGCATGGACATCCGCCGAAGAAATATGATGAAACCATCACTACTGGAACACTGACTGCAATACGGTCGTCAAGAGCTGTTAAAAGGAAAGTCTGGGTTCCTCCTCCGGATTCGCCCGTAATGCCGATACGTTTTGGATCGACATAGGGCAGAGAGGTAAGGAAATCAATAACACGCATTGAGTTCAGCGTCTGCATCGTAAGCGCCAGTCCTGTCCTGTGCACTTCGCTGTCGACCTGCAGCCTTGATTCTCCCCATGCAAACATCTCATAGCTGAAAACCACGGCCCCCATCCTTGCCAGCATTGCACATCTGTATTGATGATCAGGACGGTAACGGCCATATTTGTTAAGATCATCATTGGATGCATGACCATGAGTGCACAAAACAGCAGGGAAAGGACCTTTTCCCTTAGCAGGCTTGTAAAGCGATCCGCACAGATAAACGCCCGGAATAGTTTCAATTGCCACATTTTCAACAGTATAACCATTCATTCTCCTTTTGGAAGTATAGATTGGATTAAGCGGTGTTTTCTTTGGCAAAGGAGTCAGGTTCATCTGTTCAAGCATGCATTTTCTAAGTTCAGCCCTGCGCGATTCCCAGGCCGGCAGAGCAGGATAACTTGCAAGAAGTTTTTCAAGGTGTTTTCTGCCTTCTTCAACCGGCCGTTCATAATAGTTGAATTTGGTGATCTGATATGTTTTGTCGCCTGTTTCGGTAAATAACATATCTAAGGGGTAAAGGATATTCCTGAGGGTCTCCTCTGTGTCCGATCGGTAACGCCAGGAGGGATAAAGAACTTCTGCCTCTCTGACAAGATTTTCATCGTACTTCAGATTAATATCATATCTTCTTTCGAGGTCATTAAGTACTTCTTTAAGAGGTTTTCTGTAGGTATCCTGTGGCAATTGATTAAAGGCTGCCAGATTTGCCGACAGAAGGAAAACAAAGATAAGCAGATTCGTTCTCATAATCTTAGTGTTATATTTTCAGCTGAATTTAGGAAGATTTTACTTACTTTTATTCGGGTCGTAGACAATTTAAATACTTTTTTGACATGAAGAGACTTATAATTTTTTCATCCTGCTTGTTTTTCTCAGTCTTTATTGCAAACGGGCAGAAAATCCCAACCGGTAATCCTGCAGATTTTAAAGTTAAGACGTGCCTGCATTCAGTAAGTTATATGGGTATCTGGAGGGGACAGGCAACCCTGACGGTTGATGAATTCCTGCTGAAAGCAAAGGAACTTGGTTTTGATGGGGTGATGCTTGCCGCCAAACGGCCTCATGTTTCCATTCTTGATTACGATGATACAGCCCGTCAGAAACTGAAGGCAAGAATCAGGGAACTAGGTCTTGAGCTGGTTTGTCTTGCCGGATATTGCGATTTCACGGCCGGAGTTGACAAAGCAGGAATACCCAATGTCGAGATACAGGCAACCTATGTCGGTGAACTGGCACGTCTGGCAAAGGATCTCGGAACAAATATGGTAAGGATTTACACCGGTTATGAGCGTCCCGATGTCCCTTATGATAAGCAGTATTCAATGGTTGTTGAAGGTTTGCATATGGCCGGGAAACTCGCTGCCGGATATGGTGTTACCCTGGCAATTCAGAATCATCACGACATAGCACTTCATCATGATGCAATGAAATGGCTTCTTGATGAGGTTAATCTGCCTAATGTCAAAGCAGCATTCGATTGCTGGTCACCGACGCTTGAAGGATTGTCATCCGAGGAGATTAAGCAGGCTATTTATGCCATGAAGCCGTATATTGTTCATACCACTACAGCTGATTATGAAGAGCTTCCAAGGTTCAGATACGACCTGAACCACACAAATTATTTACCCCAGGAATCTCAGATGAGGGCTGTGCCGATGGGCGAAGGATTCCTTGACTACAAAACCTTTATTAATACCCTGAAGGAAATCGGATACCAGGGATACATCGCATATGAAATGTGTGAAGTACTGAAGGGAGGCGGTTCAATTGAAAACCTTGATAAAAGCGCGAAAGCCTTTCTCGAATATGTGAAGCAGTTTAAATAAAGGCGCAAAGGCTCAAGGGCTCAAGGGCTCAAGGGCTCAAAGGCATAAAGGCATAAAGGCATAATGGCGTTATTAAAGATCCCTTCACGGGAGAGCCTGCCGAGATCTGTTTGGGGCAGGGATGGGTTAATAAAAGACAAAAGACAAAAGTAAAATTCCTTTAATTCC
>JGI11641J44799_10000716_pt1 | contig 10119 bp, 9 predicted proteins | sample WetSurSiteA1Bulk_FD_44799 | JGI IMG/M metagenome (IMG submission 44799) | reverse complement strand
AAAATGACCTGAAAGGGCGCATTTCCGGAATGAGATCAGCTCTTCTTCTTTATTTTTAATACCTGTCCAACCTTAATTTTGCTGGGATCGCTTATGTTGTTCAGTGCAAGCACATCCGAAGTGGTTACATTATCAAACATCTTAACAATATCCCAGATTGTATCTCCGTAACGGACAGTATAAGTTATGTATTCACCATCGGGACCTGACTGTAAAGAGGTTGTAACCGGGTTGGTGGGAACTGTTTTTCCGATCATCTGCTGTTTTTCTGTAAATGTCATTTTACTGACTTTCGAATAATAATCTGATTTTGAAGGATCGACATAAATAGCAAGCTTTTGTCCGACCCTAATGGTATTCCTGTAAATATTGTTCCAGTACCTCAGGTCAGAGAGGCCTACATGGTACCATTCAGAAATAAAACCAAGATTATCGCCGTCCTGAACTGTATATAAAAGTTTGGATTTCCCTTTTACGTCAGCAGGTACATAGGTTGACCTGGTAGGATCAGCAGTAATGTTAATTCTTGAAAGATAAACATCTGACTTATAATTACGTATTGTATCATTAAGGTCAATAAAATCACCGAGGTGGCTGATAGGAAGAGTCAGTGACATAGGTTTTGTGGACCCGGGAACAAGACCTGTGCGGTATTGAGGATTCAGGGCCCTGAGTTCTCCGAGAGGTATCCCCATAACTTCAGAGATCTGGTTTAAATGAATATCCTTGTTTACCATTATTGTATCGGTTGAAACTGGAATATTCAGGGGAAGAGGCCGTATGTGGTGTTCAGCGAAATAATTGACAGCATAGGTGGCGGCCACATACTGGGGAATATAGCCTCTTGTTTCTCTCGGCAGCCTGTAATAAATATCCCAGTAGTCTTTCTTATTACCTGATCGTCTTATTGCCTTGTTGACATTTCCAGGACCACAATTATAAGCAGCAATGACCAGGATCCAGTCATTATAAATACTATAAAGGTCCTTTATATATTTTGCAGCTGCATGTGTCGATTTTACGGGGTCTCTCCTGTCATCGACAAGTGAATTTACATTCAGACCATACATTCTGCCGGTGCTATACATGAACTGCCATAAGCCGGTTGCTCCAACCCTTGAAACTGCATTGGCATTAAGGGCTGATTCGATTATTGCCATATATTTAAGCTCGGCTGGAAGGCCATACGAATCAAAAATGTCCTCGATCATAGGAAAATAGTAATTCATCAGTCCAAGGACCGCACTGAAATTCTTTCTTTGTTTTATGGTATAAACATGAATATGATTTCTTATTATACTGTTATAACGAAGCTTGATAATTGAATTTATCTTGTTGATTCTGTCAACATAAACAGAATCAGGAAATTCCACTCCTAATGAATCATTTATGAAATCTTCCGGATAATCCTTCATTGCCATCTTCACATACCAGCTGTTGACAAGGCTGTCGAGATCGGCCGATATTTTTTCAGAATAAATTTCAGATTTAAGGATTATTGTATCGTTTATGGCTGATGCTTTGAAAAAAAGGACTATCAGAAAGATGGATATCAGGAATGTTTTTAGTTTCATTATTCAGGTAATCATTAAAAAGTGTATGTAAGACTTATATTAATTCCTGCTCCCAATGATCCAGGAACCGGTAACTGTAACGGAGAAACAGCAACATTTAGTTTATTTGTAACATCGAAATTTGAGAGGCTGGCATCAACATTTGCATCCAGAACTGTTATAAGATACCAAGCAGCTATTCCAATATAAGAAAGATCGCGGTATCTTTTATAATAATCAACAGCTTCAAGAAGGTTATCTTTCACCCATGAAGCATTCGCCGGATCATATGACTCTGGATAAAGAACCGGGTCATATTCAGGTGGTTCAGCAAATTTGACCAATGGGATATAGCTGTCGGTTTCCGGAATCTTATCGGTAAAATCCTGATAAGCTTTCATCATCTCGTTGTATTTTTTTGTATTGAAGCTAACGCTATATATTAACGCTCCGAATCCTGCATAAACAAAAGGCAGTTTCCAGTATTTTCTGTTATAAATCTGACCTGCTCCCGGAAATGCAACCGCAAGCATTGTTGCTTTGAGAGGTTCTGGTTTAAAGGCAGGTTTTACAGGTCTTGAGACAGCAACAGTGTCCTGTGCTGTTAAGTCATGCGACAGACAAAAAAGTAAAATGATGAGAATAATTTTTATTTTTTGAACTGTTCTCAAACTCAGTAAAACCGGATTTTAGTAAATATCAAAACACTCCGGCGCGACAAATATAATTATTTTCAGTAGTTAAGACGGTCAAAGATACCTAAAATGCGCTCCATCTCTTCAGGATTCTCGAATGGGATAACGATTTTCCCCTTCCCCAGTTCATTTATACGAAAATTGATTTTGGTTGAAAATATTCGGTTCAGATGTTCTGAAAGCTGCAAAAAGTCTTCGTTAAGCTTCTTTTTTCTTTCACGTGTTGCAGGATCCTTAATCCTTGTAGTCTGCAGATGTCTTACAAGCTCTTCGACCTGCCTCACAGAAAGATCACCGTCAATAATTCGGTAATAAACATCCATTTGTGTCTTTGGATTTTCAATATTGACAAGAGTACGGGCATGTCCCATCATCACATGTTTATTCCGTATGCCAAGCTGGATTTCGGCAGGGAGACGCAGAAGCCGGAGGTAATTAGATATCGTTGAGCGCTGTTTGCCAACTCTGTCGCTCAGCTCTTCCTGGGTCAGCTTACATTCTTCAATAAGTCGCTGGAAGCTGATTGCAATCTCAACGGCATCGAGGTCTTCCCGCTGGATATTTTCAACAAGCGCCAGTTCAAGCATTGCCTGATCATCGGCTGTTCTGATATATGCAGGAATATGCGTCAGTCCTGCCAGACGGGCTGCCCTGAGACGTCTTTCTCCTGCGATCAGCTGATATCTTCCATTCCCTGTCTCCCTGACAGTAAGGGGTTGTACTATCCCGAGTTTTCTGATAGAGGCGGCAAGCTCTTCAAGAGCCTGTTCATCAAAATGGCTTCTTGGCTGAAAAGGATTCCCGTCAATTGAATCGAGCGAAATATCCATATTAGCTTCAACTTTTCTTTCAAGGATCTCTTTTTCAACACCATCGATTAAAGCTCCGAGCCCTCTTCCTAATGCATTTTTCTGTGTCATGGTCAATTTGTTTAGAATGATAAAATGATTCTTCAGAGTGCTATTTAATTGCAGGATCATGCTTCTCAATCAGCTCTTTGGCCAGGTTCAGATAATTAACCGTTCCCCGTGAATCGGCATCATAAAGTATTGCAGGTTGTCCGAAGCTTGGAGCTTCAGAAAGCTTAACGTTTCTCTGTATTATTGTTTTAAAAACCATCTGCTGGAAATGCTTGTTAACCTCCTCTGCAACCTGATTTGAGAGTCTTAATCTCGAATCGTACATTGTAAGCAGGAATCCTTCAATTTCAAGCTCCGGGTTAAGGTTATTCTGAATTATTTTAATGGTATTCAGAAGCTTCCCGAGCCCCTCCAGAGCGAAATATTCGCACTGAACCGGTATAATTACAGAATTTGCAGCTGTTAATGCATTAACAGTCAATAAGCCGAGTGAGGGGGAACAGTCAATTATCACGTAATCAAAATTAGCTGCGACCTTCCCGATGATTCCCTTCATGATCTTCTCTCTGTCGGTTCTTTCAAGCATTTCTATTTCAGCTCCCACCAGGTCGATATTGGAAGGCATTATCGAAAGGTTTTCAACACCGGTTTCGTGAGTTGCATCTGCAGGCTCCTTCCCATCAACCAGGCAATCATATACCGTGCATCTTATCTGACGTGAGTCTACTCCAATTCCTGAAGTCGCATTGGCCTGAGGATCAGCATCAACAATAAGTACCTTTTTCTCGAGAGCAGCCAGACTTGCTGACAGGTTTATTGCTGTAGTTGTTTTTCCAACCCCTCCCTTCTGATTCGCGATTGCTATGATCCTTCCCATATAATTTTTATTTGGATTTCCCAGTTTCAATTTGAGCTTCAAATTTACTATTTATGATTTTTTGCCTCAGAATGGCAATAATGTAATTGTAAACAAATCATTCGTCCTTTTCAACATGTTATTAACACGCGTGTTGGTATATCATCAAGCGTATGGAACTGTGGAATTAAATCCATTAAAGGATCGGTGCAGGTTATCAGGGAAGAACATACAATGTTGCACGACGTAGGGGTTATTGACTATTTTATGGGTAAAGAAAAACAAAGACGATATTTTCTGAATATAGCAGGACTGGGATTTGAATCGGTAGTTGTATGGAAAACCAATAAGCAGAAAGACAAGGGAAAGAGCAGCAAGACGATCTACCTGCTAAACCTGTTGTCGAGCCTTATATCATACAGAAATACTCCGGTGGAGATAACAATTGACGGAAAAACCAGCAAAGCAAGGATATTCTCGATAAATGTCGGCAACGGAAGGTATTGCAGGGGAGTTATGAGGCAGACACCCGAGGCAATTCCGAACGACGGCCTTCTGGATATTACAATAATAAAGGAAATGGGAAAGATTGAGATTATAAGGAACCTTAAATTGTTATACGACGGGACGATACTTAGCCATCCGAAAGTTGACGGGTACCGGAGCAACAACCTGAAAGTCAGTTCAGACTCTTTAATATATCTTGAAGCCGACGGGGAATCGCTCGGACACGGGCCAGCCGAGTTTGGCATATTACCTTTAGCTGTTAATATCGTTTACGGGAAGAAGTTTATTCAATGACCTTTATTTCATAGAGCTTCGGCCACCGCTTCCCGGTGACAAAGATCCTGCCTCCTGAGGCATCATAGGCAATACCGTTGAGAACATCAGCATTGACCTCGCTCCTTTTTGATGCCGGAAATAAAGGTTCCATGTCAATGTAAGAATTCACCTTGCCTGTTGAAGGATCGATTCTGGCAATAAGATCGGTCTGCCAAATATTTGCCCATATTTCACCATTGATATACTCAATCTCATTAAGCTGATCGACTTTCTTTTCATTATCGTAAACCTCAAGTTTAGAAATTTCTTCAAACATCTCAGGCTTGTAGAAATAGAGAGTATTGGAACCATCACTCATTACAATCTTGTCATCCATGGTTGTCAGTCCCCATCCTTGTGTCTGATAGAAAAATTTGTTTATTACCCTGAAGTCGGATTTATTATATACGAAACCGACCTTGTTTGTCCACGTTACCTGATATATCNGGTCGTTATACANCGTGATCCCCTCCCCGAACAGCGANGATTCAAGGTTATGCTGTCTTAATACTTTGCCTGTTTCGAGCTCTACTTCCCTGAGGCTGGAGCCTGCTTCCTGACCGGTTCCTTCATATAATAAGCCGTCATCGTAAAAAAGTCCCTGGGTAAATGCCTGACTGTCGTGAGGATAGGTGTGGATCACCTTGTAGCTGTTTTTTCCGGGGACAACATCTGAATAAATGATCACAAAACGAGTTACCGATTGAGTTTGTTCCTTGTTGTATGCTACAGCTTTGACTGATTTCCTGCCGGTCAAGCAGGTGAATGATGAGCCTACCGAGCATTCCCATGGTGCTGTTCTCAGGACTGTTACAGCTTTCCCGTCAAAGAATACTTTTACTGAATCGAATGGTTTTCCGGGATTTTCCGGAAAAACTGCAACTTTTACCTGATCCCTGAGTTTATATTCAGCATTTTCAGCAGGGGATCTCATCCCCATCAGTTCAGCTGTAATATTGTTTTTGTTTATATCAGCCGGTCCCTTAGCCGTCTTTGTAATATTCCCAGNGCGCCCGGAACAACTAATGATACATGCAACCAGGATAATATTAATTATCAGCAGAATNTATCTTGAATTTTCAAANTTCATTTTGTTTTTCTCTCTTTCCGAACAAACGTCTCAGGCTGTTCTTTCTTGCAGCAGCAATTTGTCTCTCCATTTCCTGTTGATGAAGATCAAAAGGAACCAGCATCTGCCAGATCTCACTCCATCCGGGAAATCCCCCGATATTCTTGTCATCAATAAAATAATCGGCGTCAATCTTTCTGCTTATTGTTTCATCAAAAACCTCCTCCGGGTAATTCTTATTGACTGCATAAAATTCAATCCCGTTTTTTCTGCAAAACTCCACAGCTTCTTCAAGTTCCGGGCCGGCTCTGAAGGTCCAAAGAATAAGTCTGGCTCCAAGTTTCTCAAGTTCTTTCAGGGTTTGAAATGCAAAAAGCTTCTCTTTCCCGATCCCGGGATATTCGTGTTCAACAATTGTTCCATCAAAATCAACAGCAATCCTGATATTCTTGAAATTGACCATCCTAANGTTTTAGTTGTTACAAATCTAATAAAAAAGAGCAAATGTAAATCAATAGGTTTCCCTATAAGATATTNGCACAATTTTTTAATGAATTTCTAAAAGATCTGATTTTTACTTATCAACTGAAATTTATCCTAATTTTGCTTTCCTGATTGANTAAAATTAATGTGATCTTCATGAAACACATCCCAAATTTTATAACAACCCTAAACCTTGCTTCAGGATTTATCGCAATAATCTTCGCTGCAAACGGTTACCTGGTANNAGCTTCATGGCTTATTCTGGCAGCAATGATTTTTGATTTTTTTGATGGTTTTTNGGCCAGATTATTAAAAGCCTATTCCGAAATCGGGAAAGAGCTTGACAGTCTGGCAGATATAGTGAGCTTCGGGATCGCTCCTGCAATGATACTTTATAAACTGCTGCTTGCATCTGTGAATATTAATTTCTTACCTGATCAGGNACCAGNANCTGGTATTTATTCAGTTCTTGTTTATATTCCCGTGCTGATGCCTGTATGTGCAGCTTTACGCCTCGCCAAATTCAATGTTGATGAAACTCAGACAAAATCATTTAAAGGACTACCCACTCCTGCTAATGCAATAGCCGTCATTTCAGTTGTTATAACCGCGAATTATTCTTCTATGCCTTTGCTGAAGTCATTTATGGAGTCGTCTGCAGCTCTGATTATTTATACAATTGTTCTTTCGGTTCTTATGGTTACAAGTATCCCGCTACTTTCGAACAAATTCACAAGCCTGAAGTTCGGAGGAAATGAGGCAAGATATATCCTCTTGGGGATTGTATTGATCTTGTTCCTGATCTTCGGATTGAATGCAGCTACGCTGATAATCCCGGTTTATATTATTACTTCACTGATATCGAATAGTGTCAGTGCTAAAATCCATTAACTTTAAATTACGCAATGATTCTAGGCTAAGATCGCAAAGGGCCATTCGCAGATGATTAACTTTGTGTGCGTTGCCGTTAAACTTAATTTTAATATATCTTCAATTTTTATCCTCCTTTGCAGGAAATTTCTTTTCATAGTAAGATAATCCTGCTTTGATGATAAGCCAGCTGACGATAATGAAAATCGGCCAGATAAGGTACTGTAGGATTCCTGAAATATACATGATTTAGTTGTCTTATAGTCTTTATTTCTTTTGGTTTTTAAGTCTGACAGTCCTCGGGTCTTACTGAATTTTAGTAGACATGACCTTCGGATTTCAACTCCTCTTCTGTTAACCTTGTTTTGTTAATTGATTTCCAGGCGTACCAGATATACGCTATTACGAAAGGCACAATAAAGGAAACATACATCATGGTCTTCAATGTAAAGAAGCTTGAAGAGGCCTTGTCAATAGTCAAAGAACTGTTAAGGTCGAAAGCAGACGGGTAAAAAGCTGTTCCGTTGAATCCTGCTAACAGGAAGAGGGCAAAAACAGCAAGCACTGTGCCAAGGCCAGTGAACCAGATTCCGGTACGGCCTCCCTTGAATATTGTAATGCCAATGCCGTACAGAACACCTGCCACTCCAGCCAGAAAAATAATAAGGACAAGCGGCATCTGAAGCAGGTTATGCAGATATTTATAATTTTCCATTGTCACCGAACCTGTTGCCTGTTCATAAGCAAATCCTTTTGAAACCAGCAGTGTTACAACGAAGAAGAGAAAGAACACAAGGAATGCAATGGCGTTCATTAACAGCTTGTTCCGTGATCTTTCAACCAGTTCCTTATCATCTATTGAATTGATTAAATAGAGTAGTCCATTGGTCCTGGCAAGGAAAAGTACTGCAAGTCCCAGTGCGAGATTTCTTCCGTTCATGAGAGCCTCAAGTCCATTCCAGGGCGTAGCCCATTTTACCTGGTTCATTTCATTAAGACTGAACTGAGCACCGGTAAAGAAAGTAGCTACTGCAACACCTATAAGGAAAGGACCAAGCGAACCGTTCAGGAACAGAAAAACATCAAAGGTCTTTTGTCCCAGAACATTTGCAGGTTTAGACCGGTATTCGTAAGCTACTGCCTGAATAATAAAGCTGAACAATATTGCTATCCATACCCAGTAAGCTCCTCCGAAGCTTGCGGAATAGAAAAGGGGGAATGATGCAAAGAAAGCACCTCCGAAAGTAACCAGTGTTGTGAATGTAAATTCCCATTTTCTTCCCATTGCATTAACAATCATAGTTTTCTGCATATTATTCACGGGAAGTGAGAATATCATCGACTGTCCTCCCTGGACAAACATCAGGAAAACAAGCAGGCTTGCAAGCAGGGCGATAATAATCCACCAGTATTGCTGCAGGAAAATATGTGATATCATAATTGTCATTTATATTTCCTCCTAATGTTTAGGTCCAAGTTTTATCTGTTTGATCATAATTGATATTTCCGCAATCAGCATCAAGGTGAAGAGTACCGCAAAGAGAATAAATGTGGCTATAACCGATCCGGAGCTTATCTGGGAAACAGCGGTGGAAACAGGCATGAGGTCCTGAATTATCCACGGCTGACGACCGATTTCTGCAAGTACCCAGCCGAGTTCACCTGCAACATAAGGTAGCAGGATTGAGCAGAGAGCAACCCGGAGGAACCATTTGTTCTCAAGTAGTGTACCCCTGTAAAGGAAGTAGAGAGCAAGTGCAAAAACCAGAATAAAGTAAAATCCGAGGATCACCATAAGGTGGAAAGAGTAAAAAGATGTTTTTACATTTGGTATAGCATCTTCGGGCTTTCCAAGAGATGCATAGCCAAAATACCTGAAATAATCATTGATGAATTTATTATCCCGGAACATTCCGGAGATTCCCAAGGCTTTTCGGAGATCGTTATTTTGCTTTGCTAATTTAAATTCGGTTAGAAGGTCCCTTGCTGTTTTACCCCTCTGGATCTTTTCTGCAACGGAGATAATTCCCTGTGAAGAATTGCCATTGACCAGGTCGCTGATACCTGGCACAAAAGTACTTTGATCGCCTCCTGTCATAACAGAAAGGAATCCAGGGATACTTATTTTAAACACAAATTCGTTCACCTCCTTTTCCCCGATTTTCTTTTCCGATTTTCTTAATACACCAAAAGCTACAAGATCTGCATTCTGCTTTCCGTCGTATAGTGCTTCAAAGGCAGCGAATTTAACAGGCTGGGTTTTGGCCAGAGTTCTTGCCGAATTGTCTCCTGAATATGCCACCAGGAGGGAAGATAAAAGGCCGAATATACCTGCAATCANGATGCTCCTTTTAGCGAGAAAACTTTCGCGCTTCTGAAGAAGGTACCAGGCACTTATTCCAAGGACAAACATTGATGCAAGAAGAAATCCTGAGGAAATCGTATGAAGGAATTTGCTAATTGCTACCTCGTTGAAAAGCACAGCCCAGAAACTTATCATTTCATTTCTGGCTGTTTCAGGATTAAAAACCATTCCAACCGGATTTTGCATCCAGGCATTTGCAACAAGGATCCATAGGGCCGACAGATTGGCCCCTACAGCAACCAGCCATGTTGAAACCAGGTGGAATTTTTTACTGACCTTATTCCATCCGAAAAACATCACTGCGACAAAGGTAGATTCCAGGAAAAATGCCAGGATCCCTTCGACAGCCAGAGGTGCTCCGAAAATATCACCTACAAACCAGGAATAGTTTGACCAGTTGGTTCCAAATTCGAATTCGAGGATTATCCCGGTCGCGACACCAATTGCAAAATTGATCCCGAAAAGTGTCATCCAGAACCTTGTCAGGCGCTTCCATTCATCACTGCCGGTCCTGACATAAATTGTTTCCATAATGGCTACAATAAA
>JGI11641J44799_10000714_pt1 | contig 10124 bp, 9 predicted proteins | sample WetSurSiteA1Bulk_FD_44799 | JGI IMG/M metagenome (IMG submission 44799) | reverse complement strand
GAAAGACGCTACGTGGGAAAGGTGAATCTGCGATCGCGGGTAACCTATTATCGGAATAACGGTATCCCCGAAGAGTGGATCTCAGCATCCTGATCCACAAAAAAAATCCCCCTTTAACCCCCCTTTTGCAAAGGGGGAAAGAGGGGGATTTGTTTTAACCATCAAGGATCGAGGTTTTTTCTTTGTACCTCGGTCCTCGTGCCTCGGACCTCGAACCTTTTTTCTATGCAAGCTCCTTGCGGCTGTGCATCAGCCTCTGCAGGGCCGTAAGGTTTGTGAGGACGGCGAGGATGACGATCGCCCCCTTGAGGGTGCAGTCCTGGCAGTCCCCCAGGAGGTAATGATTGATCGGGCCGTTGAGGACTGTCCCGGCGATGAGCAGGATGATGCGCTCGGGGCGCTGCATGAGTCCCCTGAATTCCTTCTGCCCCAGGCTCTCGGCACGGGCCTTGATGTAGCTCACCATGATGGAGCCCATGAGGGCGAGCATCACCACGATGAGCATCCGCCCGCTTTTGAAGTAAACGAGAAATCCGAAAAAGATGAAGAACTCGGAGTAGCGGTCCAGGGTGGAGTCGAAAAGGGCGCCGAAGCGGGTGACCTTCCCCGAGAGCCTGGCCACGGTTCCGTCGATGGGGTCCATCAGGCCCGAGGCCCAGAGCAGCATCCCTCCCCAGAAAATCTCCCCTGCGGCGAAAAAGATGCCGGCCGCAAGCGACAAGAGCATCCCGGCGACGGTGATGTGGTTCGGCGAGACCCCGGCGCTGACAAGGGGACGGGCGATCTTTTCCATCACGCTATAGTATCCCTTCTGCGCCTTCTGTCGGAATCCGCCTTCCTCGTAGGGCATCGGTCTCACTCCCTCATCGGTTCAATCATAACCTTCAAAGCCCCGGCTCGCGTTGAGGATAGGAATTCAAATTCCTCGCACCAAGGTACCGGGAATTTAGAAACTCAAAGAATCGGTTTATCTATTATCATGCTCGCTACCCCGCAGCAAGCTGAGGGTCGCGTGCAATCGTTTTCACAGGACGCTGTCCGGAGAAAACGGGAAAGGGGTCCGCGGAGACTTTGCCCCAGAGGCTCACGGAGGGGCCAGCCGTTCCAGCGCTTGAAGCGCGTTGCGGGCCTCTTCCCTGCTTGCGAAGGGGCCCACCATGATCCGGTACCAGTTTTTCTGGGGCCCTACGCCTTTTTTCACGATATCGAGTTTGCCGAGATCGGAGCCGATCTTGCCGCAGTAGTCCCTGGCTTCCCGGTGGGTCATGAGCGTGGCGGCATGGATGGCAAACGTTCCGTCCGTGCGTTTCACGAGCCGCGCGTTACCCGCGGCCTGCGGCAGAATGACCTGGCTGCCGGTTCGAATGAGATCAACGTCCGCGATCTCCGGGTTTGCTTCCAGGATGCAGTCCAGGGCGGTTGCGCTCGCGATACCGTAATGCCGGGTTGCGATGGACGAGAGCGTGGCTCCTTCCGTGACAGTGACCTCTTTGACAGGGGCACTCGTTTCTGCCGGCTCCTGCGTGGCCGGTCCCGGTATCGTTGCCGCCGTGGGAGCAGTATGGGATAGGGGCCTTGGGGCCGGTGCGCCGGGCGTTTGCATCTTCTTCTGGGGCTGCGCCCTGTGGCCCGGGTCCACAACGGGAGCTTTCGTGACTGTCTGCGGCTGGATGAAAGCGCTCCAGGGCGCAATGCCGGTTGTACGGCCCATATAATAGTAGCCTCCCAGAAACAAGAATGCCACCGCAGCGGCCAGGGCGGCATAAAGCCAGGGGGACCGCAGGACCGGTTTCCCGGATGCCTCGAATTCAGGCGATGACGAGGCAGATTCGAGCAGGGGCAGCGCAGCCTTGCGGGCATCTCGAACGGTCCCGGCGGATACGGGCTTCTCGGATCTCTCCAGTCCCAGGGTCAGGGCGTGGTCACACAGGGCATTGAGGTTCCGGGGAATCCCGCCGGCGTATTTGCAGAGGGCCGCCAGCGCCTCCGGAGTGAAGACCTCTGAGCTGCCGCCGGCCCAGGCCAACCGATGCTCGATATACTGCCGGGATTCATCCGGGCCGAGAGGAAGGAGACGATGAAGGATCTGGATGCGCTGCCTGATCTGCCTCAGGTGCTTTGCGCTCAACCGCTGATCCAGTTCGGGCTCACCGACGATGACGATCTGGATCAACTTGGTCCTGCTCGTTTCCAGGTTGGACATGAGCCGCAGTTCCTCAACGATCTCATCCTTCATCCGGTGCGCGTCGTCCAGGAAGACCACGACATTCTCGCCCTTTTCCAGGCACCGGATCAGGTATTCGTAGAGTTCATGAAGCATGGGGCCCTTGGACGATTCCGTGGTGCCGAGCCCCAGCTGTTTCATCAACTCCTTCAGCAGCGCGTAATACCGGTCGTGCGCTTCCTCAATCAGGGCAACCCGTGTCCCTTCACCGAGTTGATCCATCACCTGCCGGATCAGCATGGTCTTTCCCAACCCCTGCCCGCCGAAGATGACGATATACCCCTTTCGCTCCTTTATGCCGAAGAGCATGGAAGCCAGCGCTTCCTTGTGCGTTTCCGACGGAAAGAAAACCTCGCGATCGGGACCTTCCCCGAAAGGCATCCTGCTGAACCCGTAGTACTGCCCGTAATCCATATCCGTTGCTCCGCTCACCGCATGGGGGAAAACTGATCCGGCGTGTGGGACTTTCGCACGCCGTACCGTCGTAAACCATTAATGAAAAATCCAACCTTGAAGTCAACAAAAAAGAAACGTCAGACCTTCACGTGCAGCACCGGCAGGGGCAGATGCTTCCTCTTCGTCTCGCCGTAGAAGGTTGTCTGCTCGCGCACCGTCGGGGTGCCCCGCCTGCCCTTCCCGAATTTGTCGATGGGGTGGGCCGCGCCCAGGTGCAGGCAGTGCTTGCCGAACTTCTCGCGCATCTCGTCGACAGCCTCGTAGAGGTCGCGCACCTTGTCGGCCCGCATGGGGCTCTCGAAAAGGCTGTACTGGACGTTCCGGTCGGGCATCAGATCCACNAGGATCACGCCCGTGGCGCGGTAGAGGTCCTCCCTGCGGTAAAGCTCGTCGAAGAGCCCCCGCAGGACATCGCACAGCTCGAGCGGGTGGGCCGAGGGACGGGTGAGCCTCATCTCGCTTCCGCGGTACTCGAAGTCGTTCATCTTGAGAAAGCCGATGAGCTTGCGCGGCGCCAGGTGGTAGCGCCTTGCCTTCATGCAGGCCGACTCGAGGTTCCGGAGCAGCTGCGCGAAGAGATACTCGGGGTCGCTCGAGGGCGGCGCGAAGGTCTTCGTCTTGCTGATGGAGGCATAGTCGCTCTTCTCCTCGGCCGCGACGGGGTAGACCGACTCGCCCCGAAGCTCGCGCCAGATCTCCTGGCCGGGCTTGGTGAACTTCTTCTTCACCACGGCCTCCGGGAGCCTCGCGAACTCCAGGGCCGTGGTGATCCCCATCTTCCAGAGATAGTTCGTCGTGGCGGGGCCGATCCCCCAGATCTTCTCGACGGGCAGATCGCCTATGTACTCGGGGATCCTGCGGCCCGGGATCAGGGTGAAGCCCGCGGGCTTGCGGTGCTTCGAGCCCACCTTGGCGAGCACCTTGGAGAGCGAAAGACCCACGGAGACCGTGATCCCCAGCTCGCGCTCGACCTCGCGCTTGATGTTGCAGGCGATCGTCTCGTAGGAGGAGCGCAGGGCACGGCGCAGCCCCGTGAGGTCGGCGAAGGCCTCGTCGATGGAGTACTCCTCCACCTGGGGCGTGAAGCGGCGGACGATGTTGTACATCCGCCGCGAAAAGAGGCTGTAGGTCTCGTAGTCCGAGGGCAGAACGATGAGCCCCGGGCAGATCTTTTTCGCCTCGTGCAGGGGAACGCCCCGCTTGATCCCCAGGGCCTTGGCGGCGTAGCTCGCGCAGGCCACGATCCCCCGCTCTCCCCCCGTGATGAGGGGCTTGCCCTTGAGTTCGGGATGGATCGCCTCCTCGCAGGACGTGAAGAAGGCATCGCCGTCGATGTGCAGAATGGCCTGCGGCCAGGAGCGGAGATTCAGCATTAACTGGTCCATGGGAAACCTGTTGATCAGGGAATTGGTTTATATGAAAGTAGTTGTAAAAAAAAGTCATTGCGAGCACAGCGAAGCAATCTTCGTTACAGAATCAACGCAAAGATCTCAAACGTGGATCGCCACGCCTCGCGAGGCTCGGCTCGCGATGACCCATTCTTTCTTTTCTGTTCGTTAGAAAGCGCAAAGCGCCACGGCAATCTTTTCTACTCTACCCTCTACCCTCGACCCTGTTTTACAGGTGATATTTCCTGACTACCGCCGAGACAATCCCCGCAATCTTCAACTCCTCCCTCGCGCGGATGGGGGGATACTTCGGGTTGGCCGACTCCAGCACGACGGCGCCGCTTTTCGTCCGGGTGAAGTACTTCATGGTCCACTCGCCGTCCACCTGGGCCACGACCACGTCGCCCGCCCTGGGCTCCCTCCCCCGCTCGACGATCACGAGATCCCCCGGCATGATCCCCTCGCCCGTCATGGAGTCGCCGCTCACCCGCAGCAGGAAGGACGCCTCGGGCTTCGTCACGAGGTACTCGTCGAGCGACACGAGGTCCCGCAGCCCCTCCTCGGAGGGCGTCGGGAACCCGGCCTGGATGGCGCCGACGAGCGGCAGGGCAAAGTCGCGCCGCACGGGCCGCAGGAGCCCCTTGCGGTCCTTCTCGAGGATGCCCTCCTTCAGGAGCTTTCGCATCCAGAAGTGGACGACGCTCTTCGAGCGCACCCCCAGCAGGGGGAGCATCTCCGAGTAGGCCGGCATCCTCCGGTGGTCCCGGTAAAAGCCCGAGAGCCTTCTCGATACGGTTTCGACGGTTCGCTTTTCCAGCATGAAAATTAATCTTCCCTTGCGTCATTGCGAGGCGCAAAGCGCCGCGGCAATCCCGAAGGTTGCGAGGACGGAGTCCGTAGCAATCTCTATGAAACGAGATCGCCACGTCGGCCGACAGGCCTCCTCGCGATGACCCCTTTTTCCCTCTACCCTCGACCCGCTACCCTCAACCCCTTGCAAACAATGCTTGACATCGCCTGCCTCTCAGGTTATAGAACGTTCGTTCTATTGTCAAGGGGATTTTGGGGGTCCCGCGGCTGCTCCGGTGCGGCGGAAGGACATCAAAATTATTGACGGGATTGGCGAAAGACGATAAGGTTTAGCCCGCGCAAGTGAGGGATAGCAGGGCCCGGACGGGACCGGTTCTGTTCCTGCCGGGCGGCTGAAGATCGAAGGGGGGGCTCTCTGGGAAAGACGGTCATCAAGCTCATCGCCACGGGATTCGGAAGCGGTTACTCGCCCTTCGCGCCCGGCACGGCGGGCACACTCGTCGGCATACCCCTTTACCTGGCCCTTTCGTCACTATCCTGGCCCCTCTACCTCGTATCGGTGTCGGTCCTCACCCTTCTTGCCGTCTACGCATCGGGTGAAGCGGAGAGGATCTTCGATAGGAAGGATTCCCCCCGGATCGTCATCGACGAGATCGTCGGCCTCCTCTGGTCGCTTGCCCTGGTGGGCCCGACGATCGGCCGGATCGTGCTGGCCTTTTTCCTTTTCAGGATCTTCGACATCGTGAAACCCCCTCCGGCGCGCTGGTGCCAGGACAGGCTCCCCGGCGGCTGGGGCGTGGTGATGGACGACGTCGCGGCGGGGATCTGGGCAAACGTGGCCCTCCAATTGGTACTGACAGTTTTCAACGTATAGGCAGCCAGGAAAGACCCGTACCCGAATGAAGATAGGCATCTTGACCATAGGCGACGAGATCACCAGCGGGCGCATCCAGGACACCAACACGGCCTACCTGGCCCGGGAATTCCACGTTCGCGGCTGGGAGGTCGCGGCCGTCATGAGTGTAGGCGACAGCATCAGCGCCATCAGGGACGCCCTGAACTGCATCCTGTCTGTCTCCGACGGCGTCGTCGTCACGGGGGGGCTCGGGCCCACGGCTGATGACATCACCACGGAGGCCATCACGGAGATCTACGGCCTGCGGCTCTTCACGGATGAAGCCGTCCTGCAGACGATCAAGGATCGATTCGCCCAGCGCGGGCTCCGCTGGACCGATAACAACGCCAAGCAGGCCATGTTTCCCGAGGAGGCCATCCCGCTGCGCAACCCCGTCGGCACCGCCTGGGGGTTCTGCCTGAAGCGGGTCGGAAAGCCGATTGTCGTTCTCCCCGGCGTCCCCATGGAAGTGAAGAAGATGGTTCCCGAGGTGGTCATCCCGCTTTTCGAGAAAGAGGATCCCGCCGGCAAAAAGGCCATAGTCGTAAAGACCGTCAAGCTCTTCGGGCTGGCCGAGGCCATCATCGACCACACCCTGGCGGACCTGAAGTACGATCACGAGCATATGAGCATCGGGTTTTACCCCCGGTTTCCCGAAAACCACATCGTCATCACCTCGTGGCACGACGACCTGGCACGGGCGGCTGAAAACCTTGCCGATGTGCTGAAAGGGGTCCAGGAGAGGCTCAGAAAAAACATCTTCGGATACGACGAGGACACCCTCGAGGCAATGATCGGCGCACTCCTCACGGAGAAAAAGCTCACGATCAGCGTGGCCGAGTCGCTCACGGGAGGCCTCGTGGCCGACCGGATCACCAATGTGCCGGGAAGCTCGGCTTACTTCGAGCGCGGCGTTGTGACGTACAGCAACCGCTCCAAGACGGAGCTGCTGGGCGTGCCCGAAGCAGTCATTAAGGAACATGGCGCCGTGAGCAAAGAAGTGGCCGTCCTCATGGCCGAGGGCGTGCGGAAGGCAAGCGGCACCGACATCGGCGTTTCGACAACGGGCATTGCCGGCCCCGCGGGCGGCACGGACAAGAAGCCCGTGGGCACCATCTTCATCGCCGTCTCCGACGGCAAGCGGACCATCTGCCGCGATTTCACCTTCAAGTGGGAGCGCAGGCGGAACAAGGAAATCACGACCCAGTGGGCCCTGGAGCTCACGCGCAGGTTCCTGACGGGGGAAGACCATGTCCAATGACAACGCTATCCGTACGTTTCTGGCCATCGAGATCCCGAAGGAGATCCTGGAGCAGTTCGAGCGGCTCCAGTACCGCCTGGACCGTTCGCTGACGGGTGTCGTCCGCTGGGCAAAGAAGGGAAGCACCCACCTGACGCTGAAATTCTTCGGGAACATGACGGAGCGCGACATCCGCAGCATCGAGGACACCCTGAAAGCGAAGGCGCCGGCGCTCGCTCCGATTCCCATCGCCGTAGGTACAATGGGCGTCTTCCCGAACCTGGCGAGGCCCCGCGTCCTCTGGGTGGGGATCACGACAGGCCTGAAGGAGCTCACGGCCATGCAGGCCGAAATCGAGGCGGCCCTCGAGGCCGCGGGGTTCCCTCGTGAGGAGAGGCCCTACCGGCCGCACCTGACGCTGGGGCGCATGAAGGCCGACCGCAAGATCGACGGGCTCGACAAGGCCATCGAGAGCCACAAGGACTTTGCCGCGGGCTCCTTTACGGCCAGGGAGATGATCCTCTTCCGCAGCGACCTGAAGCCCGCGGGCCCCGAGTACGCAGCCCTTGCGAAGTTCAAGCTGGGCGGGTGAAATATAAAACATGGGTCATCGCGAGCGCAGCGTGGCGATCTTCATTTGTTATTCTGAATCGTAGATTACCACGCCTCGGAACATACACCCTCACCCCAACCCTCTCCCCTCAAGGGAGAGGGAGATCAGGGAACTGGGTTTCCATAGGCTCGGCTCGTAATGACAATTACCTCTCAGACGATCATAACCTCAAGGAGGCATTATAAATGGCATCACACGAATCGGACCGTGAAAAGGCAGTAGAGCTTGCCATCACCCAGATCGAGCGGCAGTTCGGCAAGGGCTCCATCATGCGCCTGGGCGGCGCGGAGATCATCGACGTGCTCGTGATCCCCACGGGGTCGCTGAGCCTCGACATGGCCCTCGGCGTGGGCGGCATCCCCCGGGGGCGCGTCGTCGAGATCTACGGCCCCGAGTCGGGCGGCAAGACGACACTGGCCCTTCACATCGTCTCCGAGGCCCAGAAAATGGGCGGCCTCGCGGCCTTCGTCGACGCGGAGCATGCCCTCGACATGAGCTACGCGCGCAAGATCGGCGTCGATGTGGACAACCTGCTCATCGCCCAGCCCGACACGGGCGAGCAGGCCCTTGAGATCGCCGAGACGCTGGTGCGAAGCGGCGCCCTCGATGTCCTCGTCATCGATTCCGTGGCGGCCCTTGTCCCCAAGGCCGAGCTCGAAGGCGACATGGGCGATGCCCAGATGGGCCTCCAGGCGCGCCTCATGTCCCAGGCCCTCCGCAAGCTCACGGGCACCATCAGCAAGTCCAGGACCTGCGTCATCTTCATCAACCAGCTGCGCATGAAGATCGGCATGTTCATGGGCAACCCCGAGACGACGACCGGCGGCAACGCCCTGAANTTCTACGCCTCCATGCGCCTNGACATCCGCAAGATCACGGCCCTCAAGCAGGGCGAAAACGTCGTGGGCAACCGCGTGCGCGTCAAGGTCGTGAAGAACAAGGTNGCCCCGCCCTTCCGCGAGACCGAGTTCGACATCATNTTCGGCGAGGGGATCTCGAAGGAAGGCGACTTGCTGGATCTGGCCGTCAACAACAACATCGTCGAGCGCAGCGGCACCTGGTACAACAACAACATCGTCGAGCGCAGCGGCACCTGGTACTCCTACAAAGGCGACCGCCTCGGCCAGGGCCGGGAGAACGTGCGGCTGGCTCTGAAGGACAACAAGGAGCTTATGGCCCGGATCGAGGACGAGGTCCGCGAGAAATTCGGGGTGAAGAAAGCCGTACCGCCGGTGGAAAAACCGCCGGAAAAAGAGAAAGAGAAGAAGAAGTAGATGGAGGATCACCTCCAATACAAAAGGGCCAGGGAACGGGCCTTGCGGCTTCTGGCCCTGAGGAGCCGCAGCCGGGCGGAATTATGGAAGAAACTCGCCGAGAGGGACTTCACGAAATCCGCCATCGAACGAGTGCTTGAAAATCTCGGCGAGCTGGGGTATCTCGACGACGAGGCCTTTGCCGTAAACCGGGCAAGGCACCTCGCCGTGAACCGCCTCTACGGGGACCGCAAGATCGAGGAGCAGCTGCGGGAAAAGGGGATAGCCCCCGAGGCGGCCAAGGCGGCCATCCGCGAGGTCCGCGAGGAGTTCCCCGAGATAGAAGGGATCGCCCGGTCCGCGGCCAAGAAACTCCAGGGCCGGGGCATCGGCGGCCTCGATAAAAAAGAAAGACTGGCCCTTGCCCGGACGCTGCAGGGCAGAGGCTATCATCTGGGACTTATTCTCGATTACCTGGGAAAATACGAGGAGGGAATCGTACATGACATCGAGTGAGATCAGGGCGAAATTTCTCGAGTACTTCAAGGAGAGGGGCCACACCGTCATCTCGAGCTCGTCGCTCATCCCCAAGGATGACCCGACGCTTCTCTTCACCAACTCGGGGATGGTTCAGTTCAAGGACTGCTTCCTGGGCCTGGAGGACCGCGGCTACTACCGGGCCTCAAGCTCCCAGAAGTGCGTGCGCGCGGGCGGCAAGCACAACGACCTGGAAAACGTGGGCTACACGGCGCGCCACCACACCTTCTTCGAGATGCTCGGCAACTTCTCCTTCGGCGATTACTTCAAGAAGGAGTCCATCGCCTGGGGCTGGGACTTCCTGATCAACGTCATGGGCCTGCCGAAAGAGAAGATGTACATCACGATCTACAAGGACGACGACGAGGCCTTCGAGATCTGGAACAAGCAGGAGGGCGTGCCCGCCGACCGCATCGTCCGGATGGGCATGGACAGCAACTTCTGGATGGTGGGCGAGACGGGCCCCTGCGGCCCCTGCTCCGAGATCCTCTACGACCAGGGCCCCGAGGTGGGCTGCGGCAGGCCCGAGTGCAACGTCGAGTGCTCCTGCGACAGGCACCTGGAGATCTGGAACCACGTCTTCACGCAGTTCGACCGCAACCTCGACGGCAGCTTCACGCCCCTTCCCAAGCCCAACATCGACACGGGCATGGGCCTCGAGCGCCTGGCCGCCATCGTCCAGGGCAAGCAGAGCAACTACGACACGGA
>JGI11641J44799_10000709_pt1 | contig 10147 bp, 10 predicted proteins | sample WetSurSiteA1Bulk_FD_44799 | JGI IMG/M metagenome (IMG submission 44799) | reverse complement strand
TGCTGCGATATCACATCAACAATATCAACCGAGTTACGTATTTCTTCTATTTTAGACTCTGGAATTCTCATATCTGTTTAAGCAATTCAATCGTAAATATAATTGTAATTTTACTCATTTATTAAGTGAACAAATACAAACTTTTTCACACCACAGCATATTTCATATATTTGCAAAGAATTTTGATTAGAAGAATGATAAATCCCACAAAAAATAGCGTTCTTATTTTCCTTCCGAAAAAAGATTTTAATGAGGAGGAATTCACTATTGTCAGAAGAAGATTGCAGAAAGCAGGCAAGCAGATTTTTATAACTTCCGATGACCATTCAGTCTGTAATGGAAGCAAGGGAATGAAAGTAAAATCAGATACAAGTTTCCATAATGTGAATGTAAATAATTTTGGAGCTTTCATTTTAATTGGTGGAATAGGAAGCAAATCCTACTGGAAAAATGAAGTGCTGCACAAAATCATAAAAAAATTCTTTGATGCAAAAAAAGTTGTTGCTGCAATCTGCTCATCTCCAATAACTCTTGCAAAAGTAGGGATTTTGCAAAATAAAAAAGCAACTTGTTACCCAGAAGACAAAATGGAACTAATTAACGCCGGGATTGATTATCAGGATAAGAATGTAGTTGTTGATGGAAATGTTGTAACAGCAAATGACGCGAAATCAGCGTTGCAGTTTGCAGAAGCTATTCTACATCTTACCAAATAATTAACAAAGAATATGAGTGAAATAGTAAAAAAATACTGTAACAGTTTAACTGAATATTCACGCTACAAAACAAGAGAAGTGAAAATCGGAGATGTTCCGCTTGGTGGAAATAATCCAATCCGTATTCAGTCGATGACTATTACAGATACGATGAACACAATCGCAACTGTCGAGCAAACAATCAGAATGGTTGAAGCCGGATGTGAGTATGTACGAATAACAGCACCAAGTATGAATGAAGCCCGTAATCTTGAAAACATAAAAATAGAATTAAGAGCACGCGGATATACAGTTCCACTAATTGCTGATATTCATTTCACACCGAATGCTGCTGAACTTGCTGCGAGAATTGTTGAGAAAGTCAGAATCAATCCAGGCAACTACGTTGATAAGAAAAAGTTTGAACAGTTCGAATACACAGACCAGGAATATCTGGAAGAACTTGAAAGAATTAGAGAAAGATTCACTCCGCTCGTAAAAATCTGTAAAGAATATGGAACAGCAATGAGGATCGGAACTAATCACGGCTCATTGTCAGATAGAATAATGAATCGTTTTGGCGATACTCCGCTCGGTATGGTTGAATCTGCTTTAGAGTTTGTAAGGATCTGCGAAGATCTTAATTATCACAGTATTGTTTTGTCAATGAAAGCAAGTAATCCACAGGTGATGGTTCAGGCTTACAGATTGCTTATTCAAAAAATGGAAGAAGAAGGAATGAATTATCCAATTCATCTTGGAGTTACAGAAGCAGGTGGTGGCGAAGATGGAAGAATCAAATCTGCTGTTGGAATAGGTGCTCTTCTTGAAGATGGAATTGGAGATACAATAAGAGTTTCACTAACTGAAGATCCTGAATATGAAGCTCCCGTTGCAATTTCACTGGCGAACAGATATAAGAGCAGACAAAATCACAAACCGATTAAAATCGTACTTGAAATTCCTATCGATCCGATTACATATAAAAGAAGAGAAACTTTTGAAGTTATGGGAATCGGAGGCGGAAATGTACCAGTTGTCATTGCTGATTACAGTTCAAAAGAAATTTCTAATCAAAAGGATTTGGCAGATATTGGATACAAGTACGATGAGCCATCTGACAAGTGGTATCTTGCAGATGCTGCGGCAGATATTATTTATCTCGGCAAACAAAATATCAAATTTGAATTGCCGGAAAATCTGAAACTGATTATCAACTATGACGCTTGGCAAAAACTTGATTCAAAAAAATTGAGATTTCCGATTTTGACTAAAGATGAATATCTGAAGAATAAATCACTGTCGGATCAAATTAATTTTTTAAAATTGAAATTGAATGAACTCAGTGATGAAATTTCAGAAAAAATCAGAAACGATAGGAGGCTTGTACTTGTTATTGAGACAGATAACGAACACGGAATGGCGGAACAAAGAAGATTTTTCTTTGAGCTGATCAATCGTGAAATTAAAAATCCTGTTATCATTAAAAGAGATTATAAAAATATTACTCTTGATGAAGTCCGTCTTTACTCGTCAACTGACTTTGGCGGATTGTTAATAGATGGACTTGGAGATGGAGTTTGGTTAAGCACTGAAACTGGAAAATCTGAAACAGATAAAAGCAGCAAACTGACATTTGTCAAAGAGTCAAACGAAAAATTTATCAACAGAACTCTTTTCGGGATCTTGCAGGCTACAAGAGCAAGAATTTCGAAAACAGAATACATTGCATGTCCATCCTGCGGAAGAACACTTTTTGATCTTCAGGAAACTACAGAGATGATACGAAAACGTACCGAACATCTTAAAGGAGTGAAGATTGCAATTATGGGTTGTATCGTAAACGGTCCTGGTGAAATGGCAGATGCAGATTATGGTTATGTGGGAAGTGGTGTTGATAAAATAACTTTATACAGAGGAAAAGATATTATTAAAAGAAGCGTTCCTTCTTCACAAGCAGTGGATGAACTAATAGGGCTTATAAAAGAAGATGGAAATTGGTCAGATTCATCAGAAAACAATATATCGTAAGCATTTTTGCCGGTTGTTACTTAGAACTTTTTCCGTTATATTTTGATCCTTAAAATGAGTACAAAAAGAAAGCAAAATTTAAAATACCTTGATATTGTTGAAATAAGGGATAACAAATTCCCGGGGGTATAAAAAATTAAGGAAATGCACTTCAAACTGAGAAGTGCATTTTTTTTTGAAATGACTGGAAAAGAGATAATTAAATATCTGGAAGAGTGGGCACCAAAAAGTATTGCCTGGGAAAAAGATAATGTTGGATTACAGGTTGGTGATCCGGAAATCAGAATTAAAAACATATTGTTAAGTCTGGACTTAAAGACTGAAGTCATTGAAACTGCAATAAAGGACAATTGCAATTTGATAATAACACATCATCCTTTGCTGTACTATCCGCTAAAAAATCTTGACTTCTCAAAAAGTAATAGAGCAATTATGATTGAGATGTTGATTAAAAATAATATCACACTTTATTCGGCGCATACAAATCTTGATTTTACAAAACACGGTGTAAGCTTTCAGCTTGCAAAAAAACTTGGACTCAAGGATATTAGGTTTTTGAAGAACCTTAAAGAAAATCAATTCAAACTTTCTGTGTTTGTACCACTGACCCACATCGATAAAGTCGCAGAAGCAATTCATCAAGCTGGAGGCGGAGTAATTGGTGAATATTCTCATTGTAGTTTTAGAACTACCGGTACTGGAACTTTCAGAGGATCATTAGAAAGCAATCCATCTATAGGAAAGAAAGATGTGGTTGAATCTGTTGAGGAAGTCAAACTTGAAGTTCTAGTTGATCAATGGAAATTGAACCAAGTAATAAGTTCAATGAAAAATACACATCCTTATGAGGAAGTTGCCTACGATATTTTTCCCTTGCAAAATGAAAACGTTAATTATGGAATTGGTGCTATTGGAGAACTAATTGAATCAATGGAAATAAATCAATTTCTTGAATTTGTTTCGTCTAAACTTAAAACAACACATTTAAGATTCAATAAAGGGGAAAAAAATAAAATTAAATCAGTAGCAGTTTGTGGTGGATCTGGTGGTGAGCTTCTTGATGAAACAATAAAGCAAAATGCTGATGCATTCATAACTGCAGATTTAAAATATCACACATTTCAGGACGCAGAAGGTAAAATTTTGTTAATTGATGCCGGACATTACGAAACGGAAGTGCCAATCCTCGATGAAATTAAGATACGTCTGGAATCATTTCTAAATGAAAATAAAAAAATCAAAGTATTAAAGTTTAAGGGTTCTACTAACCCGATAGTTTTTTATAACAAATCAGGAGCTAATTAAAATTGTATAACAGATTAAAAATTCTTTATCAGCTGCAAAAAATTGATGACCAATTAGACGAACTCGAAGAACTGAGAGGCGATCTCCCAAATATGGTAAGAGAGCTTGAAGAAAAAATAAAAAGTTTCATCGCAGATGTTGAGTCTAAAGAAAAAGAGCAAAAAGATTCTTTGAAGAAAAGAGATGAGAACGAAGAAGAAATCGAAAAGCTCAAAGAAAATCAGAAAAAATTTAAAGCTCAACTTTACCAGGTAAGAAATAATAAAGAATACGATGCACTCACAAAGGAAATTGACCACACTGAAGAACAGGTAAATAAGCTTGAAGCTGAAAATAATTCTCTTGCGGACCGAAGTAAAGTGCTTACTCAGGAGATAGAGGAAATAAATCCCAGACTTGATGAGCTTCAAAAGGACCTTAAAGAGAAAGAAGCTGATTTAAAAGAAATCATTAAGGCAAATGAGCGAGAAGAGTCAAAACTCCTTGAAGAAAGAAAAAAGTTTGAGAGTGAGGTTAAGAAAAACGATCTCTCAGCTTATATGAGAATTAGAAAAGCTAAAAAGGGCTTAGCCGTGGCGACGATTAAAAGATCGGCTTGTTCCGGATGTCACAATATAGTTCCATCTCAGAGACAGCTCGAAATAAGAAGAAATAACAAGCTTTTCTTCTGCGAATACTGTGGAAGAATTTTAGTGTCATCTGAAATTGCAGAAGACGCCGATAAAGAATAGGAGTTTAGAGATATTCCTGATGATTTCTTATATTCAATTTAGTATATTTGTTTCAGTTAATTGATAGTAAGAATTCGGTAATAATTTCGGATTCATAAATTGTTTAAAAAAGTTTTGAAGAAAAATAAAATAGTTCAGTCCGGGCAATCGCTCACTTTATTTAATTATTGTGGGAGGAAAGTCCGAGCTTCATAGAACTGGGTGCCGGGTAACACCCGGGGGTTGTAAAAGAAATTTTATGACTACTGATAGTGCCACAGAAAATATACCGCCCCGATTTTATCGGGGTAAGGGTGAAAAGGCGGGGTAAAAGCCCACCGCTCCATTGGTAACAATGGAGGCACGGTAAACCACACCTGAAGCAAGATCAAATAGGGAAACCGTTTCTTATTCACTTAAGAATCAGAGTTGTTCGCTCTGGAGGTTTTCGGGTAGATCGCTAGATTCTATCAGTAATGATAGAACCAGATAAATGATTGCCGTCCCGTTTTACGGGATACAGAACTCGGCTTACAGGTCTGAACTTTTTATTTGTTCTTTTAGAATATTGAATAATCCTATGGGAAGAAGACACTGGAAAATAAAAGATGTCTCCGATGAGCTTTCAATTCAAAGGCTTACGGATTCACTTAATATTTCCCCGATACTGGCAAGACTGCTGGTTCTGAGAGAAATTAAAACCTTTAACCAGGCCAGGCAATTCTTCCGTCCTACAATTGAATCTTTGTATGATCCATTCCTGATGGATCAAATGGAATCTGCGACCTCTAGAGTAATCACTGCACTAACTGAGAATCAGAAGATCTGTATTTATGGCGACTATGATGTTGACGGCACTTGCGCAACTGCTCTTCTTTATATGTTCCTGAAAGAGTTGGACGCAAATGTGGAATTTTATATTCCAAGAAGACTTGAAGAAGGATACGGCATTTCAACAACTGCTATTGATATTGTAAAAGCAAAAGGAACTCAACTGATGATTGCTGTTGACTGCGGAATTACTGCAATCACAGAAACCGACTACGCAAATAAACTTGGAATAGATGTTATCATTTGCGACCACCATCAGCCAAAGGAAGAAATTCCAAAAGCTTTCGCTGTACTCGATCCATTAAAACCTGGCTGTAATTATCCATTCAAGTATCTTTCCGGTGCTGGTGTTGCATTTAAACTTGCTCAGGGATTGTGTGAAAGGATTGGCAAGCGAGGACTTCCCCTTAAATATCTGGATTTAGTCGCTCTCGCCGGGGCCGCGGACATTGTTCCACTTATTGATGAAAATAGAATCCTTGTAAACGAAGGATTAAACCAGGTAAACTTAAATCCTCGTCCGGGAATTGAGGCACTTATTGAAATGGGTAGACTTCAAGCAGGTCAATTAACCTCTGGACAGATTGTATTCACAATCGCACCACGTATAAATGCCGTTGGACGATTAGGTGATGCAGAGCGTGCCGTGAGTTTGCTTATCGCAACAAATAAAAAAGATGCGCTAAAATTTGCCGAAGTGTTAGAATCAGAAAATTATGAAAGAAGAAAAATTGACGTCGATACATTTGAAGCAGCAAAAGAACTTGTCGATTCACAAATAGATCTGGAGGAGGAACTTGCTATCGTTCTGCACAACGAAAATTGGCATCCCGGTGTAATTGGAATTGTGGCTTCACGACTAGTTGAGAAATACTACAGACCATCAGTTCTTCTCACTACAATTGACGGAATTGCAAAAGGATCAGCAAGAAGCATAAACGGGTTTAATATTTATGAAGCACTTCAGAAATGTAATGATCTGCTTCTTCATTTTGGAGGTCACCAGGCAGCAGCAGGGCTTGCACTTGATGTTGAGAAAATTGATGAATTTAGAATAAGACTTAATGAAGTTCTCAAGTCAACTATAACCAGTGAAAATCTATCAGAGGAAATTTCTATTGATTCCAAAATCAGATTTTCAGAAATAACACCAAAGTTTTTACGGATACTTGAGCAATTTGCTCCATTCGGCCCGGGTAATCTCAGACCTGTATTTTTAAGTGAAAGCGTTCAGGTAGCTAACGTGCCAAGAATAGTCGGAAATAATCATCTTGTTGTAAGTTTTAAGCAAAGTAGTACAGATAAAGTATTCGATTCAATAGGATTTAATATGGGTGAGTATTTTGAGCTATTAAAAAACAATAATGAGCTGGATATAATTTATTCAGTAGACAAAACAATTCGTGATAACAGAATTTATCCGCAACTTAAATTAAAAGATATAAAAGCAAGAACTTAAAGGAGAACTTTCAATGTCGGGGCATTCAAAGTGGGCAACCATCAGAAGAAAAAAGGGAGCGCTTGATGCAAAAAGAGGTAAACTCTTCACAAAATTAATTAAGGAATTAACAATCGCTGCTCGTGAGGGTGGCGGAGATCCTGCAGGAAATCCAAGACTCAGGTTGGCAATCGATAATGCTAAAGCAGCTAATATGCCGGCAGATAATATTGAACGTGCAATTAAAAAAGGAACCGGCGAACTTGAAGGAACAACCATCAGTGAACTTACATATGAAGGTTACGGTCCGGGAGGAATCGCACTGTTGGTTGAAGTTGCAACCGATAATAAAAATAGAACCGTTGCGGAGGTAAGACATATTTTCAGCAGGCATGGGGGAAATATGGGTGAAAGCGGTTCAGTTGCGTGGATGTTTGAGAAAAAAGGAATAATCTCTTTACCGAAGCAAGATAAGTCAGAAGATGATATTATGGAATTAGCATTGAATGCGGGCGCAGAAGATATGCGAACTGAAGATGAATATTTTGAAATACAAACCGATGTTGAATCCTTCGAACCCGTAAGAAAAACACTTGCTGATAAAAAACTTGCAATGGACAATGCTTCGCTTCAGTGGATTGCAAAGAATACGATAAGCATAGCCGGGGAGAATGCTGAGAAGATGATGAAATTAATTGAAGGTCTTGAAGATTGTGATGATGTACAAAACGTTTACTCAAATGCTGACTTCGATGAGGAGTTCATTAAACAGCAGTCCTGAATTTAATATTTATAAAATAAAATAATGATAATACTCGGTGTTGATCCGGGAACAATTGTAACCGGCTACGGATTAATTGAATACACCAACAATAAATTCAGAAGAATCTCACACGGAGTCATTCGACTTCCTGCCTCCAAATCTCTTACACAAAAGCTTGAAATTATTTATAACGAATTGGACAGACTGCTTAAACTTTACAAGCCGGATGAATTTGTAATCGAAACAGCTTTTTATGGCAAAAATGTGCAATCAGTTTTAAAGATTGGTTATGCACGGGGAGTTTCGCTTCTTGCCGCAATTCATAACAAAGTTCCGACGAATGAATATTCTCCGCGAGAAGTAAAGAAAGCTGTTGTTGGCAAAGGAGCTGCTTCAAAACAACAGGTAAATTATATGGTGATGACAATATTAAACACAAAGAAGATTAAATTTAAACCTGACGAAAGTGATGCTCTTGCAATTGCACTTTGTCACGCATTCAGATTGAAAGCACCATCTTTTAAGAAAAGTAAAAGCTGGAAAGAATTTATAATCGCAAATCCCGACCGGGTATTAAAATGATAGGATATTTAACAGGAAAAATAATCGCCGCTAAACCGACTCAAATTCTACTTGATGTAAACGGAGTAGGATACGAAGTCAGAATTTCCATCAACACTTTTGAAAGAATCAGTGGAAAGGAGTCCGTCTCTCTTTTCATTCACACCAATGTCAAGGAAGATGCAATTACTCTGTTTGGATTTTATTCTGAAGCAGAAAAGGAAATGTTTGAGTTGCTAATTTCTATTAATGGTGTTGGACCAAAATCTGCATTGAGTCTATTATCAGGTATTTCAACTGATGATTTAAAACAGGCAATTGTTACAAGCAATGTCGAGAGAATTATTGCTGTTCCGGGAATCGGAAGAAAAACAGCCGAGCGATTGATTCTTGAGTTGAAGAACAAAGTAAGAGATATAAAAGAAGAAGGAATTGCTCCGTCGAAACCAAGTCTGCAAAAAGAAGCAGTTGCAGCATTATCTACTCTTGGTTATAATCTTGCTTCATCTGAAAAAGCTGTAAACAAAATACTTTCTGAGTTACCGGAATGCAGTTTGGAAGAATTGATTAAAAGATCTTTGAAGGAATTAAATAGATAATTGATTTTTTTAATAGCCCCGAACTTTAGTTCGGGGATAAATAGAAACAAAGACTCTGGGCTTTAGCCCAAGACTAAAATTCGGCTGAAGCCAATATTATTTTTTCCATTTCCATCCACGACCTAAAGGTCGTGGCTATTTATTAAACAACTGTGCAATAAAGTTCGGTAATTTCTCCAAGCTTTGCTTCTAACTTATCTCCCCTACTTACTTTACTTACTCCTGCCGGTGTTCCTGTAAAAATTAAATCACCTTTTTCTAGTTTCATTATTGAAGAAATGTATTCCACAATTTCTGCGGGATTGAAAATCATACTTTTCAAATTATCGCTTTGCCTTAGCTGTCCATTTACTTTTAGTTCGAGTTTTTCATCAGGTTTTAATTGATAATCATTTTTCAAAACGAAATCTGAAATAGCTGCAGATGTATCAAAGCATTTTGCAAGCGTCCAGGGATGACCTTTTTTCTTCAGTCCATCTTGAACATCACGTAATGTCATATCAAGTCCGACTCCGCAACCGATGATTGCTTTTTCTGATTGAGGTTTGTTTGCTTTCTTCATTGTCTCTCCAATTAACAACACAAGCTCAACTTCGTGATGAAGTTCATTACCATAATCCGGATGAATAATTTCTCCACCAGAATAAATCAATGCTGAAGCTGGTTTAAGGAACAATATCGGCTTGTCCGGAACTTCGTTACCGAGTTCTTTTACGTGCTCTGCATAATTTCTGCCAACGCAAACAATTTTACCAATAGTAAATTCTTCTTTTGAGTTTTTGATTCGAGCTGTATTCATTTCTTTTTATTTATAACCACTTCGAAAGATCACACCTATTGTCAAGTATTGCAAGAACTTCTATCCGATTATCAATTATTCTGTAGAATACTGAAACTTCTCTACTTAAAACGGCTCTTCTGATTTTTGCCTTTTTGTTTGTTTGAGGATAAAGTTTGGGAAATAGTGTAACTGCACTTTCAAATGTAGACAGAAGCGAAAAAAAATAATTAGTTTCTTTAACGGAAAAGTTTTCCTCTAAATATGCTTTAATATTTGAAGCATTCCTTAGAGCTTGATTAGTCCAGAGTACAGTCGGCTTTTTTTTCTCAGGCATTCTTCAATTTTTTCCAGAAAGTTCTGGAGGAAATAAGATTGCCTTCTTCAGCATCTTTAAGTCCGGATAAAATTATTTTTTTTTGTTGGACAGATAATT
>JGI11641J44799_10000708_pt1 | contig 10153 bp, 9 predicted proteins | sample WetSurSiteA1Bulk_FD_44799 | JGI IMG/M metagenome (IMG submission 44799) | reverse complement strand
ATTGAGTTGCTTTATCCCTAAATTCTTCAATGTATTCATCTGATGGTACCTGAGGATATGTTGGGAAAAAATATCCAGTAGCATCAATAGCTTTTATATTCTTTGAAGCACACCAATCCAAAAGATTAAGTAATGTATAAACCTGTTGGTTGTTATTTTTATCCCTTGCTGAAAGTAAATCATTAAACGAATATGCATTTACTGATAAAATCAAATTCTTATTATCATTTTTATAAGTGGTATTCTGTGCAAATGATGTATTTAAACAATAGATAGAAATACCAATGGAAAAAAATATCCATAATTTGTGATTAATATTTGTTGTCATCTTATTTCCCGGTTAGGTTTTCATTTAGCAATTTCTTCACTATTATATGAGGGTTTAAAAGAATGTGATAGTGTTTAAACTTAAACTTTACTTAAGCCCAGCAACAGCCTTCTTCGTATTCTCGGATTAAAGATTAATTATTTATTATTAAATTTCACAGGTTCCAGATACTTATCACACCAAGCTAATACCTCCCTTATTTCTTCATTTCTGGGTATATGATGATCTGTATTGTAAATGCAGAGCCGTTTATCTTTTTCGGGGGTTCCAATAAGACTATACATTGTTTTAACAGTGCTCTCTAAAGGAAAATTTGCATCATATCTGCCATTTAACATTAAAATCGGAATTTTGACTCTTGATACGTAATTTATAGCATCCGCTTCAGGATATGCTTTAGCACTTCTTGGGAATCCGCCGAGGATTGATATGCAAATTTTTAATCTTTCCTCAACGGCCGGCATGATTGGAGTGAACATAGCTCCCCAACTGATACCGAGAAACCCAAGGTTTTGGCTGTCAATATCATTTCTTGTTTCAAGGTAATCTATAGACCGGCTAAGGTCTTTAACCCAATAGATGAGCCATTGGGTGTATTGGTGGCTTTGATTAGGGTAATGAGGCCCGATCTTCAGCCCATCATTTCTTTCATGGGTACCTTTATAGATTGGATACAAAACAGCACGACCACTCTTTTTGATGTAGTCCAGAATCTCTGGTTTATTAAGGTCTTTTTCATAAATAGCATCGACCCACGGGAAATAAATTATTGTTTGAAATGGAGGATCAATGTTTTTAGGCAAATACAGATATGCTGCAATTCTATCATTCCCATAGGCAGCATTGAATGTTATTTTTTCTGTTATCCAATTACTATTAATGGTATCTGCTGTTTCAATTTTAGGATTTAAATCAGTCTTGTCATATAAGAATTGTCTTTTATAGATCCGGAATACTTCCTCTGAAACTGGCCTTTCGACAAAATAATCTCTGTTATTTGAAAAATCCATTGATTTAAAGACATCTTCAGGGACATTTTCTCTATTTATATATTTAACGCATCTAAATCCATTTTTTGGAGAACGGTCAAAAGGAGGCAACTGACTCCAGAAAGTAAACATATAATAGTAATCATCCCATGCACCTCCACATACTAACCGGCCAGTATTTGTTTCGTTCCAACACCATTCCCTGACATTCCCAGCCATATCATAAGCACCAAAACAGCTAATGCCTTGTAATTTACCCACTTGTTCAGCCCCTTTTCGATTAAAATTGCTAAATGGAATAATCTTGGATCCGAAATTATACCAGAAAGGATCGTAGAATAATCCAGCTCCACTTCCCCAATGGTATCCCGTCGGAAGGCTTTTATCTTTATATTCAGCATATGCTGCTGCTTCGTACCAGCTAATCCCGGAAACGGGATAATTATCCATCCCATCAGCAAAATTACCCACTTCCCATGTTGAGGGGCCAGGTTTTCCGGTCAAATCAGTGAATAGACTCATAGCTTCCTCCCATTCAAGTATTTTTCCATCTTTGATAAATACATGCTTCCAATACTTACGATTATTGTAACCTCCATTATCTACAAATTCCTTGAACTGTTTATTTGTTACTTCATATCTGTCTATAAAGAAGCCGTGTTTTTCTGAAAAGAAATTACTTCTCACTTCTTCATTGCACCCTTCCACATACACCATTCCGGGAGGAATTGATCCTTTTTTATACATTAGTCTAAAAATTGTATCAAGTTCAGTGGATCCTACTGTTATGACATTTTCATATCCCTCTTTTTCAATTCTCATGAGGTAAAATGAAGATTTAGGAAGTTCAATACTATTGATTGGTGTTTTGCCAATTTCTCTCCATTTTCCTGCGGTATCAGCATACTCTCTTGTATAAATTCTTGCACCAGACGGATTAGTGAGGATTGTTACTTTTGATTTTATTTTTGATGCTAAATCGTCGAAATGATCGTTTTTTGAAATATGCTTTTCAGCTTTCAAGACAAGGTTAAAAGCTGCAACCAGATTTTCTTCGTTATACAGTTTTTCTATTTCAGGTAGTGCTATTTGTTTAGCCCATTTTTTCCTTGAATTACGATCCAATAAAAAAAATAAAATACCCAGAATGACTAAAGTTATGAGAATCTGTGGCCTCAGTACGGGTGATTTCTTTCTCAACAAATACCTTTGTTCTTTTACATGTTTAACGTCGATGATCTGAACTTCTTGTTTTGGCTTTACAACCATCTGGATTCCCTTGTATTTCAGATACCATTTGATAATAATATCAAGGTTTATAAGAACAGGCTTTACCTGTTCAGGATCGAAGTCTTTTGGATGAGTCCCATACGTTGACAAATCGTTTAGTCCATGCATGGATGTCGCAATGTGATCAGGCACTTTCCTCTCCTTATGAAGTTTATCAATGATACCTTTAAGAGGTTCAGTCCCTCTTTGTCTTTTAAGCTCACAATCGCACAGGTCAGTTAATATGACCTCAAGGCATCTTCTTGAATAGAGCATGATAACATTCGGATCATCAAAATGGATGAGCTGTGCCAGTTCCTTCTCCAGATCGGGCGACTGACCTTTGAGGGATTCATAAAGTTGCTCAAGTTCCCTTATTTCTGCTGACCAGATTGCCATTCGATTAATGATTTTCAATAACTAAAACCATATGTACAAGTAAAGTTATGCTATCCTGATACCAAAGTCAAGTGGGGGTCAGAATAATGGATAAAAACAGCCCCGGAAGGTGATTTGCGAGGGTTGATATAATTTTGAAAGTGAATTGTTCCAAAAGATCTAATGGGTTTTCACCTATTATTTTGGTGGGTCTTTGATACATCGGACCGAACTGCCATTTGACTCAAACATAGTCAAAGGTATTTTTAAGTCAGTTTCATTATTTCTGATTTGCATAGACCATATATCTGATCCTGCATCCAACGTTGAAGTCCACCAAATAGTCCATTCTCCCTTTGTCATAAACCCATCTCCAACACGAAAACCTGCAGGGAGAGCTTTAAAACCATATTCGTCAGTACCATCGTTAGGAGGATTCCAGTGAACAGTTCCTGCTTCCTTTAATGGCCACGCTGTATTAGCATAATGATAATTATCATTGTAGATAAAAGTTCTTAAAGTTTGCCATTCGGAAATTGTTGGTATATGCCACCCATCTGGACATATACCCTGAGTTGTGCCTACTTCTGCTGGGTCGGAAGGATAATACTGCATCGCTTCTGCCCATTGATATAAGCCACCATAAATCTCACAATTGGATTTATTATCGTCATAACAGTATTTTTCAATATCCTCATTATCTGACTGGTTCCATGAATGGTTAACCTGTTTACCAATATTAAGATTCTCCCCCATCCATGTCTGAGTTCCAATCTTTACAAGGTCATAGTAAGTAGTATCTCTTATATCTAAAAAGCCATTTAAATATATATGAATATTAACTCTTATATCATCTGATCCCGCAAGAAAAACAGCCTCAATAATTCCAATATGTTTATTTTTGGATAATCCGTTCCTGTTAATTCTTACTCTTATTGTATCAGTCTTAGTTGTTACTTCACCTTTATCAGGACTAACAGAAATCCAGTCCTGATTTGGAAAAAGTGAATATTTAAGAGTCCCTGATCCCCTGTTTTTAATCGTGAAAAAGTTTAATGTTGAATCGAATCCAAAGTCGAGATACCAATCGGATACCTCCGGATACGGTCTTTTCTGAAGAGCAATATTAACTGGTGAGATTGTGGCTGAAGTTACTTGAGTATTCCTTATTATTTTGACATAAGGATCTGCTGAAACCTCAATTTTGTAATCACCCGGAATAAGACTTTTAAATAGGTATTTCCCCTCGCTTGAGGTATTTGTTGTATCATTTAATGGATTCAGCACAACAGGTATTAACTGCAATGGTTGGCTTGTTAAAGAATCAGTAACAAGTCCTGAAATTTCTCCATGAAGGATTATCTCCTCAGGTTTGCAGCAATAAAGAAATAAGTACAGCAAACCAAATACAAGAATTAATATGGGCCTCCAAGATTTAATAACTGCTTAGTTTTGTTTTTGTAATGATAAAATTACACCAGAAAAAAGCTAAAGTCAATTTTATTTTAGATAACAAAAACCCCGGCAATAGCTGATATTTTACCGGGGCTGGCAATCGTTGAATTCATTCTGATATATCTGCAATACAATTAAGAAGGGAATACTGGTCTGTCAAGTGTCAGAAGAATGGTTCAATGTTACTAAGGCAGGATGAATTTCTGAACTCTCATTAATAGTATTCTATAATATTTACTATGAAAAGCATCGTCATCAGGATAAATTAAAAGAATATGATCAGAATACATAATGCATGAAATGGGATATGACGACCCTCCATATGAATATCCAGCGGTAGCCCAGACCTCCCCCCAAAGTTTAATTTCAACGCTCAAAACTCTTGTATTATCCATATCAAAGTCAGGAGGATAATTTACAGAGGTAGTATTCCAGTCAGCTAATGTAACTCCAGCCACTTCCCTGATCTCGTAAAAAGGTTTTCCAGAATAACCTATTTGAACAGCTCCACTGACATAAAGATCTCCTCCAATACCGAGCTCACTATAGGCATCGCTCCAGTGTAACCTGGGTGTGCCACCAAGGACACCGTCATTGTTAAATTGTACGTTTCCTGATTTTCCACCAGGTGTTCCTATAGCATCATTACCGGGTGACCATTTAGCACCATCCCATTTCAACGCTTGTCCAGTTGTGGCCTCTGCCTGGGCTATCTTATCACCAGTTACCGCTTCGTTGTTGATTTTACTGGTAATCACTGCATTGTCAGCAAGGTCAGCTGAAGTAATGGTCGCATTAACTATTTTTGCAGATGTAATTGCATTATCAGCAATTGTTTTTGTGTGTAATGCATAGGGAACGGATAATAATTGAGTGATTGACATTGGATTAGTTCCATAAGCAGTACCTCCATTAATATCCACCCAAACCTGAAGGAAAAATATATCATCTGACCAGGGAATTAATGAAAAAAGATAGTCTGGATCTGGATTTAGGCCAATTACAATATCTATTTGTCCAGATGAATTTGTTTTAGGAGTGAAGGTCTCTGAATAAACAATTGTTCCATAATCAGTGCCCTGACGAATATTAATCATTAAACCAATAGTCTTTTGTGCTACTATTGCTAAGTTACCATTTGGAAGCATTTTAGTAATTGTTGCCTTGTAGCTAAATCCCTCTGGAGGTGATCCCGTTACTGGATCTTGGGCATTAATAATTGTTATTGAAAATACTATACCAATAAGAAGCGTAAAAATCTTTTTCATATTGAGTTAGTTTTATTGTTTGATAATTTCTTCAACCTTAAATAATTGATTCTTGGAAGAAGGTTGAAATACCTTTAAATAATAAACCCCGGAAGGGATATCACTGACATTAAGCTGGAGGATGGGCTGATAAATAGTTACAGTATTAAGAACTTTTACTCCTGAAATATTGTACAATTCAAGGATGAGCCGACCAGTGTCGGCTGGAGTGATTTCAATGTTGATGAAATCAGTTGCTGGTGAGGGATATACTTTCAAAGAGATTTCAGATTCCATCAATTGTTCCTTTCGTATCTTGTTCAAGGTACTTAGATCATAAGCAGGAATATCCGATAAACTCCCACCCAGAATCCAATTGACAGAAATATCTGATTTCACAGCATATCCTCCTGAAGAGACTACCTGTTGTGCGACACAAAAACCACAACAGCAGAGAAGAAATAAGAAACAACCAATTTTCTTTTTCATAGTTTAACTGTGTGATAAATTGTTATAAATGAGATATATGGTGAATATTGAATAGTCCAAACAATATATCCACTTAGATTTAGAGACTTACCGCCCCGAATTGGGTTAGGGAAACACGATATCTCGTGTTAGACATCAAAATATAGAGATTAATAAAGGTACGAACCTCAATAACACAAGTCAAATATATTTTCATGCCATGTGTCTGTCATATAAGGTTAATATAAGGCCATATATTAAAAGTGATGCCTAACTATGACTTTAGCACGTTTATCGATCTAACAAGGATATAACAGGGACACGTCAGGTAAATATCGGCTGTGCTTACCCCCTAGTGAGAAAAGGATAAAGTGTTTTTTGTTTTCAAAAAAAGCCCCCGGTTGATTCCGAGGGCAGATAATAAGTTGTTGTTATTAATGAATTACTTTGAAAGCATCTTATGGGGTTGTAAGAAAAGTGCAACAAAAACTAATATACCGGTAATAATGTCATTAGCGACACAAGTAAACCATGAAATATCTACAAACTGCATATATGCGAGACCTGACATTTCCTCCTTAGTGAACCACTTTAACCCGGCAAAAGCGCCATCTGATAAAAAAAGACCTAATAAAAACAATCCTATTCCGATAATGATAAAGATTCTTTTTTTTAAACGGCCACCTTTTTTATGTACAATAATCATCTCCCTGAAAGCATATAAAATTAGCAGATGGAGGATTATAGTGACAATTATCATTTTAGTTGCCGCTTCGCGCTGTAATCCAGGCGTTTTGTCTACGAAAAAAGCCGGAATTATTATAAAAGCCAATATCAAAGTCGTCAAGATAACAAGTCCTGCTCCTATGTATGGAATACGATTCCCGATAGTTTCGCTTTTCATAATACCTCCCTAAATTATTTAGTAATTGAAAGAAAATAGCTTTTTTTCTGGTAACTCAAAGTTACACTCTTATTAAGCCAAGGTCAATTTTATTTTATAAGGAGCCCCCGAAGCGATCCGAGAGCCGACAAACATAATATTATCACTATGATTTAGTTTTTAACTTTTACCAATAATAGATATAGATAACATAATATAACTACTGCATTAGTCGCTCCCAAAAAACCTGACGACCATGGATGCAGATTTTTAAAATCCACGATTAATGGGTAAATAAACACTATTGCCAGAGGTATAATGAATCCAAGTAATTCGGAGCCCCTCATTTTGAGTTACCCTCTTTGCAAACTGGATTATCAGGGTCATGGCTTAAACATGCAAATGGAATTGTTAAATCGATAGATGATTTGCAGTACATAAGAACTTGGAAATGTGGTTAAACTGCATGATAACCACCAGATACCACCACATATTAAAATATTGCTATTTCTGACAAAATTTGATGTTGTAATAAGATAATTAAATATCTGTTCAACAATACATTAAAAAACAGATGTTATTTCTTCCTGACAGCACAAATTATAGAACCTATTATACCAACTAAAATTCCCGGAACACAAATAAGAAATGCTACACCCATTGCAATACCCTCACTTAAATATTTATCAAGGTGCATTGAAGCAAGAATATGTATTCCAATCCATTCCAGTAAAAGGATACCAATGCATACCAAAGATAGTATACCATAATTACCCGCCTTTTCCCATGGATGTAACACTGAGAAGAATAGAATAATAATCCCGGTTAAAAGCATAGCAATCATAGGCAAATTGTCACTAATGCCCACCAAGGATGAAATTATTATTAACAAGGCTGCAATTACAAAAAGTGCAATTGTCCACTTCAGATGTTCAGAATCGAAGAGAGAAATGAAATGCTTTTTCATAGCGGTATATTTTACAAAAGGTACATCAATAAAAAAGCAATGTCAAATAAATAAATTCAGATGTCAGCCAATTGATGAAGGAAGAAACATCAATAATTAATCATGTTTTCTAAAACGGAACATCCCGATAATTCCTACAATAACTCCTTCAATACTAACAAATCCAATGCCCTCACCATTGGCTTTGTTCGAATTGTTATTAACTTGAATCTTTGCCAGAATATCAAGTCCAAAAGTCAGAAAAAGTGTTAAAAGTATGATGATTATGATACACATAATTCCATAGTATTTTGCTTTTCCCCAAGGACGTAACATTGCGTAAAAAAAGAAGGGAACTCCGAGGAAAAACATAAAAGTAGCCAATCCACTTTTTTCAATGCCCAGTACCAGTGAAATTATTATTAATGGAAGTGCAATTGCAAAATAGATTATTGTTTTTCTTAGATTGTCGGTATCGAACCGAGAAAGGAAATGATTCTTCATGATGAGTAATTTTAATAATTAAAGTTACACCAACTATAATCTATAGTCAAGTTTATTTTAGAATTCTCCCACGTGTCCTACATATAGGGTGTATATAAGGGCATATCTTCTATTTGATACTTTACCATCACTTTAGCACGTTTGCGGACACTCCAAGGATACTCCAAGGAAACCTCTGGTAAAAATATCGGCTGTTATTGTCCCTAAGATAGAAGGATCAATTACTTTTTGTTTTAAAAAAGAGCACCCAGAGCTGATTTCCGAGGGCTTTGCTATTTTTCAGAAAATAAATCGTGATATGATTATTTCAGCCGGATATATTTTTCAATACTATATTTCTCAGCAAGTTTCCAGTTTTCATCTACCGGCCATTTCTGAATTAAAGTATCATTCTCAATAACCTGTATCATCTTATTTTTTTTATTCATTATCATTTTACCGGCATAAAGAATATTTTCTACATATCTATCTCCTTTAAAAGTATAAGTCCCGCCACCATAATTATCGTGTGTCAGAGTATCAAAACTATAATGACCCACAAAAGTGAAATTCCTCTTAGAAAATATTTTGATATGATAAATAGTCATATTACCAGGAAACTGATAAATTAGTGTGTCGCCAGGATTCCAGTTATACCACTTACCATAGGTAAGTTTCCATATACCTTCAATTGGTGATTTCCTTTTCTCAGAACAACCTGCGATAATCAGTGCAATAACCATGCTTATAAAAATAATCCTTTTCATGATTGCAGACTTTAGTTTAAAATTCTGAATTGGTTAGTGTTTTATTTTTTAAAGTTACACCATCTGTAATCTAAAGTCAAATTTAAGTAGCACTACATAATTACTAAATGCTACATCTGACGAATAATGATGAGGTAAAGTGCTATATATGTATCTGTATATTAATACATTATAATAATAAGAATATCCGAAAATATTACAATTTGCAGTATTGTAATGATATTAAGAATTACTATTTTACCCGTGTATTAGTATGAGTTCTAATTGTTTTATTATTTACTAAAGTAGTTTCTATATACATATCTGGCGATTTAAATTCCCCTTCAATTTTCCATGATGCTGTTTCAGGATTGGAAATATCATTGTAGTTTACAGATTCATATTTTTTATCTGATAAAAACCATGCTGAATAAATATGAATGCCCTGCCCTTTATGCATTGCCGCAATAATAAATTTATCAAGCTGTTTGTCATACCCCCAAAGTTGCTTGCCTTCTACAAATATTTTCCCTTTAGCTACACCTTTGAAATTTACTTCAAAACCTGTTCCATAAGAATTTGTACTCCAAAATAAAGTTGAGTCTTTAGAAATTTTACATTCCCATTTGCCTGCAAACTGTTTCACTAACTCGACCTGATTGAGTTTTGTCTGCGTGGTTTGTGCCTGTATTCCGTTTGAATAGATTAAAAGGAATAAGGCAATCATTAAGGGTAAGCAACACTTTTTCATGGTATGATTTTAATTTTATGTAAGTTACAACAGCAAAAAGCAATTTTATTTCACCACATAATTAATAAACGTAACATCTGAAGAGTTTTGATGTGGTAACAGGACAGTTATATGCCTGTATATTAATGTCTTGTGAAATACAGATACTCCAAATGGAAGTTACGATGCATTTACTGTTGTAATTGAACCATTCATCATGGATTGACACCG
>JGI11641J44799_10000707_pt1 | contig 10163 bp, 7 predicted proteins | sample WetSurSiteA1Bulk_FD_44799 | JGI IMG/M metagenome (IMG submission 44799) | reverse complement strand
GGCTCACCTACACAGCCCATCCAATCTCCCTGGCTGCTGCTATCGCAAATATTCGTGTGATGCAAGAGGACAATATTGTGGAACACACCTATGCGATGGGTCCTATCCTTTATCGAATGCTAAATGATCTCGGGGAGCAGCACCCATCCATCGGTGAAGTACGCTCCATCGGTCTCTTTGGAATAATTGAGCTTGTTCGCAATCGCAAGTCTAAGCAGCCACTCACTCCTTGGAATAGCAGTAGTCCAGAAATGAAAGCATTGCGAAAAGAATTACTTGATAAAGGTCTTTTCGTTTACACGCATTGGCATACTATCCTCATTATCCCACCCTTGATTATTACCGAAGAACAGCTCACCGAAGGATTTGATATTTTAGATAAAGCATTATCCACCATAGATGAATCAATAAAAGCAGTCTAATTATGCCAAATATTTTTCTAAACCAATATCCATGCTAGACGATAAAAAATGTTTTTAATTCTTATTAAGTTAATTTAAATTTAAGGAAGAATTGGCTAATTTCTATAAAAATACTTGTGCAGGTAATCTTTTGTCGCTTTGATCAAAGCCAATAATTATTCAAGTAGCCATTTGATTCAATAAATTTCCACAATACCGCTTAACTTTAGACCAGCACAGGATGAAAAAGTCACGCGTTAACGCTCACGGATTCCCGGAAGAATTTCTAAGCAAAATGGCGATGCTATTAAGCGATGAATTCGACGAATTCCTCACAAGCCTGAATCAACCATCCAACATTGGAATAAGAGTTAATACCCTTAAAATTACTCCACAAGAATTCTCTCAGATCACCCCATATAAAATTGAACAAATTCCATGGTGCTCTGCGGGCTTTATTATTAATGGGTTGAACGCAGAACCTGAGAATATTCCGCCAGGAAAACATATTTATCACCTCGCTGGGCTCTACTATATGCAAGAACCTTCCGCTATGGCTGCAGGAGATATCCTATCACCACAACCGGGAGAAAAAGTTCTAGACCTGGCTGCGGCACCAGGCGGAAAGTCCACGCATCTGGCAGCCTTAATGAAAAATACCGGCTTATTAATAGCCAACGAGATTCATCCAAGACGGGTATGGGATTTGGCAGAAAATCTCGAACGGTGTGGGGTAACGAATGCTGTTATTACGAATGAGACGCCACAGCGATTATCTGAACACTTTGTGGAATTCTTTGATCGCGTGATGCTGGATGCCCCATGTTCTGGTGAGGGTATGTTCCGGAAAAGCTTGAATGCTCGTACTGAATGGAAACCGGAATCCCCTCAAAGCTGTTCCATTCGTCAGTATGCGATCTTGGATTGCGCTGCTCAGATGGTTAAACTGGGGGGTCATATTGCCTATACGACCTGTACATTTTCGCCCGAAGAAAATGAAGGCGTCATAGCAAGATTCCTGGAAAACCATCCAGAATTTGATTTACAGGTGATTGATCAGAAGCCAGGATTTTTTCCAGCCAGACCAGAATGGATAGACCTTCCAAGGAATCATAAGATTCGATATGCTGTCCGCATATGGCCTCACCAATCTCATGGGGAAGGCCACTTTATCGCATTAATGCGTAAAAACGCTTCAACTCAGAAAATCAGCCAAAAAATAAGAGTAAATCAAAATTTCAGCAAGAAAACCAAAGGTCCATATGAACCAATCACTTCAAAAGCACTGCTTGATGATTTTGTATTCTCGAATCTGAACCTATCATTTGAAGACAGACGATTATATGTATGTGGTTCGTATATGTATTATTTACCTGAAAATTACCCCAACATGCAAGGGCTCAAAACCATTCACCCTGGATGGTGGCTTGGTTCGATCCATAAAAATCATTTTTCTCCTTCNCATGCATTGGCAATGGGAATCATCTATCACCAGGCTAAGAATCGCATAACACTAAAATTAGATGACGAACTAGCAATTNAATATCTTCGTGGAGAAAGTTTCTCTCATATTGGGGAAAATGCCTGGATACTTGTTACACTCGATGGTTTTCCGATCGGCTGGGGAAAAAGAGTTCAAAATATAGTTAAAAATTATTACCCCCATGGTCTTCGCGTTCTTTACTAAGAAGAAACAATTTCGCTACATTCGCTGACTGATTTTAACACGAAGTTAATTTATTGGTATTAACTTGTCTGTTGATTAATTCGAATTTTTTCACGTTGAAAAATACGTTTAAGGACCGCGATAGACGAAGCGTAAGTAGAATCCATACCATAATATGAAAGGCTGCCGGCTCCTAGATTCTTACCTTTTCCCATCGGATTATCCGAAACATAATGAATTACTCCGATATCAAAAGGTACTTCGTATAAATTTATTATTTCATTGATTGGATGTCTTTGAGGTCGATACATTTCGTAGATTGCCGATAAGTACGGTCCGGATTCCATCTCGATATCAGTGTAACCCTCACGATAAAACACCTCCATGTAATGTGGATTTTGGAGAAATGTTCCACGGACTGATACACATTTTTGATTATCCAACACTGTACCGTATAGCAAGTAAGGCGAAACATTCGTTGCACTGAAACAATTTTGAAAGAGGAAAGTATTTTTTGAATGTTCATCATGGACAACATTGGGTATAACAATATCCCCAATCGTGCCATTTAGTGAAGCAGATTTGCCCATGATATATATCCCTAATATCTGCTCCAAGTGCTCCGATACTTCCGACAAAATGTTGTACGCCGCCATACCCAAGGGATAATCAATATTTAGGAGGATTGCATCGCTTTTTTTCAGAAATTCCAGGTCTCCTTCTTGAAGGCGTGGATCAAGTGTGTCAGGGATAATGCAATTTAGTTGAATCAATTGCGCATCAATATCGAAGCTATGTTCGCTTGTAACCCGAATCATCCCATTTTCGATTTCTGTCTCTAGCTGTTTTTTTAAGAAATGTTGGCCCTTTTTGGTTTGTTGAAATTTCTTCAAGATGTAATAAAGAAAATTTTCCTGACTTGATATAACCTGTTGTGCTTGGATATTTTCCCACTCACCTTTAAGTGCCTGGTTATCCGTATCGTTTAAATATTCAATTAGTTTGTTTTTATGTTTTATTGCATATCCGGATAAGAGGTTGATCATACTATGTGGATTACTGGAGATAAAATAAACTGGTCTGCTCATCAGCTCTTTACACACCTGAGCAATATTCTCCCACCAAATATCAGTCGCCCGGCGGTATTCGACCAAGGATCCGTTAAGTAATTTAATTCTTAACCTTCTCGGCATCGTAGCAATATAGCGTAAATTCCTCTTAAATTCTCTTCCCCACACAGTTCTTATTCTTTCTAGATCATCTATTGGGATATTCAAATATGATGCTAATTGGTTAAATTCCGCATCCTGGAGGGGCATCGATAAATCATCCAGCAATGAAAGCTCATCACTCCTAACCATCAATGAATGGATTTTATTCCACTCAATTTGGTATGCAGTAAGAATTGGAATTACGTCATCGATATCACTGACGCTGGCAATAAAACAGGCTAGCGTATCTTTTTCATTGAAGTAACAGCGCCTTCGCCTTGCAAGCGAAGTTACTGGTTCCCAACTTTCAATATTCTCATATCCAGATCTAGCGAATACTCCCGGGCTTTGTCCTAAGACCACTAACTCTACTTGATGGATACATTGCGGTAGCCTGAGTAAGCAATATAAGAAAGCTGACATATCTGGAGCTGATTCGCGTGCATTCGGATGTAACACGGACTTCATCCCCGCATGCGCTTCTTCTAAAGATCGAATTTGTACATCAGATGAGGAACGCAACAGCGAATAATATGTGCGTTGGTATAACTCGATTTCTTCAGATTCAGTACTGGGAACTGTTCGCTCCATACTTGCNAATCACTTTTTCATCACATCAGGTGGAACATCAAAAGGCCCATAACGTGAAGGACCTGCAGCTTTAAACATAATGGCATATATCAGCGAGAGTATTCCGAAACCGATAATCATAAAAATGAATGTAAAGAAGAATTGACCAACAATAAGATGTTGTGAAACAGTAAAGTGATTGAAACCCGCAATTATCTGGTCAACTTCATGTACTTGGGAATATGGGATTGTGATTGGTTGGTTAAATGAATACGATATGGGTAGGAATGTGTTTACTTGTAGAAATACGATCGCGCCGAACCATGCCATGATTGGGATTAGGAGGATCAACGCACATCCGATTCCTCGCCAGATTGGATGTATCACCCATGGTCTTTCTTGTCGCTCTTTTCGATACTTTTGCGCTGAGAAACCCATCGTTCACCTCCGAATCTGTCCTATGTTTTGAGCTGCTTGTTCAATTGCAGCAATGATTGAATAATAACCTGTACAGCGACATAAATTTCCGCTGATTGCTTCTTTAATTTGTTGGCGGTCAGGCTTCTCAATTTCATTGAGTAACATTACAGATGACATGATAAATCCTGGTGTGCAATACCCACATTGGACAGCACCTTTATCAATATACGCTTGTTGTACTGGATGTAATTCACCATTATTCATTAAGCCTTCAATAGTTACAATTTGGGCTCCATGTGCACGAACTGCTGGAACGAGGCAGCTCATCACAGCCATCCCATCTAAAAAGATTGTACAAGCACCACATTCTCCCTCCGCACACCCTTCTTTGGTTCCAATTAATCCAGCTTCTTCCCTTAATAGGCGTAAGAGTGATTTGTTATATCCTGTAGTGAAGCTATAATTCTTCCCATTGATCGTCGTCTCTATCGCTGGCTCTATATTACCTAATTGATGATGAAAGTCCTTCTTCAATTCAACAGCAGGATTCAAATGATTCTTGTAAAAATTTGAATTTTCACGAAGTAAAACCGGATGCTTTGGGTAGTCTGACCGTTCTTCACGATTAGCTAGAATATTTAATGCCCTTTTTACACACACCCGCACCATTTCAAGACGATATTCCCTGGAGCTGCGAATATCATCTATTGGTCTTGCTGCGAATTTTGCTTGCTCTGCCGCCCCTTGAATAGTCTCCTCACTAAGGACCCTGCCACACAAATATTCCTCAGCCTCCCTGGCATGCACAACGATTGGCGCAACGGATCCCAATGTGATCGCTGCCTCGGATATTCTATCGTTGTCAAATGTTAGGATTACCGCACAATTTACCAGGGATATTGCCTGAGCTTTTCGCAGCCCCAATTTATAAAACGTTCCGCGCTGGTTGTTTTTAAGGGCAGGGAATTTTATCTCCACCAACATTTCGTCAGGGTTCATATCAGTAACCCTGACTCCCTTGTAGAATTCGATGAGAGGAATTTCCCTGGAACCATGCATGGACTGTAATATAACGGTAGAATTTAATCCTAATAGCGGAGGAATCGTGTCATTTGCAGGCGATGCGGTGATGATGTTCCCGGCTACAGTGCCTCTATTTCTAATTTGGGGTGCACCGATTTCCCAACATGCTCTAGCTAGCGGGAAAGCTTGCTCCACGATTAGTTTTGAGGTTGCACATGCCCCATGTGTAACCAGAGGACCAATATGGATTACATCATTTTCATCCAACCTGATTTGGTTTAAGCCCTTTATTCGAGTTATATCAACTAATGTATTTATACCTTTACGTACACCCCGCTCCATTTCCAACAATAAATCTGTTGCACCTGCAACAATGCGGGCATTCGTTCTTTGTTTTGCAAGAATTTCAAGAGCAGAATCAACTGACATTACACTATAGTAATCTTGCCACATAAAATCTCCATTATTTACTACGCAGCATGATAATCTCAGCCATTATGCTTACTGCGATTTCTTCAGGTGTTTCCGCATGGATATTCAAGCCTATTGGGGTATGAATCAGTTTTAGCTTATCTTCGGTTATCCCTGCTTCTAATAATTTTTGGGTCGTCATTGTCCAGCGTCTTTTTGACCCAATAACACCAATATAACCTATTTGTGAACTAATTAATGAAGGTAAACCTCGAACATCCACATCCATACCTCTGGTAGTTAGTACAATATATGTCCATGGTGTGATGGTAAACTTCTCGGATAATTCTTCCAACGGTATCGGCAAATAGATATCAGCTTCAGGTATTGATTCCGGGGTGCAGAAGCCAGGTCGATCGTCACAAACTGCGACAACAAAGTTTAGCCATTTTGCTAAATGTGCAACGGCTTTCCCAACATGACCAACCCCTACGATCACTAAAACAGGTTTTGGGATGATAGGTTCCACATAAATCTCCAACTGACCACCGCATACACCTGGGTCACCACGATCAGGATCACTCATATTATATTCTAACAAGCGAGGCTTTTTATCTTGTATGGCTTTGAGTGCTTCCTCTATCACCCGGTTTTCGACTTCACCACCCCCAACCGTACCAATGATATGACCATCTGGATATACTAGCATTTTACTGGTCACATGCCGGGGTGTGGAGCCACGGCTACGGACGATCATGCACAATGCACCAGTTGTGTTCGTCTTTTCTAATTCAGCTAAAGCTTGATATAAGGTCATATCATCATAAAACCAACATAAAATGATTGTTCTTGGAAGGTATTTATTCCTCCAACAAACCAAGTACAACTGGAAGTAATTGCTTCTTCCGAGACACCACATCATCTGCCTGAAGAGACCCATCTTGAAGATGCGGGTATGGGAGATCATCTAAAATTGGTGGAGGATTTACCAATAACAAACGACTTGTGTTTCTAACGATATCTGTTACCATGAGCATGGCAAAATCCAGTCCACGTTGTTCACGCAGTGTATTAGTGCATTTTTTACTCGTTCATAGTTATCTGCAAGTTGAACCTGATTCGTCACTTCTGCTTGGGCAATTGCGAAATTGAATCCCCCCGCCTGATAAATCTTCAAATCAGACGTGACAATATCCNCTGCATCCCTTGATTCTAAACCTGCTCCCGCTTGAATGATAGATTTTCCGTAAGATTCAATTGATTCCCCGGCAAGTAAGCTTGGGGGTTTAAATGCCCATCTGCTCAACCGGTCGGCTGCACTGTGATCACGTGAAGTGGTTGTTGGCGAAGTCATTATAAGGGTATCCGATAATAAACCAGCCAATAACATACCAGCCAAAGCTGGCGGCGCGCTCAAACCAGAATCCTCAATCCTTTCAGATATCAATGTGCTGGTGCTTCCAACAATATCAACAGTGAATCGAATGGGAATATGGGTTGACTGATTGCCGAGTCGATGGTGGTCCAAGATCTCGATCAATTCAGCCTCTTCGATGGAACCAATAGCCTGTCCTGGTTCGTTATGGTCTACTAGTATCACCTTAATCCTCGGAGGATTAAGGACGTCCCGCTGTCGTGTAACACCCAAATAATGCCCTTTTTCATCAATGACGAGGAATTCATTGTATTCTTCCCGCAGAATGCGATGGATAACATCTCGGATACGTAAATTGGATTGAAACCGAGGTACTTTTTTATCACAAGCTTCTAAACAATTCTGGTTTAAAAGCTCCGATATTTGCATATCTTTACGTTCAGGGAAGGGTCCGACCAACCTGCTTAAATACTGAAAAAGGCTGAAACCGGTGATTAATCCAACTGGCATCCCGTCATCTGATACCACTGGTGCAACACCTCCTGTACGGTTAGCAACCGCCCAGGCTTCACGTAATAAACTATCCAGTGAGATTGTATCTAAACGTTGAGTAACAGCTTCAAAACGCGGCGACGCATCCGTGAGTAAAATTGGTGGTTCAAGTCCAAGTCGTTTTAAAATCCAGGTTGTCTGAGGATTTATTGCCCCTGCACGTGCAGCTACGGTGTCCAGCCCATCTCTCTCCTTCAACAACCATGCATATCCCATCGCTGCAGCAATAGAATCAGTATCCGGATTTACATGTCCAATGACATATACCCGATCCGTCATTTTGTCATCCAAAATAAACAACAATTTCTGAACATATACATATTACATAGCTTCATACAAGAATTATTTTTATCAGTCGGATTTACTTTATTTCAAATGCTTTTAATTGTTCCCATACTTTCTCCGGTGTAATAGGATTGTTATCAATGTTTACCCCTGAACCACCAGCTAGGAATAAGCTGGCGTCATAGACTGCATTCGCTACTGCCGGCGCGATTCCGTCCATGGGTATTTCTGCAACAGCTTTTACACCGAATGGATGTGTGGGTTCATATGTCTGAACGAAAATTGTATTGAGTTCAGGCATCTCGTGTGCTTGGAAGATGTGGTAATTCTTTAAGTCATGCTCACGGAGGTTTCCTTTCGAATCATATACCATTTCCTCACAAACCGCATAACCAAGTGCTTGAGCCATTCCACCTTCAATTTGCCCGGATGCCGTAAGTGGATTGACAATAATCCCAGAATCGACTGCCGTGACCAACTTTTCCACAACGACTTGACCGGTTTCAACATCCAGGGTGATTTCTGCAAATTGAGCCGCAAATGGGGGTGGTGCTACCGGAGAATAAAATGAAGCCACCGCCATTATTTGTTCTTGATCAGAGTGATGCAAGCTATCCAGTGCGATCTCTGCCAAGGAGACTTTGCGACCATCAGGTGCCACTGCACAGGAATCTGCTAAAACGATACTTTGGGGATCAATANCCAAGCCAGCTGNATCTAGAGAATTGAANATCTTGGCTGCTCTGAGTTTTATCCTTTCAGCAACTTGTGTTGCTGCTCGCACCACAGCTGCTCCCGAAACATATGTGGTACTGGATGCGTATGCGCCTTTATCAAAAGGTGTGAAATCGGTGTCGGATGAATAAATAATCACATCCTCAAGTGGCACTCCTAGAACTTCAGCTGCCATCTGCCCAAGGACGGTATCCGAACCAGTTCCTAAGTCAGTTGCACCAATTAATAAATTAAATGAGCCATCATCATTGATCTTAATACTTGCTCCGCCCATATCCAAGTATGGAATTGCNGTTCCCTGCATCACCAATGCACATCCGATCCCCCTTCGCAGGTGAGGTTTGCCAGGAATTAAGTGCCATTCCCGGTTACCATATTTTTCTTCCCAGCCGATAGCGGTTTTTCCCTGTTTTGCACATTCCTCTAAACCACAGGTTTGTATTATTTCTGGTCGTGGTTCCCTGCCTTCACTCCAGGCAGTACTGAATGGATGTAGTTCTCCTGTACGTATTGCATTTTTCAACCTGAATTCAATGGGTTCGAGATTCAACATACGGGCGATTTTTTCCATATGCCGATCAACTGGCCAATATCCTTGAGGTACACCATAACCTCTGTATGCTCCTGCTGGTGAGTGGTTAGTATAAACAACATCTGCGTAAAATCGAATATTGGGGGATTTTCGAAATTTTCCATCACCCACATACATCGCCATGGATTTATGACCCGTGTTTCCTGTTACCGTAAGTGCATGACAGCCATATGAGCCCGTATCAGATAATACCGTCATCGAATTTGCGGTAATTGTTCCATCATTCTTTACCCCGGTTTTCATATGAATGGTCATTGGGTGCCGCGATCGAGAAGCAATAAACTCTTCTTCACGTGTATATTCATAAATTACTGGTCGCCGGGTAGCAATTGTGAGATGGGCAGCCACATCTTCAATCAAGATTTCCTGTTTCCCCCCAAAACCACCGCCAATGCGAGGTTTAATCACCCGAATACGTTTGACTGGTAAACCNAATACAGGTGCCAGGATCCTTCTGGCATGAAATGGAACCTGAGTGCTTGTGCGGATGACCAATCGATCGTCCTCGTCCCAGTATGTAATTACCACGTGAGGTTCTATGTGCGTTTGTTGCACCTTTGGCACAGCGTAATCGGCTTCGATGATCTTATCAGCTTCTGCAAAACCTTTTTCCACATTTCCAATGTCAATCCTGATCTCAGCCGCTAAATTTTTGGTGGGATCTGATCCTCCAAAATTTACATATTCATTTTCATCATGCAAAATAGGAGCTCCCGACTTTATTGCCTCTGCTGGGTTGAGTAGAACGGGTAATAGCTCATAATCAACTTCGATTAGCTTTAATGCCTCATTTGCGATCCCTTCCGTCTCCGCCGCCACAAATGCTACCCGATCACCCACAAAACGCACTTTATTATCCAATGAAAAAGTATCCAATGGACCAGGTATAGGATCAGACTGACCCGCCGTAGAATATACAACC
>JGI11641J44799_10000706_pt1 | contig 10164 bp, 13 predicted proteins | sample WetSurSiteA1Bulk_FD_44799 | JGI IMG/M metagenome (IMG submission 44799) | reverse complement strand
AGGGTCACCGCGATCCAATACGCTGTTATTCCTGACGAACCTGCTTCATTGAAGCTCCTGCTGGAAAGTTATACCCTTGAGCAGTCGGATATAGTGTTTACCACCGGCGGAACAGGGATTGGTCCCAGGGATATAACACCAGATGTTATCCGGCCGATGCTCAATAAGGAAATTCCGGGAATTATGGAAATGATACGGGTCAAATATGGCATGCAATTCCCCAATGCACTGGTGAGCCGCAGTGTAGCCGGCATTATCGGCAAAACGCTGGTCTATGCTTTGCCGGGAAGTCCTAAGGCCGTCGGTGAGTATGCCGATGAGATACTGAAGACTATTGAACATTCGCTCCGCATGCTTCATGAGATCGGTTCACACGAATGATCCGCCAGGATATTACCGGGATAGTGCTGGCAGGAGGCCAGAGCAGGCGTATGGGTCAGGATAAGGCGCTGATGGAATTTCACGGTAAACCGCTGATCCAACATGCAGTTACTATCCTGCAGCATGTCTGCAGTCGTGTAATTATTAGTTCAAACAAACAGGATTATCTTTTTACGGGTTGTGAGATCTGGCCAGATGAACTGGCAGTAAAAGCTCCCTTGTCAGGCATATACACCTGTCTTAAGCGATCAACGGATGATTGGATAGCGGTATTATCCTGCGACATGCCGGCTATACATCCCGGATTGTTCCGCCACCTGCTTTCCTGCACCCAAAATTTCGATGTGGTTGTACCGGTTCATGACCTGGATCGCATTGAACCGCTCTGCTGTTTGTATAACCGAAGTGCTATTCCCTTGTTGGAGCAGTTCGTCGAAAGGCAGCAGTATAGCCTTCAGCAATTCATCAGGGCATCCAGGCACAATTTGGTGGAAATAGGAGTGGCTCTCGGTTTTTACAGCAATGGCATGTTTGCAAACCTGAATACTGCCGAAGATATGAATTGAATGCCCCCACGGGGCGAAGGTTGTTTTTAGTGCAAAATATTGCATGCTATTTCCAGGCTTCTTATCTTTAAACAGATGAATAATACCTGTTCATGGCTTTAGCTGTACTGAAGAATATCGTCATTATTTTTGCCCTGTCCACACTGGTGAACTTTTTATTCACCAAGATAAGGGTGCCCACCATCCTGGGCTATCTGCTGACCGGGGTTATTGTCGGCCCTTTTCTTCTGGGTGTTATTCATTCACCTGATGAAATTGAGTTAATGGCAGAAATAGGGGTGGTCATGCTTATGTTTACCATCGGTATTGAGTTTTCGCTGAACCATTTACTGAAAATCAGGAAGATTGTATTTCTGGGAGGTTTTCTCCAGCTGCTGTTCACGGTAGGGGTCATACTGTTAATTGCCAGAGGTTATAAGATTGACTGGAAAGGAGCGTTGTTCATCGGTTTTTTGTCCGCCCTAAGCAGTACGGCCGTGGTGCTCAAAATCCTGCAGGAGCGTTCGGAACTTACTTCCAATTACGGGCGCACCGTACTGGGCATCCTGATCTTCCAGGACCTTCTGCTGGTTCCGCTTTTGCTGTTAACTCCTGTAATTGGAGGCCAAACAACATTAGGGTGGCAACAGTTGGTCATTCTCTTGCTTAAAGCAGGGTTTATCATTGGAATGATATATGCAGGCAACAAGTGGCTGATGCCCCGGTTTCTGCGAGCGGTCGCCATGACAAAAAACCAGGAGTTGTTCCTGATGAGCACCTTACTGATCTGTCTTTCCGTTGCACTGCTCACTTCAGAGCTGGGTATGTCCTTGGCCATCGGAGCATTCCTGGCAGGACTGATGATTTCTGAATCGGGTTACAGCCACAATGCATTCGGAAACATTATCCCGTTCAAGGACACTTTTGCCAGCTTCTTCTTTGTTTCCATCGGGATCCTGCTCGATCTGAATTTTGTGCTGGACAATCTCTGGCTTGTTTTACTCAGCGCCCTGATGCTGATTTTCTTCAAAGCGCTGCTTGCAGGGGTAACTGCATTCTTACTGGGACATACATTCAGAGGGGTTATTATGGTGGGAATCGCCCTGAGCCAGGTAGGAGAATTCTCCTTTATTCTGGCCAAGCTGGGTGTTGGCTTTAAAATTATTACCGACTTCCACTACCAGCTTTTTATTGCCGTTGCAGTGATCTCCATGTCGCTTACTCCATTGTTAATACAGGTGTCGCGACCAATTGCCAATCTTTTGCTGAGGTTGCCCATGCCCAAAAAGCTTGTGGACGGTATTTTTCCGCTGCCCCAGATCGACATCCCCGAGTTCAGGAATCACCTGGTATTTATTGGAAAGGATTCCAGGGCGCTTAATCTCTCAGTAATGGCCAAGAACATGGACCTGCCCTACATTTCCATCGTTTTCGATCCCGATTCTGTAAGGAAACGGCAGCTGAAGGGAGAGAATGTGATATACGGGGATGCGATAAATGAACCCATTTTGCAGAAAGCACACACAGATCAGGCCGATATCGTTGTTATTTCGATCGGCAACATGGTCATTGCCATGGCCGTCATTGAAAAAGTAAGGAATATGAATCCTCATGCCTATATCATTGTAAGGACCAGGAAAGTGGAAGACATTGAAGAGCTTTATAACACAGGGGCCAACAAGGTAATTCCGGAAGAGTTCGAGACTTCCATCGAGTTATTCGACAGGGTGTTGTCGAAATTGCTCATTCCCCGCAAGGAGATCAACGCAGTGATCGGCAGGATCAGAGATGACAATTACGGCATTTTCCTGGAAAAGGAAACCAAAACCGATCTGTCGGTATTAAAGGACCAGGCCAATATCGAGATCACGGCAGTGCAGGTGGATGACCATGCTCCGGTGATTGGTAAAAGTCTTGTGGAGATGCAGTTCCGCAGGACATTCGGAGTGACCCTTGTCGCCTTGCTTCGGAAAAAGGTGTTGATTGACAACCCAGACCCGGAAACACTTTTTGAAAGAGGCGATATTGTTTATATTATGGGCCGTTCCGAGCAAATAGCCAATGCCGCGGAACTTTTTGCAAAAAGGATTAAGCCATTGGATAACTTTGTGGATAATTAAACTCCGAGACATGAAAGTAACAGTCTGCCGAAAATCGAATTTCAATGCTGCTCACAGGATCTTCAATCCCAAATGGGATAACCAAAAGAACGAAGAGGTATTTGGTTTGTGCAGTCTTCCCAATTACCACGGCCACAATTATGACCTGGTGGTAAAACTGACCGGTGATGTAAATCAGGAGACGGGATACGTTTTTGACATGAAAGCGCTTAAGGAAATTGTTGATGAACATGTGATAAAGCGCTATGACCATAAAAACCTGAATCTCGATGTGAAGGACTTTGTCAACATCATTCCTTCCGCAGAAAATATCGCAGTTGCTATCTGGAATATTCTCAGGGAAAAAATCGACAGGGTCTACGACATCCGGGTAATTCTGTATGAAACTGAGCGCAATTTTGTAGAGTACCCGGGTTCATGAGCAGCGAGATAAAAATTCTGCAGCATATCCACCGTTGGATAATTGGATTAATGATACTTCCCATCAAGTTCTACAGGTATTCCATTTCCCCCCTGTTGCCCAACAGTTGTCGCCATGTGCCTACCTGTTCGGAATATGCCATCGAAGCGCTGAAGGTTCACGGAATTTTCCGGGGAAGTCTTCTCGCGATCTGGAGAATACTCAGATGTAACCCTTGGGGTACACACGGATATGATCCGGTACCTCCCGCAGGGAAGTTAAAAGCCAATAGTTAATAGCAAGAGAATAAATGTTGATAGCCGGAAACCAACAGTAAAGTTGCCCGCTATTTTGCCTTTTCACAGCCTTGCCGTGCAAGAACACAAAGGATGGCCAGCAACAAAAGACTGTTGGCTGTAATGTAATAGTTGGCTTCGTGCCTTATACCAAACAAATTGCTTCCGGTAATGAGGGCGATTAAACCCAGAATCATAATTACAACGGCAAGTACACCAGAGATCCAGGCAGCGACAGTAAATAGTTTCATGGTAGTATGGTTTACATTATTAGGCTAAATAACAACAAACCCTTTGAGATCAACTGCAAAAGTTAGAACTTATTTGGCAGAATGTCAATTTTTTAATAATAATTGTCTATACCAGGCCCAGGGCTGCTTTTTTCAATTCCCTGATAATGGATGTCATGNCCTCCATGCTGAGCCGTGGCCTGTAGAAACTATCGATTATTGCATGATCGTTGTGCTGTATTAAGGGATACCACGCGCCGGGATGCTTCAGGTCTCCCTTCAGTCTTGGAACAATATGAAGGTGAAGGTGTTCAATGGTCTGTCCTGCTTCCGGCTTTTCCTGGATGGACCAGTCGAAGGAATCGGTATGGAATGCTTTCATCAGGATACGGACCGTTGTTCTGGCCGTGTCGAAAAACTCAAACATTTCCTGATCGTTCAGCTCGAGGATGCCGGTCAGGTGCTTCTGTGGAATAACCAGCGAGTGTCCCGGAAGGACAGGGGCAATATTGTAAATTGCCATATAGTTACCCCGTGTGTAAAAAACCGAATTCTGTATGGAGGCATGACAAAAAGGGCAATCAGGGTTGTTTTCAGATTTTGTCATCACGACGTTCGAATTTCACTGATGCCAAGTTACACCAAAATGGCCAATTTAGTGTGCCTTTCCAAAAGAAATGCATCCGGAAGGCCGGCTTCAGCCGGCTGATTCCGGATGCAATTCGGGGATCGTTATTCTTCTGCAGTTCCTTTTCCGCGAAGCATGACCATTTCAGTCATGACGACCTCGGTAAAAAAGCATTTTTTACCTTCCTTGTCATCATAAGTGCGGTGGGTAAGTTTACCTTCCACGGCAACTTCGCTGCCCTTGATCAGGTATTTTTCCACCAGTTTGGCCAGATTGCCCCAGGCTACCAGGTTATGCCACTGGGTTTCGGTGATCTTTTTGCCACTGGCATCACGGTATGAGTCCGTTGTGGCCAATGAAAAGCGGGCTACTGATTTTCCGTTGTCGAATGTCCGGATCTCCGGATTCTGGCCCAGGTTGCCAATCAGCTGAACCTTGTTGCGTAATGTATTCATGATCGTTTGCTTTAAAAGGTTAAAAAACTTCTTGATTTTGTTGTTCGAATTGACGATTCAAAGTAACTTACACCCGCACAGTTTATTCGGTTAATAATTGTTTATTGTCATTTGTAATCGGATGTAAGCGTTTGCACCCAAGTACAAATGATTAAATACTAGAATGTCAATTTAATAAGTTATGGAAAAGAGATGCCTTGAATGCGATGAAGTTCTGCATGGACGTGCGGACAAAAAGTTTTGTTCAGATGCCTGCAGAAATGCATACAACAACAAACTGAAGAGCGTTGCAGGAAACCAGTATGTGAGAAAGGTAAACGGCATACTGAAGAAGAACCGGAATATCATGGCCTGTCTGAATCCGGAAGGCAAGATAAGGTTACACAAGTCCCGACTGGTCAAAAAAGGCTTTGATTTTGGTTTCGTTACCAACCTGTATACCACCAGAACAGGTACTGTTTATTTTTTCTGTTACGACCAGGGTTATCTGCCCCTTGACAACGACTTTTACATGCTGGTGAGCAGGAGGATGGAAGGTGACGTTTAGGAAGGATTAGTTTGATCCGCCGGAACCGGCGATTTCTTCGATGCTGACAACCGAATTTGGTAAAATATAACGCGGTGCAGGTTTCCCGAGCTTCTGAAAAGCATGGTATCTTTTGCACATCTTGTATTTTTTGTTGACCTGCAAACAATAAAGCCTTCTGTAGGTCAGTCCGACCATTTCGTTATGGCAGGTGTTGTTGAGGTAAATCGTACAATCCTCTAATATCGGGCAATGTATCGTATTTTCCATAAGACTTATGATCCTCTTTGTTTTCTTACACAATAATAGGAAATAATTGTGTACGGAGTATTTTTTTTCGATGAACCTGGTAAAATCAATGACCATGGCAACCGGGGCGATGAGGAATGACTAAAAGTGAAAATCCCGCATTTAATACGGGATTTACGGTGGAATTATTTTTTCAGCAGGTCACGGATCTCTGTCAGCAACTTTTCTTCTTTGGAGGGTTCAGGGGGAACTGCCGGTGCAGCTTCTTCCTTTTTCTTCATGTTATTCATGGCCTTAATCATCAGGAAGATGGCGAAAGCAACAATCATAAAATCAAAGGCGGTCTGGATAAAAGAACCGTAATTCAATGTCACCGCACTGATTGCATTTCCTGCCTGGTCAACGGCAGCACCTTTCAACGTGATCTTAAGATCGGTAAAATCAACGCCACCGATGAGCAGTCCCAAGGGAGGCATAAGTACGTCATTTACCAGGGAGCTGACAATTTTGCCAAAAGCAGCCCCAATGATGATACCTACAGCCATGTCGACAACATTGCCTTTCATGGCGAACTGTTTGAATTCCTGTACAATTTTCATGGATATGGTTTTATGGTTTAGAAATTCATGGATAAACCAATGGCAAGGACCTCCTTGAACTGGGTTCTGGGACCGTATTCATCAACAATACCGTCATTATTGCTGTCGATGCCAATGTCTGTATCATCGTCATAGATCAGAAGGGTAGAAAGCGTTGCAGAAATGAATTTGTTCACTTTCATAGCCAGCAGGACTTCCCAGTTCACATCAATGCACTCCGGATTGTCCAGGTAATTGGAGAAAAGTTCCAGTTTGGTCTGGATTGCAGTGTTCTCCATAAGGTCCTTTTTGAGGAACACGCGAAGATATCCTCCGAATTCATTTCTGATGTGCTCACCCGGGTCAACGCCGAATTCTCCTTTGGCAGCCAGGGAGTCGTCTTGCACAATTGTTGTTTTCAAGGCAAGAGGAGCAAGGAATGCCGTGAAATTCCCGCTGTGCTGGTAATCCATACCAAGGGCGCCCAGGAAGTAACCGGGTGCCAAAAAGGCTGAAATCTTACTGTCAGTATCCGGATAATTGTAACCATCTGTCATTTGCGTTCTTAAATTCACCAGAGCTGCATAGTACAACTTTTCAGTCGCTTTTAATCCGTATTTTGAGGTGAGTTCTATCCTGTCATCCGTTTTCTGCCAGGCGGCATCTTTGCCTTGTCGCATTGTACCGTAGCCCAAATCGAGGTAATTCTCCCACAGACCATTTTTTGTCTTGTTATTGGCATAAAGACTCAGCAATCCACCGAAAGCTATTGAACTTTGACCTCCTGCAGCCCAGTTCGTCAGAGAGGCCTGAGAAAAGTTAATATTGATGACCCCGCCTTTTTTCCACCCTGAAACAGAATCAGCCTGGTGTGTTTTTAGTTGTTTTTCAGCTTCTGTTGTCTGGCTGAAAGCGTTCATCAGTGCCAGAAGCAACACAACTGAACAAATCAGTTTTTTCATGATAACCATTATTAATGAATAGACTGTATCTTCAGATAACCTGAAAAGAATTTCCATACTTTGTTGTAAGAAAAGCCCACTGAAGTAAAGTTATAATAAAATAAAACGTTTGCAAACATGTTCTGATAATCAAACGATTTCATACATCAGCCTCCCCATGGTCAGGAAAATCGCAAGACCGGTTGGATTGCCTGTCGGGTCAAACTGGAGTCTTAAGCATCTTAGGAGTTATTTTCAATCCAGCGGGTCAATCTGACAAAGTCCTCGACCCCCAGCTGTTCAGGCCGTTTTTGCCAGATATCATCACCGGTTTCTGAAATAATTACCAGGCTCTTGAGCGAATTGCGCAGGATCTTCCGGCGTTGGTTGAACGCGGTCTTGACCACCTTGACAAAAAGTTCCTCCCTGCAGGGGAGGTTTTGAACATGGTTGCGCTGTAACCGGATAACAGCAGAGTTTACCCTGGGAGGAGGATTAAAGACCTGCGGAGGTACTGTAAACAGGTATTCAATGTTGTAATAAGCCTGGAGGAGAACACTGAGTATGCCATAGTCCTTTGATCCTGGCGGAGAGGCAATTCTAACGGCCACTTCTTTCTGGATCATGCATACAGTTTCGGTCACAAGGTCTCTTGATTCCAATATCCTGAAAAAAAGTTGACTCGAGATGTTATAGGGGAAGTTACCGATTATCGCAAAAGGTTCCTGGTAGAAATTCTTCAGCGGCACGTCAAGGATATCGGCCTGCATGATTTTTTCAGCCATGTCAGGGAAACGGTTGTTCAGGTATGCTATTGAATCACGGTCAATTTCAACGAATCGCATTTCTTTATCGGGCAAAGCAAGCAGTACTTCGGTGAGGACTCCCATACCCGGGCCTATCTCCAGAACCTTGTTATAATGCTGCCAGGTGAGGCTGTCCACAATTTTTCGGGCGATGTTTTTATCGGTGAGGAAGTGCTGACCGAGGCTTTTCTTAGGTTTTACGGGAATCACCGGCACGGGATTTTCTGCAAAAATACCTATTTTCGGAGTGTCAAATCAAGGGCTATGCATTATAATTTTGATGAGATCATCAGCCGCGAAGGCACGGGAAGCATTAAATACGACCTCAGGGAGAAAGTATTTCACAACAGTAAGATCATGCCCCTGTGGGTAGCAGACATGGACTTCAAGACCCCGGATTTCATTATCAGTGCTTTGCAGAAACGGCTGGAGCATGAAATCCTGGGATATTCCGTTGTCCCCCCTGCCTTTTATTCATCCGTTGTGAACTGGAACAGGCAGCGTCATCATTGGGAAATAAAGCCGGAATGGATCTCCTTTTCCCCGGGTGTTGTCCCTGCTTTGAATCTACTGGTCATGGCCTTTACACAGCCGGGAGACAGCATCATTGTCCAGCCTCCTGTTTATTTTCCATTCTTCTCGGCAGTTGAAAATCATGGAAGGCAGCTGGTAACGAATCCATTGCGGTATGAGAACGGGCGTTATTCCATGGATTTCGCTGATCTTGAATCAAGAATTGACAGCAGAACGAGGATGCTTATCCTTTGCAGTCCGCATAACCCCACAGGAAATGTCTGGACGCCGGAGGTTCTGCAACGTATTGGCGATATTTGTGTCAGAAACAAGATCATATTGGTTTCGGATGAAATTCATTCCGACCTGATTTATGCCGGGTTCAGGCACACCCCGACAGCCTGCCTTTCCGAAGAAATTGCACGGACAACCATAACCTGCATGTCACCCAGTAAAACCTTTAACCTCGCCGGTTTATCCACGGCATACCTGGTCATCCCCGATGCAGGATTGCGGCAGCAATATGAAAAGATATTGGATCATGTACATGTAGGTTCAGGGAACATCTTCGGGTTTGTTGCTGCAGTAGCAGCCTATAACGACGGGGCCGACTGGCTCGGTCAACTGATGGACTACCTCGCTGGCAATCTGAAGTTCTTACGAGAATATCTTTCCAAACATATACCGCTGATCAGCCTTATACCACCTGAAGCTACCTATCTCATCTGGCTTGATTGCCGCAGACTGGGCATGTCGCCGGATGCATTGAGATCGTTCATGATACATGAGGCCGGTCTGGGTCTGAACGACGGACCTCAGTTTGGTAAGGAAGGTGAGGGATTCCAACGGATTAACATTGGCTGTCCCAGGCTGGTCCTTCATCATGCACTTGAAAAATTAAGTGAGGCTGTGAGGAAGTATTTTCAGAAATAAGCAAACCTTTTTGCAAAAATGTAGTAAGAATAGTAGATTATATTACTGTAAATTTTTATTAATTTAGTTTTCAGTATTTTCAAGTTATTAACCAGTAGTTATCATGAGACTTAAAATAGCCGCCAAAATCGGATTGGGATTTGGTATCATAACCATTGCTGTTATCATCAACGCCTGGATTACCAGTATTGCACTTGAAAAAAGCCGAAATATCAGCAACAAAATCACCAGCATTTATACACCTTCGCAGACGTTCATCGCTGATTTATATACCAGGATCAGCGATTCGCGTATGCTGGTCAAGTCCTGGGTCAATATTGACAAGATTTCGGATACCCCTGATAAAATTAAACTGAAAGAACTGCACGAAAAGGATTATAAAGCTGTGATGGATACCCTGAAGCAGCTCAGCCTTTTATGGGACAGTACGAGCTTCCGCACCAACTTACTGCACATAGATTCAATCATTGTCGATTCACTTTTCCCTAAGCACAAATACATTATGGAAAAGCTCAGCACGTTTGAAAGTTATGATGATCCGTTCATTCTGTTTGAGGTCACGC
>JGI11641J44799_10000705_pt1 | contig 10169 bp, 8 predicted proteins | sample WetSurSiteA1Bulk_FD_44799 | JGI IMG/M metagenome (IMG submission 44799) | reverse complement strand
GTTGCCGGAATTATGTCGGATCAGCCGGTGGATATAGTCGCTTCAGTATATGAACAATTATCTGAAAAGGTAAAATCATTTGGATGCAAAATGTCAGCCCCATTTATGACTCTTTCCTTTATGGCATTGCTGGTCATTCCGGAACTAAAGCTGAGTGACCAGGGATTGTTTAATGGCAGGGAGTTTAAATTTGTACCGCTATTCAAGGACTAAACCCCCTCTGCCCGCAGCAAGGCGGGCATCTCCCCCATTGGGGGAGAAATTATCTTAATAGCTATCAGAATCTTTAGAAACGGCAAGAATATTTCCCCCTTTGGGAGAAACACAAAGGGGGTTAAAGTGGACCATGCAGGTATTTATTATCTTTGTTTCAACAGTATTAAATGTCATTAATCGAAAACCATAAAGAAATTGTTTCTTCACTTCCTGAAAAACCAGGGGTTTATCAGTTTATCGATTCATTCGGGAAAGTCATATACATAGGGAAAGCCAAAAACCTCAGGAAAAGAGTAACGTCATACTTTGCAGGAAACCAGACAGGCAAGACCACCGTAATGCTTAAAAAGGCAGCTGACTTAAGGCATATAATTGTAGACAGCGAGTCAGACGCATTACTTCTTGAAAATAACCTGATAAAGAAACATCAGCCCAGATACAATATACTTCTGAAAGATGATAAAACCTTTCCATGGATCTGTATAAAAAATGAATCATTTCCAAGGGTGTTCAGTACCCGGAATGTAATAAGAGACGGATCGCTTTATTTCGGGCCATATACGTCGGGACTGATGGTAAAAACCCTGCTTACACTTATCAGGCAGCTTTATAAATTGCGGACCTGTACATATAATCTTACCAGGGAAAACATTTCGACCGGCAAATTCAAACCATGCCTTGAATTCCANATAGGCAATTGCAAAGCNCCATGCATCGGTAATCAGGANGAGTCTGAATACAATGAAACCATAGCTCAGATAAAAGATATACTTAAGGGAAATATCCTGACCGTAACGGCACATCTGAAGCTAAAAATGACTGAATTTTCAAAAAAGCTTCGTTTTGAGGAAGCACAGATACTTAAGGAGAAGATCGAGATCCTTTCAAAGTTCAGGAGCCGCTCCGCAGTAGTTAGCAATACAATAAAAAATGTGGATGTTTTTGCCTATACCCAGGATGATGACAAATGTTATGTAAACTANCTGAAAGTTGTAGAAGGTGCTATTGTNCAGGCATTNACACTTGAAATGAGATCGAAGGTTGATGAGGAAAGATCCTCTCTTTTGGGGTTTGCCATTACTGAAATCAGACAACGCTATTCAAGCGACTCTCCTGAAATTATTGTTCCTTTTAAGCCGGATATTCAATTCAACAGACTTAAATATACGGTCCCTAAAATAGGAGAAAAGCTTAAATTGCTTGAACTGGCAGAAAGGAATGCTGTTTATTATAAACTTGAACAGAAAAAGAAACAATTCGAGCACAAGCCTGAATCAAGGACAGGAAAAAATCTTGAAAAAGTAAAAAATGACCTTCATATGCCTTTTCTCCCGGTTCATATTGAATGCTTTGACAATTCCAATATCATGGGTACGAATCCGGTGGCCGCGTGTGTCGTATTCCGCCATGGTAAGCCCAGTAAGAAGGATTACAGGCACTTCAATATAAAAACGGTTTCGGGTCCTGATGATTTTTCTTCGATGGAAGAAGTAGTTTTCAGGAGATATAAAAGAATGACAGNAGAACAACAATCTGTTCCGCAACTTGTAATAATTGACGGCGGAAAAGGCCAGCTTTCATCGGCAATGAAAAGTATTGAAAAGCTTGGACTAAGAGACAAAATTACAGTAATAGGTATTGCTAAAAAACTTGAAGAAATATATTTCCCTGGAGATTCCATTCCGATCTATCTTGATAAGAACTCATACAGCTTAAAATTAATTCAGCAGATAAGAAACGAAGCTCACCGGTTCGGAATTAATTTTCATCGGGTCAAACGTTCTTCAGGAATGATTTCGTCTGAACTGGATAAAGTAAAAGGTATCGGACCAAAGACAAAAGAAATTTTACTCAGGAATTTTAACTCACCTGAAAAAATACAAGAAACTTCGTCAGGTGAGCTGGAAAAACTGATTGGCAAGAGCAAAGCCTCAATTTTGGTAAAATTCTTTAAAATTCAGCGCTGAAACACAGATTGAGAAAACTATATAATATTAATGATAAGTGTCTTATATACAATATTTTAGTTAATAGATAAGTATAGCTCAACCCTCTGAGAATTTAATATTTATTTGTCTTCCGGATTCCGGCAGGGAATTTTGCAGTTTCAGGGCGGATAAACAAGTTTGTTTTGCCCGACTTTTAATTCCCCCTGATTATAAAACCCCCTTTAATTCCCCCTAAAGGGGGAAAATAAATCCGGAACATAATAGAATTTTTTCTCCCCTTCAGGGGAGATCCTCCACGTCAGGTGGAGGAGAGGGGTTTTATCCTAAATAATAATTCAGGGGAGTTCCTCCGCAGTAAAGCGAAAGGGACGATTAAACTAATAACAAAATCCTGCCGGGTTTAAAGTTTTATGCTGAGCTTTTCTTCCAATACGTCAGAAATTTTAGGNGATCCGTAAGTCAACAGGCCAGTCATACCAACAGATTCCGCANCTCTGACATTTTCTTCAATATCGTCGATATAAATGCATTCCTCCGCTTTNAGGTTATAATTATCCAGTATATACCTGAAAATTCTTAAATCGGGTTTTGAAAGTTTTACTTCGGCCGAAANAATACCGCCATCAAAATAACGGAAGAAGTAATAATCGTTTTTTACTTCTTCAAAAGTGTCAAGCGGGAAATTGGAAAGGTAATACAGCCTGAAACCCTGTTTTCTTAGCTCAGGAAGCAGTCTGACATTATCGTCGAGGGGAAACATNATATCGCGCCTTAAATTGAAAACAAGGGCGATTTCTTCNCTTTTAAGGGCAGATTTATGAGATATTGAATCGATAGCCTCCCNGACAGTAATATCTCCATTGTCAAGATATTTCCATTCATCACTGTGAAAAATATCATTGATGATCGTTTTCCGGATATTTAAAGGGTAGTTTTTCTTCTTCAGGTATTCTGAAGGAATAAAGCTTATAAGCACATTTCCAAGATCAAAAATCACGTTTTTGATCATATCAGTTATTTTTCATGCTTATGGGCTGNCCNGTTGCTTCAAGGACATTCCACCATAATTCTCCTTCAATATCNATTTTTTTCCTCTTAGCTACAGCCATNGAGATCGGGATCAGCGTAAATTCATAGTTCCAGTAGCCAATTACGAAATCAGTCTTCCCTGCCAGCGCGGCATGAACTGCATTTTGAGCCAGAAGGTTGCAGAATTTACTGTCGTTTGCATTTGCCGGAGCGCTCCTGATGATGTAGCTCGGATCGATATATTTTATTGAATGCGGAAAGCCTTTGGCATTAAACTCTTCCCTTATCTTTTCCTTGAGATAGATTCCGATATCTTTATGTTTGATGTTTCCTGAAGCGTCCCGTTCAGCGTTTTCAGAATCAAAGAAATCCTGTCCCGCTCCTTCAGCTACTACAATCATTGCATGATGCCTCTCTTCAAGGCGTTTCCGGAGAATTTTCAGAAACCCCTTTGGTCCGTAAAGATCAAAGGATATTTCGGGTATAAGGACAAAGTTCACCTCCTGGATGGCTAGGGCTGCGCTGGCCGCAATAAATCCGGAATCGCGGCCCATAAGTTTTACCATAGCAATACCATTGTTTGCGCCATGAGCTTCGTTATGGGCATTCCTGATAATATCGTTGGCAATTGAAAACGCTGTTTCAAATCCGAATGATTTCTGAATAAGATCTATATCGTTATCAATCGTTTTAGGAATACCTGCGACTGCTATCCTGAGCTTCCTTTTTTCAATCTCCTGATGAATGGCATGTGCTCCCCGGAGCGTGCCATCGCCTCCGATACAAAACAATATATTGATATTCAGAATTTCAAGGGTATCAACCATCTTTTCAACATCCTGATTCCCCCTGGATGTTCCGAGAAATGTTCCTCCTGACTGGTAAATATCGCTAACCATCGGAGCTGTAAGTTCAATAACGGGATGGTTGTATTTTGAAATAAGTCCTTCATAGCCGTATTTTATCCCAAGAATACGGGTAATNCCGTACCTGTAAACAAGNTGATTGACAAGGGCTCTGATGACATTATTCACTCCGGGGCACAATCCGCCGCAAGTAACTATTCCGACTTTAGTTTTTGCCGGTTCGAAAAAAATGGTTTCTTTCGGACCTGCTTTTTCAAAAGAGACTGGTGTTTCGCCGCTTGCTTTGTACCTGTTGAAGTCATCAAGCGAACCCTCATAAAGGATCCTCTCATTGTCATTGACAAATTTATAAACAGGACTGTCTTCCCTCTGGGAAACCTTAAGCGGAGAAACAACACTTCCTTTTCCTAAAGTAGTGACAAGCAAATCCTCGTACTTCATCTTCTTGGGGTTTGAGTTAAAACTTAACTAATGTAAGGAATGCATATTTAATATATTCCAAAAATAGTTAAAATAATGATTGACGAATATACCTGTCCTACAGAATTATCCTGCCGACTGAATCAGGCAATAAAAATGCCGTGAATAATCAGAATTTATTTCCGGTCAACGGAGAATAGAAAAGGGGTCAGAATATATACGCCTTGCGTCAGTTAGACTGGATGATTTGCTTGATCCTTCCAATCTGCCCGTTTTCAAGCCTGACTTTTATTCCGTGGGGATGCACGGGTGCTGTTGTAAGGATTTCTTTTACTTTTCCCCCGGTCAGTCTGCCGGTGCGTTTATCTTCAGATAGTTCTACCATTACATCAATACCCGGCCTGACATCAGCTCTGCGTGTTCCTTCCATTGTAACCTGTTTATGAAATATAAATGATAAAAACCAACTACGATCCTGAATTTCAAATGGAGGGTACAATTATAGGAAATTTTCTTTCATATTATTATGAAAAGAAATTAAAAATTTTACAGATCAATGATTTATTCCGGTTAATAGGCCCCCTTAACAAGTGTACCTATTCTGTAAAATCCCTTACTTGCCGTAATGAAAAGTGCTTTCCTGTTTTTTTCACCGAAACAGACATTTGCAGTCCACGCTTCAGGGACAGGAATGTTCCCGATTTTCTTTCCGGTTTTATTAAAGATAGTGACTCCTTTTCCTGTGAGATAAATATTTCCGTCAGTGTCAATTGTCATTCCATCGGAACCCAGTTCGCAAAAGAGCTTTTTGTTGCCCAGAGACCCGTCTGGTTCTATTGAATAAGACCATGTTTTATTACCTCCAATATCTGCCACATATAAAGTTTTTCCGTCAGGTGTTCCGACAATTCCGTTTGGTTGAATCATATCTTCAATAACCCGTTTGAATACACTGCGATCGGCACTCAGATAATAGACACACTGTTTATCCTGAGGCATATCTGAATGGTTCCACCATGGTCTTTTGTAAAAAGGATCGGTCAGATAAATGCTGCCATCGGGTGAAACCCAGACGTCATTAGGGCCATTAAGCAGTTTACCGTTGAATTTGTCAAGAACGACCTCAACCGATTTATCAGGGCTTATGCGCCATAGTTCATTCAGTTCGTCGGCACAGGACCATAAATTTCCCTTATTGTCGAAAAACATACCATTTGACCTTCCGGAAGGCTGCATAAATGTCGAGAGCCCTTTTTTCTTGCTCCAGACCATTATCCGGTCATTCGGCTGATCCGTAAAATAGACATTACCTGCCTTGTCGGATGCCGGGCCCTCCGTAAATGAAAAATCCCCGGCAAGTTTTACTGGAGCAGCTCCTGGTTTCAGAATAGAAGATAAACCTGAATCCTGGGAAATAACACGAAGAGGTGAGATCAGAATTATTACCAACAACACAATAAGAGATTTCATATTAAATTGATTTTATAAAATTGAAATGACATAACAGGATTATAAACAGGGGATTACCAATAGGGGCTGTCTCAAAAGCCTCTTTTTTAAGCCACCCCTAAATCCCCCAAGGGGGACTTATTGAAAACCAATGATATAACAAGCCCCCCTCGGGGGGTTTGGGGGTAAAATCAGGCTTTTGATACAGCCTCTGTTTATTCATGCAATCTGAACCTTCTTAATACGTTCTATGTAATTATCTATCTGTTCCGGCAATTCAAATCCGATTATTATCATATCGACAGTACCTAATCCCAGAACAAATTTCAGCGATTCTTCGATCTTAGCCGGATCATCTTTCAACTTGCCTCCGCCTATCAGTTTCATTCCTATAACACCTTTTCCCGATTTATGAAATTTTTCAATAACAGGAACAACCAGAGCCGGGTCGCGCTGATCCATAGCCTCTCCGAAGGGATTGATGCGGACATGAATTACATCAACCCAGGGATGTTCGGACGCTACTTTAAGAGCGTCAAAAGAGTGTACAGAAACCCCGTGGGCACGGATTATCTTTTTAGCCTTGAGATTTTCGAGGCCGTCCATGAATCTTTTCTGCTCATCGCTCCATTCACCGTTTGTCATACAGTGTAACTGGACAAGATCGATATAATCGGTATTAAGTTCTTTACGGAAACGGTCAACGACTATTTCAGAATCAGGGCGTTCCTTTTCCGGAATTCCTCCGGCTGTAACCCACATTTTGGTACCCAGCACATAGTTTTCCCGCGGGATACCGTTAAGAGCAGCTTTGGTGAAAGGATGTGTCCCATAGCTGTCGGCACAGTCGAAATACCTTACACCCCTCTCATATGCTGCTTTTATTATTGATTCTGCGACTCCGGCCCTTGTAATATTTGAGGAGCGGTTATATCCGCTGTAACCGGTTCCCATCCCGAGAAGCGTGGTTTTGATTCCGGTATTTCCAAGAAGAACGGTCTGGAAAGGATCGAACATCTTAACCTTTTTTGCCGGGGGAATTGCATTAATTGCGTTGCCAATAAGTACAGTTCCCGTACCGGCGGCAATGGTAGTCATGAATTCTCTTCGGGTGAAAGTTCTTTTTTTCATATCTGTCAGATTAATAATATTTATTCGACTCAATCATGAAATAACAAAAATACACAAAACATTGTTTCTTACTGAAGGATATTGACTTTGATCCCTGAAGGATAACTGGAATCATGATAAATCCTTTGGGTTGCCTTCTGAAAATCACTGTCGGAGCATTTATAAATGTTCACAAATTTCTGAGGATTCCTGTCAACCAGCGGGAACCAGGAATTCTGAACCTGGACCATTATCCTGTGGCCTTTTTTAAAAGTATGAGCCACATCGGGCATCTCATATTTCACTTCGGTGATCTTTCCCGGTACAAAAGGTTCGGGCTTCTCAAAACTGTTACGGTATCTTCCCCTGAAGACTTCGCCCCTGACAAGCATCTGGTAACCCCCGAGAGGGTATTTAAGATCCGGATCATCTGCCTTCGTATCAGGAGGAAAGACATCTATCAGTTTGACAACATAATCTGCATCGGTCCCTGTCGTAGATACAAACAGATCAGCTGTAACCGGACCGGTCAGGGTAATATCTTCAGAAAGCAGGTCAGTCTGGTATTCCATNACGTCTGGCCTGCGGGACGCGAACCTCTGGTCGTCGGTCATGTATGCTTCGGTCCTGTTTGTATGCACATCTTCGGTATAAGGAACCGGGTTCATCGGATCTGAAACATATTCATCAAAACTTGTCTTGCCACCGGGAGCTGTGAATGAAGCAGCTTCTCCGGGCTGAAAATACAATTTCTTTTCTGAAATATTTTTTGGAGGCCAGGTTTCAAAATTTCTCCATTCGTTCGAACCTGTAACAAATATTGTAGCCTCAGCAATTCCCGGATTTCCTTCTCCTTTCAGATAAAAGTTAAAGAAGGTTTCTTCCTGGGCGGCATATTTTTCATTTGCATCCAAACCCCAGTATATGTTACCAAGGTTTTTCCCTTGCCCGAAAGCCCACTGGCCGTGTGACCATGGTCCCATGACAAGATAGTTTTTTGTTTCCGGAGAATTCTGGCTTTCAATAGCTTCGTAAGTATGGAGGGCTCCGTAAAGATCTTCAGCATCGAACCATCCTCCAACGGTCATTACTGCAGGCTTTACATTTTTAAGATACGGACGGGGATCACGGGCTTTCCAGAATGCATCATAATCAGGATGAGCAAATGCGTCATTCCAGAACTTAATGCTGTCGCCGAAATATTTGCCGGAGATATTTTTAATCGCTCCAAGCGACAGAAAGAAATCATAATTATCAGGGACAGGATATCTGAAGCCTCTGTTCCCTGTGCGTGTTGGAGCCATGTGAGACCGGCCGTTACTATAGTAAAAATTGAAACAATCCTGAAGGAAGAAAGCACCATTATGGTGAAAGTCGTCGCCAATGAACCATGCTGTAACGGGTGCCTGCGGAGAGACAGCCTTTACCGCCGGATGTGCATTAATAATTCCCATTGTAGAATAAAACCCGGGATATGAAATTCCGAAAATACCAACATTGCCATTATTGTTGTCCACATTTTTTACGAGCCAGTCGACTGTATCCCAGGTATCAGTCGTTTCATCGGTATCCTTGTCGCTTTTTTTCAATGGAATAACAGGACGGATATCTTCGAACTGACCCTCACTCATATATTTTCCGCGTACATCCTGGAAAACCATAATATATTCCTCCTGTACATACCTGGAATAAAGCTGCATAAAGAAGTTGAAGTTGTCGGGTCCCCCGGGTTCGATATTGTAGGGTGTNCGGTTAAGCAGAATGGGATGTTTTACCGANCTGTTTTTTGGTGTATAAACCGATGTGAATAATTTTACTCCATCGCGCATTGTAATATANACNTCCTTTTTATCATACCGCTGTTTCAGAGCGTCTGGACTATTGGGTGCAGCAGCGATGGGTTCCCTCCCGAAGGCTATATCCAGTTTACGNCCACCCTGTTCAAGGGTTCCCGTTATCTCGGTATATGCGGAATTTACTTTTCCGGCATATTTAAAACCTGCCCCTGCATGAACGAATGAAAAGTCAGGATAGGTAAAAGTAGTTGTTGTTGAAGGGATTCCAAATGCATTCTGATCCGGGCTATCCCACGTTGAAGAATATCCTTCCCCGGCTGCCTTGACATGGACGGTAAGTCGCAATACAATTCCATCTATGTCAGCTTTTCCGTACCAGTCGCCTTCAATTGACTGAGCAGTCAGGGATAATGGTATAAACAACATAAATCCAAGGAAAAGGCTGCAAACTCTTAAAACTGATGATCTCGATTTCATTTTCTGATATTTTTAATTTGATTGTCATAATATTCCAGTCCAAGCTTTTGAATTAAATCGCCGGGTGCGACAGGTTTCCCTTTCTTTGTTGCGGCCGATGTGATTCTTGCTTTTACTATAAGTTTGTTATCAGGAAGCCTGAAGATATTCTGAATGAATACGATCCTTACATTCCCTTCCCTCTGAATGTTGATTGTTACAATAAACTTATCACAGCTTCTCAGGGGGTATTTATATTCAATCTCAGCTTTAGTTACAATCAGGTCAAGTCCCTCTTCATGAAGACGGGCAAAGCTGATACCTTGAGACACAAGAAAAACGTGCCTCGCATGCTCAAGATAATGCTGATAGTTTGCATTGTTTACAACACCCTGAAGGTCACATTCATAGTCGCGGACTGCAAACTCAACACTGTACAAATATTCCGATTCCTGCATAGAATTTATTTTATTGGCATTTACAAACCTGTTTTTATTAAAAAGAATTTTGATTCAAGAGGTTTTATTATATTATCAGAATCCATAACAGCTTTTCCTGTGGCATCGGCTTCTGAAATATCAAGCTGGTCTCCCGTAAGGCCGTTTTGCAGGTTTAGACGGGTTTCTTTCCCTCCGGTTTCACGCAGATGGATGAGTATTGCTTTTCCTTCATTTACCGGACGTGCGCTGACCAGTAATACATTCACCGGCCATCCTTTTATAAAGGACTCCTCTGTTTTATTATCTCCGGTACCTTCCCCCGGAAGGATCCTTGTCGGGCATGGTACCCTGGATCCCCACCCGAAACGGGATGCAAAGTCATTGGTGACATCACCCGAGGTTGTAAGATAATATGTCCAGGTATGACCGCCCCTCTGA
>JGI11641J44799_10000704_pt1 | contig 10173 bp, 5 predicted proteins | sample WetSurSiteA1Bulk_FD_44799 | JGI IMG/M metagenome (IMG submission 44799) | reverse complement strand
TCTGTATTTGCAGGAAAACCACTCCCAAAAGAGGGTATTGAACCAGTTATTGATTTACAAATCGCTCAGCTTGTTCATGCGAACAACACGAACTTCTTAAACCCCAGCTCTTCACTATATATTTGCTGGCAAAGTGGTTTAGTAAAATGGCTGGAAGAATGGCAACCTGAAGTTTTGATCGTTGAAGCTAACCCACGTTATCCAGTTACACGCAGAGCAATCTCATGGATGCACCAAAGAAAACGTAAAGTAATAGGGTGGGGGCTTGGGGCACCAGCCATTAGCGGATCCCTTGCGAATATTCGAAGGCGGGAAAGGTTAAGTCTATTACACTCTTTAGACGCCATCATTGCCTACAGCCAACAAGGAGCAGAACAATACCGGCAGATTGGAATCACCGAGGATCGTGTATACGTAGCTTTCAATGCGGTTGATAAAGCACCAANNATTCCGCCANCCCGNAGAACGTTGCAGGAAAATGAAAAGGCAACCATCTTATTTATCGGGCGTTTACAATACCGTAAAAGGGTGGATCTTCTTTTACAGGCATGTGCATCACTTCCGCATGAACTCCAACCTCATGTGGTAATCATTGGTGATGGTCCTGCTCGGGAGCAGTTTGAAATTCTCGCCTCCCAAATTTATCCGGATGCGGAATTCATAGGTGCTAAGCATGGTATGGATATTGAACCTTTTTTTTCACAAGCGGACCTGTTCGTATTGCCAGGCACCGGTGGATTAGCCATTCAGCAAGCAATGGCGCATGGCTTACCAGTGATTGTCGCACAAGGAGATGGAACCCAAGACGACTTAGTGCGAAAGGAAAATGGTTGGCAGGTGCCACCCAATGACTTGATTGCATTAACTGATGTCATACACCAAGCATTATCTGACCCGATCAAATTGCAGCAGATGGGGAATGCCTCCTACCAAATCGTGGCTGAAGAGATCAATGTTGATAAAATGGTGGAAGTATTTATCCGAGTGCTAAACAACATTTGCAGGTAAGACAAATAGCTTTTCCGTGGCTACATGAAGATCAATGGTAAAACCACGATCAAGAAAATTGACCAGACTAAATACGCGGTGGTAGCCTTGCTAAAGACCTTTTGTAAACGCTCGTTCCAAGGAGAGAGGTTTTTTCGAAACTGAGTTAAAAGCAAGGCGAAAAGAAGGACGATATTGATAATGTTCCACCCAATAATTGTGGTTCGGTTAAGCGTAATCCCATCTAAAACAGTCCGATAGATAACAGCTGAAAGAGCATAAATGCTGATCACAAGTGCCAATATTGACACTGTGATAATCCCTCGTCGAAGCCAGGTTTGCAGTTTTATTGATAGATCATCGAGATTTAATGGGGTAGCACCGATTAACAAACCGATTATCGCAAACTGCATCACATTGTAAACAATAAGAAGATTACGGTTTTGATATGGTGCTATGAAATTAAATGGAATTACGAAAATATAAGTCACCAAGACAAGAATGGTGAGTGGTAATAATAAACGTACCAGGGTGAAAATGAATTTACTCAAACCTTGATTAAAATCTTGTGCCTCAGGCGATAACTGAGGATCATAAATAGTGGCTACAGCCATGATTGGAATCAATCCAAAACCACCAAATACCAGCAAACGCATAATTATTTCTGGTGGTGTAACATTTAACGCAGAAAACATTCCAAGAGTTATTGCACCCAATGCAATCCCAAATATCAAATAGATACCTGCGGTAATCACCACTTCAATAGATTTGATGAGAAAGGCGAAGCGATTCTTATCGCTGGATTTGAAACCAAGGACTGAAATACCAATTCCAATCCAGCAAAGAAGGGGGAGGGTAATAATCATGAGAAAGAGATAATCCCGGTTGTAAAATTCTGATATACCCGGTGCTAGCAGTAATACATAGGCGCTTGCAATGATCAAACCAGCACATGAAAGAGCGGTATATAGATAGTTTCTTTTAGAAATCACAGCCAGGTAGATTAAGGTCGGAATAGTAGCGATAGGTGCCCAGAGAAGAAGAAAGTAGGGGATTTTATCAAGGAAGAGCCATTGGGAATCTGAGATCGCCCACAAAATTAGACCGGTGATAACACCCAGCACCACCGCTATCCCCCAATGGGTTGATCGCTTAGGTTTTGGCAGAGGTAGGTGGGTGAAACGAGCGTGCCAGGCTGATAATAATATATTGTCCGGTGTTTTATCGAAGATATCCTGCAGATCAGCGCGAAATTCAACTTCTTCATTCGCCTGGCTGGATGATTGGTAGAGCACTTCAAGCTGTTCAGGATCGTTTGCAGCTTCTTGGATTTTGGTTTGCATATTTCATGAGCATTTCTCCAGTCTATAGTGATTAACCATTCACTCTATATCAAAAACGTAAACTGACTTAAATACTGACACATTCTATGGGAAACAGGTGAGATTATAAACGGAACACAACAATTGGACCATTGCTTTTCTTGGCGATGTGTTGTACCCTATGGATAATGAAAATATTATACTTCGCAGATGGTCACTCACCGATTGCGCTGAACTGGATCAGCTATTTTATCCAGGTGGGGCACGAGGTTCACCTGGCATCATCCTTTCCATGTCCACCGATCCCTGGATTGGCGTCGTTGACGATAATCCCTCTGGCTTTAAGTGGTGTATACGGTAAGTCAGAGGTCGGATCCAAGAGCCGAAGGCATCTGATTCGGCAGGTGATGCCTGTTACATTACGGACAAAAATCCGCCAATTCGTCGCTCCTTTATCATTTTCAAGAGCTACAAATTCTCTGTGTGATGTGATTAATATAAGTCAACCTGACCTTATCCATGCCATGCGCATTCCTTTTGAAGGCATGGTGGCGTCCAAGGCATACAAACGCAGTATAGAAATTGGAGGATATGTAAAGCGCTCATCATTATTGATTTCTGTATGGGGGAATGATTTTACATTGCATGCCAGGTCTACACCCATCATGGCTTATCATACGCGTAATACATTGCAAAGATGCGATGCATTACACACTGATTGTCAGCGAGATCTGAAACTTGCGAGAGAAATGGGTTTTAGCTCCACAAAACCCAGCATAATCCTTCCTGGTGGAGGTGGGGTAAAGATGGATGTGTTTCATCCGCTTGAGAACCAGAACCAGAATGGGGGGAATCATATCGGAGCGGATAAACACGGCATTACAATCATCAATCCACGAGGNTTTCGAGCCTATGTTAGAAACGATACGNTCTTTCACTCCATCCCCCTGGTTTTAGAAAAATACCCGGAGGTGCACTTTATTTGNACCGCAATGAAAGGAGAGGCTCAGGCACAAAAGTGGATCAAAGNATTGGGGATTGATGGAAAGGTCGAACTGCTACCCCATCAAACACAGGAAGAAATGGCAGATCTGTTCAGGAGGTCTCAAATTAGCCTTTCGATAACCACCCATGACGGTACCCCCAATACCCTGCTGGAAGCGATNGCATGTGGATGTTTTCCCATTGCTGGGGATATCGAATCACTTCGNGAATGGATCAACCCTGGAATAAATGGTTTGCTGGTGGACCCAGGAGATCCGAAAGCGCTTGCGACTGCAATGATCGATGTAATAACACAGCCTGGTCTACGCGAGCAGGCCAGGGAACAAAATGTCCGCATGGTGCAGGAGATGGTTGAATATCACAAGGTCATGGGGGCAGCTGAAGATTTTTACTTGAAGTTACTTTTGAAATAAGCGGAATTGTTTTATAAAAGTTATTCAATTGGCATTATGTTTTTAAAAAACCAAAAAATGGTTTTTTGATTCCAAACATTAGGTGAAAAAGGTTAGAAGCAGTTGGTACGTGATGTCCTGGAAATGGCGGGATATCTGATAGATCTATGAAAATGAAAGGCGGGAAGGATCCCCGCCATATTAAAAGATTTAGATTACTTCCGATGGATTACTTTAAATACTCATCGGGTAATGCTTGAACCTGGACAATCAACCTGCGACCATCATCGAAGTGCCCATTGAATATCCACATTGGCTGGACGTAAAGCCAGGGAGCCATGTTTGGATCCTGTGCAGCCGATGCCTGGCAGCGGTCCAAATTGATGGCATCATAAGCAAGCTCGATCNTGTCAATCGTGACATTTCCTTGCAGGACCGCACCNGGATTTGAGCCAGGATCCTGGGTGTGATCCCAGATAGATATCTGGGCACTATCTANCACANCATCGCCTGGATAAGAACCAGCCAGGTCTTTTAGAATCGAATATCCTCCAAATTGCTGGTCTGGCTTAACATATCCTTCAAGCTCGATCAAATCACCAAGGTTTCCAATAACATTACCTTCAGCTCCCCAATCCAGCGAAGAGTTCACCACATAACTTTCGCCTGTTGTGGTTGTGAAGATGACGACATCCTGCCCTTCCAATGAGACGATTTGCTCGGTCCCACTCCATGCCTGGATTTGTATCCCTGGATATACTGGCTCATAGTGATCGATTTTTATGAAAACAATTCCTTTATCGAGATGGTCAACAAATCCCCATATCCGTACCGGTAGATTTTGATATTGTTCAATTCCAGNTAAATTCTCTCCATTCAATGCATAACCCCAACCTGGTGCTAAACTATCGGGTGGGTCAGGGTAGAAGTTTACCTCGATGGACGATTTATCACCAAGATACAGATGTTTGGTTATGGAAGCTATTCCTGTGACAGCCTGAATCTCATCTCCGGGCTGATATGGAACGATAACCTGAGTGGCAACAGGAGCAGGTCCTGTATCAAAATTAAGAAATGCAAATCTGCCTCCACCGAAGTTGGCATCAGGAGTGCTTCCACCTCCACCACCACCACCACCACCGCATGAATTTGACGCCCCATAGGAGAATGGAATCTCACCCGTTTCAATGAATTTCCAATCGAAGGTTGCAGGGTCGCCTTCCAGAATTACACCTTGAACTCCCACCTGGAAACCAACCGAAATATCAGCAGGTGGATTTATCAAAGTTAGAACACGGTCAGGGGTTACAAGCTGTAACGATCCATCCTGGGTCTGGAGTGTTCCGGTAATATATTCTTCCATCAAGGAAGAGTCCTCCCAACCAGTCAGGTTCAGTTCAATTCCACCCATTGTATTGTCCTGGATTTCTCCCCAGGTGTGTATAAAGCGAACATCATATGGGCTGGAGGGAATCATAGCTGATGAGGCTCCGATGACTGGCAGGTTATTCATCATTACCAGTGGTGGCATGGTTTGATCGACAGGCTGGTAAGTATTGACCCAGCCATATAGATCAACCTTCTCACCAGGTTGATAACTTTGAACCCAAGACTGGTAGGAGTTTGGTCGTTCCGGTGATAAGACTGCGTAGCGTGTATGTTGCAAGTCTACATCGTTAGAGAAACGGTCCCAGGCTTGTTGGGCAGATAGAATTGGATATTCACCGATTGGTATATATTCATGGCGGCTATACTCTACTAAAGTAACCTGCCCAGGGGAATTTACTTTAACATCTACCCAGCCGATGTTACTGCGATCCACACCAATCTCCTGGACCACCGGGTTACCCTCCAGAAGGGGTACGAATGCAACCACCCCCCGTTCTGTCTCAAGAGGCATCGTTCGGTAGGGAAGGTCTAGAATCCCAAACGGTTCAAGGAAATTGGTGGCGATTCTGACCTGCTCATCGAACGAAGGCAATGGACCATTATCCATTAAGGCGCTGCCATAATCCGGACTGACATAACCGACCTCATAAATATACTGGTCAGGGAAGTTCAGGAAGCGCATGGTGTGTGAGCCATCCATAGCTTCGAAAATTCGATCATCCATTCCTTCACTGGGTATGGCGTAAATCTCACCATTGATACCCCATTGGGAGGCAACCTGGCGTGCGGAATCCGGAGTAACTGCTTCCGAAAGCTGCTGTTGGAAAACCGNCAAACTCTCGGGTGAAGTGGGGAAATCAGAATTAAAGCTGAATGTGACGTTTGGGAACACGGAGGCTGAANTTGATGGAAGGATACCCGGGATCGGTGTAGGAACTAGATTTTGTGATGANACCTGAACCGTAGGTAGAGGTGATTCGGTTGGCAGCAGGGAANAGGANGTCGTTTCAGGTGAAATTACTNCTGCAGGAACCTGATTGGGAATGGGAGCAAGTGTTTTTATTGTCCACACCAGGCTTACAATAAGTAAGGCAACCAGTGCAACCCATCCGAGGCTTCTAAAAGCATTTGCCGACCTGATTTTTTCCTGGTTCTTCCGCATCTCAGGAAGCAGCATTGAAAGTCTGGATTCAATATCTGATTCAGTAAATTGTGCTCCAGCCCAGTGTGATTGCAGAGAACGCATTATATGTTGATCGAAGCGTTGTATTTCCATTGCATATTCACGACAATCGCTACATGTAGCAAGATGCTCGTCAAGGTCTTGTAATTGCACATCCGTTAACGACCCGTCCAAAGACGATTGAAGCAAAGTCCGAGCCTGGAGATGGGTGATATTATTCTGAGGATTCATCTGGCTTCTCCCAAGATGGATTCAGATGTCCCAATTGACTATAAAGCTTTTGACGAGCATAATGTAAACGCGAATGCACCGTCCCTTGATTGAGGTTGAGGATCCTGGCGATAACCGGCACTTTCAGCTCATGTACATAATGTAAGATGACAGGTAATTTATGTTTCTCATCCAGACGACCGACTGCCTGCCATATGGATTGGTCAATTTCTCTTAGAATCATGCGATCTTCGGGTGTTGTTAGAGGGGACCGATGCAGGTGGAGCGACTGGAGAGTGGTGGTTAGTATTTGCCGGGTTTTACGTTTACGCAACCTTGCACGACACGCATTAATCGCAATGGCGGTCAGCCAGGTCTTAGGGTCGGATTCAGCGCGAAATCCTGATAGTGCACGATGAGCAGAGATGAAAGTTTCCTGGGCAGCATCTTCAGCTTCAGCTAAATCATCCAGAATTGAGTATGACAACCGGTGGATATAGGCAAAATAATCCTTCACCAGAACCTCAATCCGTAATTCTGTATCTTCTATCTCTTGTTGTGATGTTCGGTTGAACCGAGTCATTGGATATGCACTTTGATTGGGCATCTTGTTATATTAGATGCATCCCAGGTGGAAATCCTTCAAAATAAATAAATGCATGGCTGCACAAAAATTTAACAACCATGCAATCATATCAGGAACAAAGGCTTTAGATTATATTATTGGTAATGATTCATCCAATGAACGACCAGGGACATATTCCCATTGTTGATCCAACTGTTGGCGTATATAGGCGAAGATTGTAGAAATAGGTAGATGTTTTGGGCAGGATTGCTCGCACATGCCACAACCAGCACAAGAAATCAACCAGCGCATCACATCGGATCGATCATAATGACCATCTGAAGATCTGGCAGGTCTGTCGACGGAGCAGATCGGGCAAACCTCCATGCAATCCTGACAGTCGCTACAAGATTCCAGCTGGTTGATAATTGCATCTACATCTGCAGGAAGTAATCCACCCAGACCTTCTTTAATACGCTCCATGGTATTCTGGTGGCGCTCAATCATTTTTGATACTACCCGTTTATGCTGGATGATCAGGTTTTGATCAGCTATTCCATCCAAAAGCTTGGTAAAGTGAAAGCGATTCTCAAAAATAGAGTCGTTTATAACTACCAGCATTTGCTGGCGGACAGGCAGTCCCAAAATATGAATATTAATATCTGCGTTTTCAGCTGCAGGTGAGGCGCATACCTGGCAAGCAGAGCGATACCGGTACGGTACTATGCCTCCCTGGCGGGCGAAGCGTAAGGCTTCAGCAGTCAGCTCATCATTTAATTCGGCAGGTCTTTCCCCTTCAGGAGGAATGTTTTTACCAATGCGCTCTAAGCGCCATTGATATTCATCAGCTGGCAAGGTTCCCAGGCAGTCGACACTAATTGTCAGCAGATTATCAACCCTTAAAGAAACATGCTTGGTGATCTCAATGAACGCACGCATTTCACAGGGTCTTAAGAAGGCAGCGATCTTCGTATCTGGATGGTCTACAAGTAATTGGGGAATCAGCCTGGCCGCATTGATTTCCATTAAAGGTTTAAAGGGATTTATCTGATTTATAGATGCAATGTCCGCGATATAGCGAGGTACGGTTAGAACTTCATCCCCTTCATTTACTGTTACCAGCATACCATCGAGACCAGCTTCAAGCCATACTTTACCAATAAAACCCTGCAATTTACCTAAAGGGTCGCCACGGGTTTCGAGAGACCATACTTCGCTCATTCGATTACCTCCAGAAATACCAATAACGATCAAAGATCAAGCAAACAATTGCCTTTCCAGTACTTCTGCGATATCCATTACCTGTATTTGCTCATTCACTCCCTTGGAGCGGATAGCATCATCAAACATAATCATGCAATACGGGCAAGCGGTAGCGACCACATCCACTTTCGCCTGAAGAGCTTCTGCAAGGCGGCGATGGTTGATGCGAGTATTTGGGTCAGTTTCCAACCACATCTGACCGCCACCTCCACCACAACAAAAACTGTTCTCGCCATTGCGCGGTAGTTCAATAGATTTGACTTTTGCATGCTCAAGTAACTGGCGAGGAGCCTGATATATTTCATTGTAACGCCCGAGATAGCATGAGTCGTGATATGCGAGGCGAGCTTGCAATCCATTACCATTGGGTGAGATGTTTTTGGTAAGCGGTAACTCGGATAAAAATTCGGTATAATGTTGAACTTTATAACTGCTTCCAAATTGAGGGTATTCATTCTTCAGGGTGTTGAAGCAATGCGGGCACTGGGTGACGATGCGATTGAATTTTACTTTGCTCATTGCCTCCAGGTTTTGCTCAGCGAAGACCTGGAACAGATACTCATTCCCCATGCGACGGGCAGTTTCTCCACAGCAGGTCTCATCCAAACCCAAAATCCCATAATTTATACCAGCTTTATTCAAGAGATTGACGAAGGAACGGGCAACTTTCTTATTCCGGTCATCAAATGCTGCAGCACAACCCACATAATACAAGACATCCGTCTCGTCACCGGGAGCCAATTCGCGCAGCCCCAAACCTTCGGACCAGTTAATGCGATCCTGGGCGGGGATGCCCCAAGGGTTACCCTGACGCTCAATATTGCGTAATGAATCTGCAATCGATTTTGGCAGTTTTCCCGTTGTGAGCGCCTGGTAACGGCGCATATCAACAACTTCATCCACGGGATTGATAAATGATGGGCAGAGTAATGTACACGCGCCACAGGTGGTACATTGCCAGGTATAAAAATCTGTAAACGCACCGGCAAACAGCTCCTGACTGGATTTCTCTTTCGGTGTTTCCAGGGATTCGACCATGGTCTTGCGTAAAGTTTGTACCAACCAGCGGGGTGAGTAATCCATGCCACTGATATTGGATGGGCAGGCTGCTTCACACCGTCCGCAATTTAAACAGGCATCAAAAGACAGCAACTGCTCAGAAGTAAACTCCGATACCTTACCAACACCCAAAATCTCAGCCTGGTCAATATTCTCGATTTTCTCCACGGCGCCCATCTTGCGTAATGGCCGGAAAACTATATGCAAGGGCGCAGTAACCAGGTGGCGCATTTTCGTGAAGGGTATACTGGCAACCAGGAGTAGTGCAACACCTGCATGGACCCAAAACAGGATGTCATGAAGGTGGGTCGCCCCAAGAGGAGTCATACCCAAACCTGCGAGTAGCCGGGAAGTCAAATTGCCAATGGGTGAGTATGCTGCCCAGGGTGGATTGGCTGCCAACAGACGCGTCGCTTCCATGGTGAAACCAAGGATGGGGATAAGAGCGAGTAAGCTCAGCGCATAATAATCATCCCAACGAGTCTCGAGGTATTTCGGGCGCAGGACAATACGTCTGAAAAACGCCATTGCCACCCCGATTAATATAGCTAATCCAGCCAGATCCATGCCAACTTCATAGACGAGGTATGCAGTACCACGAGGAAAGGTAATGACCCAGGGAAAGAACAACAACATATTCAGGATATTAATGATGGTTCCCACGACCTGGATCGCTACGCCCCAGAAGATGAGGAAATGCATAATCCCGGGGTAGATTTTTTTCAAAACACGAACCTGACCCAATGCATGGACGATAAAGTCGCGAATGCGAGGACGTAGCTTTTCAAGCACAGTTCC
>JGI11641J44799_10000701_pt1 | contig 10184 bp, 8 predicted proteins | sample WetSurSiteA1Bulk_FD_44799 | JGI IMG/M metagenome (IMG submission 44799) | reverse complement strand
AATCAGCCCGTTTACCCGCCTCAAGCGTGCCGCGCTCCCTTTCATCGAAAGATAGATAGGCTGCATCTCGAGTGAACAGTAAAAGGGCCTCACCTACTGTCAACCTCTCGTTTGCGTCTGGGTGCAGGCAAGCCGCGCGTACTCCTGCCAGCGGGTCGGGCAAGGTACAAGGTGCATCAGAACCGCCCGCAACCCGAAGTCCGCTGCGTCGCATTGTTGCGATCGGATTCAGGCGCTTTGCACGTTCACCTAAAATTTGAGTAAGATACCCTGTTGGCTCAAGCGCCCAGTCATTGAATGCTGGTTGAGCCGCGATGCAAAGTCCGAGTTTTGCGGCGGTGTCAAGTCCCCGTTTAGTAACCAGACAGGCATGTATGATGATGTGACGATGATCGCGTCGGGCATGATCGGCCAGTGCATCGGCAAAAGCCTGCACGGCCTGATCAAACGCGGCATCACCTATTGCATGCACGGCAACTTGCAGGCCTGCGCGATTGGCAAGTCGCACAAATTGACTAATGGTCTTTTGATCGTAATACAGGACCCCTCGATTGTCCTTTGAGTCTGCATATGGCTCATTCAGCGCAGCGTCCTGCGAACCAAATGCCCCATCGAGCGCAGTTGCAAAGCAGCCGCCTATCCGCGGCAAGCCACGCCGCAGGACATGGCTCACAGCCATCGTTTGAAAGTAGATTCGCAGACCTATTGGATTCTTGAGTCCACGTGCAAAAAAGCGCACTAGGTCCACATCGAGGTCATGCCAGAATCCCACCCCTTCGGCGGCATGGATAAGACCTATACCATGGCGAGCAAGCTCGTCGGCTGCAGCAAGCATCGCGCACATCAATCGAGATTTGGATACTGAACGTGTCGCGAAGTCACTTGCGGCAAAGAATGCTTCCTGGCCCAGATGTCCGCTTTCACCATTATAGCCTCGCAATGAGGCCGTTCGCGGGGGTAATCGCCGCAACATTTCGCTGCTAAGTATCGAGGCGTGTCCATCATACTTGATGATCATAGCCGGTACGCCCGGCAACCGAGAGTCAAGTTCTGCACGAACAGGGAGTCGCCCTTCGGCTACTCGATGAGCTGAGGCACCAAAGGCGATTAGTACTCGATGCGGGTAACGGGCGTGGTAGGCTGCAAGCATTTCAAGTTGGGACGCGATTGTGTCAGCGTCTCGCAGGTCGAGCTCTCGCACGGATGCGAATGAAACAAAATGAAGGTGAGAATCAGCAAAAGCCGGTATCAGCACGCGCTTGCCGAGCTGCGTGTGAGGAACTGCCACAAATTCCTCGGGCAATTTATCCCCCACAAAACGGATCCGTCCACCGGCTTCTACCAGGAAGCGAGCCGTTTTTCCAGCCTCGGTACAAGTGATGATCGTGCCTTCGAACACGTGCATTTGGGCCCTCGTTCTCTCGCTCTATAGAAGATAAGCGACAGATTTAGCTCCCGGCTGCAATAAAAACGGTGATTTTCAAACACGTTTCCTTCTCATCCTGCCTGCACCTGCTGTATGAGCATATCTTGCTCCCAAAAAACATCTTACAACTAAATCAGATGATCAAAAAAACAATAGCTCCCAAGATACGGGCATCTGGGACGTAACTCAGCCAATCCGGCAGGAGATTTGCTTGCCAACGGATATGGGTGTCTGTACTGCGGATTCGCAAATTAATGAGGATAATGGGAGATCGGCGTCCGGGTGCAATAAAGCGTGAGAATTGTCGTTGCCGATCAGTTCCTCGGCTTTCCAGCTTCTTCTCGTGCCTTCAATCTAAGAGCAAGAGCCTTCTGCGCAACCTTATCTGCTTCGTGGATGAGTTCAGCCTTGACCTTCTCATCCTTTTCAAACTTGGCCTTTTCTCTCCAGAGCAGGTTCTGATACTCCATGGCATCGAAGTAAGTTGGGCGAATTTCGAGCGCTTTCCCGAGACATTGAAGCCCCTCATCAACATCGGCTTGAGTCTTGGCCTTTTCATCGGGGGTCATTAACTCGACCAATTCCCCCTGTATTCCGGTTTTCTCCAAGGAATCATCGAAATCGATGACGGCAATGCGATAACAAACTTCGGCGTTCTGCGGATCGATCTTCAGTATCCTGTTGCACCATTCCTTGGATTCAGGATATTTCCTCAGCTGATAATACAAGCTTGCGATGCTGAGCATCGCGTTTTTATTCGGGTTAGCCGGATCTTTGGCGTTTTCGACAACCTGTTTGAAGGTGGCGATGCCCTTCTGCGCCATTTCTTCACTCTTCGGATCTGTTGAACCGGGAATGAACTGCGAGGTATATGCTATCGCCAGATACATGCGGGAAGTCTCGAAATCCGGATCCAACTGGACGGCTTTCTCGAAGAATTGTACTGCCTCGTCATACTTCTGTTCAGTAAATGACTTAAATCCCTTGTTTAGATTATCCCTAGCTTCTCCGCCGGCCTGGTCATCTAGAGTCTGAGCCACTCCAGGCAATACGGCGAAGTAAAACACAAGCAGGCGGAATGATGGACCTAGGGCTTTTGAGAGGATCATTTTGCTCTCCTTTGGGGGGCAGACGTTTCCCTCCCTACTTATCTTCTTAGACAGCACAGCCCTTTTTAGGTTCCATGAATGCGTCCCACGCAGCTGGCCTGCAACAGGTGGTTAGGAATGGCACTCCTATGGAAGGCTTCGCCAGCAGCGAAGGTATCTGCGTAATGCTGCAGTTTTGCATTGCAGTCTGCCCATAATGCCCGACGTTCCATTGGATGTGTCGTCGGCTATTCCGACTACGCAAAGTCTGACTCTCCCGATACGGCCATCTGGGAAACTTCCCCGGACGGAATCTATAGGGCCATTTCTAATCCTATCAATGGCAATTCAGACAGTTTACAGGCCTACGGTTTATGAATTTAAGAAAATGGATTCGCTAATGCTATATCGGCTTATCGCAAAGAACCGTGCGGCGGTGAAAGTGGGGGCGCATCTCCACTGTTGAAAAAAGCATTCCAGACTAGAGCTGCTTGTTAGTATTGCCGGAAGATTTTACCCGTGGAGATACGGCCCCATTTCCGGTGCTTGGCATCATCACTATTTCCTTTTAACGAATCCTATAAAAAAGGACTACTGAAGTTCTGCCGTCAGTTTGGCGCCGCCCATTTGTGGAAGGGTGGCGGTGAACTTCACAGGTTTGCGGGAATCCTTCGCGATCCACCCCGTATAATTTTCCCCGCCGCCATCCGCCGGGGACATCTCCACGCGATAGCATTCGAATGATCCGGCTGGGACGGTCACTTTTTCTGAAGCGGTTACCTTCAACTGTATCAGTTCTGTCTTCATGGTTTGTACGTCGAAGCTTCTGAAGGTAACCGAATAGCCTTCAGTCAGGGATAGCGCGCCGAGGGCAAACATGGAACCTGGCCCATCCGCAAACAAGGGTCCGCCCACCTCAGTATCGAAGGGCTTCTCCTGACCATTAACATTTATTTTACCCCTGACTCTGTTATCTTTGAAAGCCAAGTCAATCGACACCGGTCCCTGTCGGATTGCGCGCGTCATGAGCGTCAGGGCCTTCTTGTCGAAAGTGGCCGTATCGGATATTTCACCGGACGGCAAAGTCGTTGTTTCGGTTATCTTCCATTCACCGGCAGTTTCCTGAATGGTAGTCGTCACGCTCAGATCGAGCGAAGTGTCTCCCGCTTTGATACTTCCTTTATGCTTATATAGTCCCGGCGTAAAACCCGCGATGACCTGAGGTGCGCCGGCCGATGCCTCCATTTGTTTGGACATAACGACCGTGGTCGGATCCACTGTGATTTCTTTGAGACGGGTCATTACTTCCGGCGTCCCACCCTCCTGATAGCGTGCGCCCAAGTGTTTGGCGAGGAACTTTTCCGCAGCCGTATACATCGCCAGGTTGTTCACCGGCCGCGCCAAGCCGTGTCCTTCATCGGGGGCCACAATATACTCAACCGGAAATTTCCGGTCGCGCAGGGCGATGACGGGTGTAATCAAAGCAGACAGCAAAAACAGGATGAAGAGAGCGCGTCTCATGGGAATCCTCCTATTGTGCTATTACTGCGATTCTACACCCTGTTTGGTTCTCCATCCGTTGGAAAGTGAGTTCACAGATTCAAGGAAGCAAAGTAGTTCACTTCTGTTTGGTTGCGATATCGGGAATTGGGATTTTTGCAGTTAAGGCAGACCAAATTGACAGTATGCGCGTTCTATGACCACTGAGATTCATTCCTTCCCACAAACCCGTCATTGTTCAATCGCATGATTGTATCGTCCGCTTAACCGGACAAGCGATTTGGATTCATACTCCCCATAGCGGCATTCGAGGAGAATGAGAATTTCAAGCGAACGGTTTCCTCGAATGCGACTTCGTGGGAGTTTCGGTGGGTCATGTCTACGGATAGTGCGTTTTACGTCAGTTGGACAGATGCCTACAACGAACACATGATGCAAACTAGGTGAAATTGTAGACCACCCAAGCGAATCCTCGAGAGAGTGATGAAAATCGCTTTATGGATGTTGGCCATTGCCGTAGGGTTCCTTATTGTCGTATACCTCGGCAGTTCCGTTGCTGTTCTTGTGCCTTGAGGCAGGTCTGATCCCTCCTCGGTCTGCCCATATGTTCTGGTGATTTGCAGATCAGGCCAATACAATTACCACAAAAGGCTATTGACGGTAGCTTTGGTTAGTTGTAGGAATATTGTTACACGCAAAATCACAAGAACACGCACAAGATCCATACGGCTCCAGTTCCTCTCCTAGTTCCGCTCCCCGCGCCATTAGGAAAACCAAGCGCGGCTAATCCTCAAGTTGCACGGCCTGCATTAAACTTTTGACTACTATTGCACGTTCAATTCAAGGAGGTAAACGTTCATGAAACGCAAGATCGTATGGACAATGTTTTTCTTCGCCACGCTTTGGTTGGGCCTGGCGGCCGTAGCGTCAGCACAAGGGAATCAGGGAGGAGTCTGCACAAACGCCACCGTGATAGGAAGGTAGGGAACCACCATGACGGGAACGCTACTCCTTCCGACCGGTGCGGTTCCGTTTGCGGCCGTCAATTACGCCGTCTACGACGGCATGGGCAATTACTCGGGGACGCAGACCCGCAACAACAACGTCATAAGAAAAACATGATAAAACGAATCGAATCTATGGGCTATCTCATCACTGCAAAACCAACAGCGATGCCCACCATACCCTCATTATCCGCTCAAGCGTGTTAGGAACGCTAGGACTGATCCCCGCCGAGAGCAATTCCATAGTTACAGGCACTAGTTTCCGGGCCGTAGCTGTCCATTTAAGATATTCTCAAGGTCAGGAACCAGGTGTTCGAGTCCGAGCTTCTCGAGAGTCTCGGGCAACGGTTTGCCGGTTTCGGGATCCCATCCCATGTTCTTGTAGTAGTTGCTCCGCAGCGCCTCCCAGTGTGGCATGATAGCCTTGCCGGCCTGCGGGCCATCGACTGGCACGGAAGCGTATCGGGCAGAGGGAGCCTCCATTTCTTTTGTCAGCCCGTGGCGGAAGTTGAAGACCCGAAGTTGATTGACGGCGCGCCGTCCTACGTCCAACGCCTCCTGCAAGCTGTAATCCAGTCCCGTTACGGCATTGAGGGCTTCCACCTCCATCTGGAAGTCATGGCTGGTGAGGATGCAGACAGCCAGGGAGTCCTCAAGAACTCGGCGCCCATTGACCAGGGCGTTCATGGTCGAGACCTCCATGGCATCGAAAGGATCCTTCAGCGGCGGCTGTCCCAGTTCCTTGATGAAGGGAACTCCGGGGCCGACCTCGATAGTGCCGGTGTTTGAGGTGCACGTGTCGATCAACTCATTCCAGCGTGCCCGGTGGTCGTGCCCGCGGGGCGTCGCGGCTTTCAGCGTATAGACGGCACACTTCTGCGCCTCGCCTCCAAACCGCTCTGCCACTCTCTTCAATCCTTCCGCAAAAATATTGCCGCAACCCTCCCGATAGGTGATCTTCTTCAGCATGGCGAGCGTCGATTCGGCGTTCCCCCACGTCATCTCGAGGCCGTCGAAGTCGCTCTTGCTCAGGAGTCCCTTTTCATAGCACTCCATCATCCAGGCTATCGTGTAGCTGGACTCGTTCCCTTCCAGGCCGAGCCGGTCGATCTCGTTCCCAAGCATGACGGTGGCGCCCGGGTCGGTTTGGCCAATAGCCGCACTCATCCCGGCCAATACCTCATATTCGGGTTCTTCACCTACGTAGCCTTTGTAGGGGCCTTCGGTGACCTCCGTCTGCCGGCAGTGAGCGTGGCGGCACGCCCAGCAGCTCGTCGGTGTGTTTTTGAAGTGGGTACGAAGGTAGCCGGGGCCGAATTTTTCATGTTCCGGGAAGATATTGGTCGTGTAGTTCCTTACGGGTACCTGGCCGATTCGGTAGAGGATGGGATATCCGGCAGCCGTACCTTCGGAAGAGAGGGTGGGCATGGCCTTCTGTGCCGTTTCGTAGATAGACTTGGCAACCTTGTTCAAGCGTCCCGGATCGACAACCGGGAGACTTCTCTGCATCCGCTCGGCCACTACCGACTTCAACTTTTTTGATCCCATGACGGCGCCCAGGCCGCTGTGGGCAACAACGTGTCCATGGTCTCCGGCGATGCACGCGAAACGAACCAGGTTCTCGCCGGCGGGGCCGATGGAATAGACGCTGCTCTGCCGCTTCAATCCCTTTTTAATGGCGTCCTCGGTCTCCCACGTGTCCTTGCCCACGAGGTCTTCCGCGCTTCGGATTTCCGCCGTGTTGTCGTGGACATGAAGATAGCTCCACTCCTTTGCCCGGCCCTGGATAATAATTCCGTCAAATCCGGCAAACTTTAAAAAAGCCCCGAAGAATCCGTTTGCCTGGGAAGCCCCGGCCAAACCCGTCGTCGCCCCTTTGCTGATCACGGAGAAAATTCCCGACCCGACCTTTGTGCCGGTCAGAGGTCCAGTGAAGAACATGATCCGGTTCTCCGGATCCGACCATTCGACGCCCGCAGGTACCTCATCGTAGAGATACTTAGCGCCCAGCGCCGTGCCGCCGACGTACTTTCGCAGGGTTTCGCTGTCGAGGATCTCCTCGCTTATGCGCTCGCTCGTGAGGTCCACACGCAGCATCTTTCCTACATACCCGCCTATTCCATTCTGAGCTACCATCGGTGATATCTCCTTGCTTCAAATTTCCTTTATGTCCGGCCAGCAGTAACGCGCATGATCACATTTCGCACGGTCAGTTTACCTTAGTTCTAAATCTATCGCATTAATATGATTAAAATCAGGATTTTGGCGATGAGACCGGCGGGGAATTGCGGATAATCGACGACATTTAACAGCCGAATGTGGGAGTTGGGAAAGGGTATCGTTGAGCTCAATGGAAGGGTTGATGGGAATGTTATCGATAGACACAATCTCTGCGGATGGCGAAGAGGCTAAAAAAACGGTTGTTACTTATGGTTTGAGAGATACTGCCCAATAAGCGCACGTAGATGTGCCATTTGCTCAACCGTCATAGCACGTTTCGGCACGATGCTAAAACAAGCCGGCGATGAATAGAAAAGAAAATGATCTCTGGATTCCAAAATCCGAATGAAGATCTTCCACTCAATATCGGATGAGCCTCCGGTCCATCGCCAATGAACGCCTCCGGAATCCAGTACGGCAGTTCTAGGCCCATGGGCTGATGGCTGCTTCGCGAATTGATTCTTTGCCACAAGTCGTGGCCCACACCAAAGAAAAGCTATACCCAAAAGGAAAAATATCACCATTGGGAAATCTCCTGCAAGTGACCGGACAATGGGACGCATCGCAATGCCAACCAGATTGATTCCCAGACCTAAAAAGAAAATGAATCCTAATACCCGATATGACCACTTTGAGGATTTCGAGCGATTTCGATGGGCAATAATTGAATCGTGGAAATCCCTCTGTGTCAGTTCATAGGTTATTTCCATAATGATAGATTTTGTCAAAATGAGAAAATCGATACAACGAAAAAGCACTTCATGCCCTTTGTGCGCCCAAACCTGAACAACTCTGTCAGCTTCACCCCGCACAAGGCCTCCGCAAATCTGTTGAAACATTGGGGTGGGCAGTAGCAGGCCTGCAAAGCCCAAGCTGCGGGGCATTCCCAATATTCCAATTTGAAAGCATGATGTGAATGCATCATGCATTTTCTTGGAGAAGTGAAATGGTTGAGATTTTTATCCTTCCCTCGAAAGTATAGATGTAAGATAGATGGGTTTCTTATCTCCTATTAGCGTAAATGAATGATCAAGCGGACCAGAAAAATGCGACGAATATTATTTCTGCTTGTCCTGTGCTTCCCCTTATCCACAATCAGTCAAAAGAAAGACGCGGAGGCCAAACCAGCGAAACTCGCAGGTGTGGACGATTATGGCGATTCCCTGATAGCCGACGGTGTTTGGCGGGCAGACAACCTGAACAAAACGACCGAACTTGTCTGGAATTCTGTTGTGCACCTGGAGTGCTACAAGACTGGCGGTCGGCAGATCATCGGATCTGAATCCTATTGCATGGAGGCAATGGCCCAAATCATCAGTGGAGACTTTCCAGATATTGCAGTGATCTATTTCCCAGTGAAACGCTGGGACAAGGACATTGTCATTGCTGCGGATTCGCCAACAGCAGCATTCCCGGTTTGCACATGGACTCAGATCACAATCAACTTGCGGGAAAAGTCAATTGTGGCAACCGATACTCGTAAGCAGGGCGATGGCAAAGATGGCTTTAAAAACACGTGCAAGGAAGTACCGTCGGTGCAGACCTTTCACCTCATGGACAAAGTCGAGGAAATTGTACGAAGGCAGCAGCGCAAATCTCAGCAGAAGAAGCCCAAGTGAATTTTATGAATTTGTTTTCCTGGCGGCTCTTTGGGGTGGCTATTGCTGTTAATGCAGAAAGCTTGGCCCATACATGACAGGTATGGATTAGGGAGCGCATGGTAATCCGTGCCTAGCACAAGCAGCTCAGTCCTCATATAGCCGTTCTTGCCCATACAACGAACAAACGTCTGGCAGTTTTTGCCCTCCCAAAATGGTCGCGCGCGCCGATGCGCTTGCCGCTTGGCAAGTGTATTATTGGACTATCGATTCCATCAGAAAGTTCATAAATGAGCGTTGAACAGTGAGCGGAAAGGAGACATCCAGAGTCTAAGCTGCTCCTAAATACTAAGAATAAGTTTACAGCCAATGCCACCGGTCATCTCAAACCAGGGAAGTGGCTATTGCCTGAATCCCACGCCTTTTGAGGCTTAGTATCGGTCATCACTGGCTGGATTTACCAATCATAAACAAGCATAGGGCTGCTCTTCGGGGCGGCCCTTTTTTCGTTCCTCGCCTTTTCCCAATGTCCTAAGCGGACTGACCCCATCAATGCACCATCAAAATTACAGCCGGAGGATTTGACCGTGAATGTTGGAAGAAATTATAAGAATGGGCTACGCCTGAAGCCCCTGTCAGTTTACTGGGGCTTTCGGGCGTCAATTTCGCGTGGCAGCTCCTTTGACCCAGATCTTCAGATATGGGCCTGTCAATGAATAACGTTTACATTTTGCTGCCGGCCCCCGGCGGCGGGCGGGCATCTGCTTCGTTGCCGCTCCTCAACGAAGGCACCGCATCGCCTGGGTTGCGGCGCCTTGCATCTGCCCGCATGGCGCTCGCACCAAAATGCAAACGCTGTTCATTGACAGGCCCTAGCCGTCGCACAAACCCTGCATTTTTTTAAATGACATCGCGCCTGAGAGAATATTATGGTGCAGGAGTAAAGTATGAGCAGTATGGATGGCTCGATCTCCATGGCGGGTGCTGTCATTTAGTGATCAGCAATGCCATGATCGTGATCGGAAGTATGGATAACCGGTGAACCCCATGGAAAGTAGCCCAGGATAAAACATAGCCCCAACCAACATTTTTTATGGGCATGAACTGAGGCGAACTCTCCATAAAATCCGAGCATACTCATGGCGCAATAGGTGAACGCATTGGCTGTATTGAACAGTGGTTTCGAGTTCCGCAAGCGTCTGGGCGCCGATGCCGTCGGCCTAAAGATGATTGATTATCTGACCCAATGCTATTCGGGATTCACACAGGACGAGTGGCTACATCGGATCGAATCCGGTCGCGTCCTTCTGGACGGAATTCCGTCCCGTCCCGACGAGATTCTTCGTCC
>JGI11641J44799_10000699_pt1 | contig 10193 bp, 10 predicted proteins | sample WetSurSiteA1Bulk_FD_44799 | JGI IMG/M metagenome (IMG submission 44799) | reverse complement strand
CGGGTGTGATACCCACAATTTTATCGTTCTGCCGGGCGAGCTCCAGCAAGGTATAACCAAAAACATCCTGGTAAAGCGGGGGCTCCGGGCTGCTGCCGCGTGTACCAACCAGTTCTCCTGTCTCACGGTTGAATTTTCCGGGCGCATGATAAACCGTCTGGTTCAGCTCTGCCAGTGGAAATCCCTTACCTTTCACCGTGCGCAGGTGTAAAAGTTTGGGACCGGGGATGTTCTTCATATCATAGAGCAATTCCGTCAGGTGCATTACATCATGGCCGTCGACCGGACCGAAATACCTGAATTTCAGCGCTTCAAACAGGTTACTCTGGTGCATGAGGGCTGATTTGAGGCCGTTTTCAAGCTTCTGTGCATATTCCCTGGCGTGGGGCGCTATTTTATTGATCTTGCCGAACAGGTGCCACAACTCGCTCTTGACCTTGTTGTAGGTCCTTGATGTGGTGATGTCGGTGAGATATTCCTTAAGAGCGCCGGTATTGGGATCAATGGCAATATTGTTGTCATTGAGGATAACCAGCAGGTCTGTATTTTCCGTTCCGGCATTGTTCAGTCCCTCGAAGGCCAGTCCACCGGTCATGGAACCATCGCCAATGATGGCAACAACGTTTCTTTTGATCCCCTGAAGGCGGTCGGCAACTGCAATTCCCAGCGCGGCGGATATGGAAGTGGACGAATGACCCGTTCCAAAGGCGTCATATTCACTTTCACTCATGCGCGGAAAACCGCTGATCCCGTTCAGCTGGCGATTGGTATGGAATACTGACTTGCGGCCGGTGAGAATTTTGTGTCCATATGCCTGGTGACCCACATCCCAGATCAGGGCATCGTGCGGAGTATCGTAAATATAATGCAGGGCAATGGTAAGTTCAACCACTCCCAGGCTGGCTCCCAGATGACCCGGGTTGGATGAGCACATATCAATGATGAACTGCCTCAGTTCATCACATACCTGGGGAAGCTGCTCCCGATCAAGTTTTCTAAGATCTGCGGGATATGTAATCTGATCCAGAAGTCGCTGTTCCTTGTTGAATTCCATCATCCTGGGACCTCACCTTTGTAGTATGAAAACCAGAATAAAAGCTGGTTTCAAGTGGGGCAAAGTTAATAATTAATTGCTTAATTAGTTTGTATATATTGACAAGCGTACTAATTTCGGAGGCTAAGGTATTAATCAAATTCACGATGAAAAAGTCGACTATTCTGCTCCTCTTTACCATTTCGATGGTTTCCTGCGTACCCCCCACCAAATTCAAATCGCTGCAGTCGGAGGCCCTTACCTGCCAGGAGGAGAACAATCTCCTGAAAGCCGAGCATGAGCAACTGACTGTGGAAAACAAGGAAATAAAAGGACATCTGGCTATGCTTGAGAAAGATATGGACCGAGCAGCCAGGGATACCGTTAAGTGGAAAGAGGAAGTGTCCCGTTTGGAAAGGCAGACGCGACAGCTAAACAATGATTACAGTGATCTGCAGGAGGCCCAGCAGGCCCTGTTAAAGGGGAGCGAAGTGGAAATCAGGCGGTTGATGGCCGATTTACAGGTAGCCCAGAAGGATCTGCAAAAGCGTGAGGTTGAGCTCGAGGCCCGGAATGCCCGCCTGACGCAGCTTGAAGAGGTGCTGCAACAGCAGCAGGCTGGTCTTGTTTCATTGAAAAAGAAAGTATCGGACGCGTTGCTCGGGTTTGAGAACCAGGGACTGACGGTTGCCCAGAAAAACGGGAAAGTCTTTGTTTCGCTTGAAGAAAAGCTGTTGTTCAAAAGTGGCAGCACAGCTGTGGATCCCAAAGGTGCCGATGCACTCAGGAAACTTGCGAAAGTACTGGAACAGAATCCCGACATCAATGTAATGATAGAAGGTCATACGGATGACGTTCCGGTAATTCCGGGCTCAACCTTCAAGGATAACTGGGATTTGAGCGTTCTGCGGGCCACCTCGATCGTCAGAATAATTCTGGAAGGTTCAACCATCAATCCGCAACGGTTGACTACCGCCGGACGAAGCCAGTATCAGCCAGTAGATACTGGGAAAAACTCCGAAGCCCGCCAGAAAAACCGCCGGACGGAGATCATCTTATCACCTAAGCTGGATGAGCTGTATAAGCTGGTTGGGGATTAGGCTGTCAGACTGCGCAACTGCGCCACTTTTCCCTACACCGTCATAATATCCTTCTCTTTCGCGGCAACAATAACATCCGTTTTCCGGATGTACTCGTCGGTCATGTGCTGTACCTTCTCCTGCGATTCCATTTCAATATCCTCAGGGAGGCCGTTCTTCTGAAGTTTTTTTAGCTCTTCATTGGCGTCCCGTCGTGCATTCCTGATGCTTACCTTTGTGTTTTCACCCAGCATCTTCACCTGTTTTACAAGGTTTTTGCGTCTTTCTTCAGTAAGCGGAGGTATGTTCAGCCTGATGATTTCACCGTTGTTCATTGGTGTCAGTCCAATGTTGGCATACAATATAGCTTTTTCAATAATGGTCAGCATTGTTTTTTCCCACGGCTGAACCACGATGGTCTTGGCATCGGGTGTGCCGATATTGGAAACCTGTGATAGCGGTGTTACGGCACCATAATAATCTACGGTAATACCGTCAAGAATCGCAGGGGAAGCCTTACCGGCACGTACATGCATCAGTTCATCCTCAAGATGCCTGATGGCTTTATCCATTTTTTCCTGAGCGACTTCTTCGCAAAATCTTGCTTCTTCTTCCATCGGATAAGGGATTTGAAGGTAACGGAAACAAATTTAGGATTTTGGATTAAAATTTCAATCAATCGCAGATATTTTCTGAGGAAATATTATTGGTGACAGTTTATGCTTCGACTCCGCTCAGCTTAACAGAGAGACCGCACGACTGCACGACTGCCTGACTACTTTTACTACTAATTATGTATTAACGTTCCCACGCCATCCCCTTCCAACACCTTTCTCAGGTTCCCGGCTTTGTTCATGTCGAACACCAGGATGGGCAGGTTGTTTTCACGGCACATGGTAAAGGCCGTCAGGTCCATGATCTTCAATCCCTTGTTATAAGCTTCCTCGAATGTAATATCGGGATAGCGGAGTGCCCGGGGATCTTTTTCCGGATCCGCAGTGTACACCCCGTCGACCCGTGTTCCCTTCAGGATCACATTGGCCTCGATCTCCACTCCCCTTAAGGCTGCTGCCGTATCAGTGGTAAAAAACGGATTCCCTGTTCCAAAGGTGAAGATCAGTACATATCCCTGTGAGAACAACGTTTCAGTAAGTGTTTTGGTATAGCGCTCTGCTACCGGAAGCATTTCAATGGCAGTAAGTACACGGGCTTTACCACCTGCCTGGCTGATAAAGGTCTGCAAAGCCAGTCCATTGATCACTGTTGCAAGCATTCCCATATAATCACCGGTCACCCGATCGAAACCACTTTTCTGACCGGAAAGTCCCCTGAAAATATTACCCCCGCCAATTACGACTCCAACCTGTGCTCCAAGATCCTGGATTTCTTTGATCTGTGCGGCGTATGATTCCAGGATGGATTCGTCGAGACCCGATTTCTTCTCACCCATCAGGGCTTCCCCGCTTAATTTTAAAAGGACCCTTTTGTATTTTAATGCCATGTTTCGTTTTTTACTATCCTGCTGTAAATATAAAAAAATATCGGGGTGACTTATAGCCACCCCGACAGAATATTATGATCTCCGATACCCGGCCGACCGGCTAGGTCCCGGCAGTTTTACTGGTTCAGGTTGTACCTTACAAATCCAGTAACCGTCAGATCTTTATCAACGCTCTGCAGGTATTGTCTCACGGTCTTGCTGCTGTCTTTTGTAAACTCCTGGTTCAACAGGGTACTTTCCTTGAAGAACTTATTCAGCTTACCTTCAGCAATTTTATCAAGCATGTTTTCGGGTTTCCCTTCATTACGGGCCTGTTCCCTGCCGATCTCCTTTTCTTTTTCGATCATTTCGGCTGAAACATCGGCCTTATCAACAGCCACCGGATTCATGGCGGCAACCTGCATGGCAATGTCCCTGCCCACTTTCACATCTGCAACTTTGCTCATGCCAACGAGTGTGGCCAGCTTGTTCCCCGGATGAATATAAGGAATTACCTGTGTAGATTCTATTTTTGCATAAAAGGAAAGGTCGAGCTTCTCACCGATGATTCCTACCTGCTCTGTCACGCGATCACCAACAGTCCTGCCTCCCCATGAAAGATTCTTCAGCGCATTCAGATCGGCAGGCTTTTGATCTACCGCGAGGTTGAGAATCTCCTGGGCGAATTGTATGAAATTTTCGTTTTTGGCCACAAAATCGGTTTCGGAGTTCAATACGATCAAGACCCCCAGATTACCCTTATCCGATACTTTTGCCAAAACCACACCTTCTGTGGCTTCCCGGTCGGCTCTTTTGCTGGCAACCAGCTGACCTCTCTTGCGGATGACCTCAACAGCCAGTTCAAAATTACCATTTGATTCCTCCAGGGCATTTTTGCAATCCATCATGCCCGCTCCGGTCATTTTTCTAAGCTTGCTGACATCTGCTGCTGTAATAGCCATAATATTTCTGATTAAATAGTTTATTCTTCCTCAACTTCTTCTTCTTCCTCTTCTTCGATATCAACCACTACGCCTTTTTTGGCAGGGGCCTTTAACGACAGGGCTTTCTTTGCTGCAGCACGCTTTTCACGTGATTCTTCGAATTCCTCATCCGATTCTTCTGCATCTTCAGGTTTTTCACCCTTTTTGCCTTTCTTATCGCCAGCATCACCTTCTTTATCGCGTTCGAGTTTTCGCTCTTCCAGACCTTCCAGCATCGAATTGCAGACTACTTCGAGAATGAGTGAAATGGATTTTGAGGCATCATCATTGGCAGGTATCGGAAAATCAACCAGATTGGGATCCGAATTGGTATCAACCATGGCAAAGATAGGGATGTTCAACCGCCTGGCCTCGTGCACGGCAATATGCTCTTTGCAGATGTCTACAATGAACATGGCCGCCGGCAAACGAGTCAGATCGGCAATACTGCCGAGGTTCTTTTCCAGCTTAGCCCTTTGACGGGATATCTGCAGTTTTTCACGTTTGGACAAGTTGTCATAAGTTCCGTCAGTTGCCATCTTGTCAATGGATGACATTTTTTTTACCGCTTTGCGGATTGTCGGGAAATTGGTAAGCATACCACCGGGCCAACGCTCAGTAACATAAGGCATATTGATCTTCTGTACATACTCGGCTACGATATCTTTTGCCTGTTTCTTGGTGGCCACGAACAGTACCTTTCTTCCTGACTTGGCAATCTGCCTAAGAGCTGCCGTAGCTTCTTCCAGCTTTACCTGTGTTTTTTGCAGATCGATGATATGGATCCCTTCTTTTTCCATGAAAATGTAAGGAGCCATTGCCGGATTCCACTTCCTTCTCAAGTGACCAAAATGTACACCTGCGTCTAATAATTGTTGAATAGTTGTTTTTGTCATGTTAAAAATGTTTACGTTCTATAAAAATCAATTGATGAGTAGCCAAATCCTTTAAGAAATGAGTCTCACCAATTTAGATGCTAAACAAAATAATGGGGACTAACGTTTGCTGAACTGGAACCTTCTTCTTGCACCGGGTTGACCAGGTTTTTTGCGTTCAACCTCGCGTGGATCGCGGGTAAGCATTCTATTGGTTTTCAGGACAACTTTGCTTTCGGGTTTCATCATTACCAAAGCCCGTGCAATAGCCAGGCGCAGCGCTTCGGCCTGTCCTTTGATACCGCCTCCCTGGAGATTAACAGTAATATCATACTTATCAGCAACTTCGGCAACGTTTAAAGGTTGCAGCACAATGTACTGCAGTTGTTCAAGTGGAAAATAATTCGCTAATTCACGATCGTTGATAACGATTTTACCTTTGCCTTCTTTCACATAGATCCTGGCAACAGCGCTTTTTCTGCGGCCAATGGCGTTAATTACTTCCATGTCTGTTATTTGTAATTTAATTTAAGTTCCTTGGGTTGCTGTGCTGTGTGTGGATGCTCGGAACCAGCGTATACATAAAGATTGCCAAAGATGGCATTGCCTAAACGGTTTCGGGGAAGCATCCTTTTCACTGCATGCTCTATAATCTTGCCAGGGTTGTCCAAAGCCACCTCATCGGGAGTGGTAATGCGCTGTCCACCCGGATACCCGGTATGCCGCCTGTATTCCTTGTCGGTCCACTTCTTACCGGTGAGCCGTACCTTTTCTGCATTGATCACAATAATATTGTCCCCGCAATCTACATGCGGAGTGAAATTTGTTTTGTGTTTCCCCCTGAGAATGCTCGCAACCTGCGAACTCAGCCTGCCCAGAACCTGATTGGTGGCATCCACTACGTACCATTCTTTCTGAACAGTAGCATTGTTTGCCGAAACCGTTCTATAACTCAATGTATTCACGATGTATTGTTGTTATAAAAATTTGCTGCTCAATAAATACTTCACCCTTAAAATAGGGAGTGCAAAAATACAATTTATTTTAATTTTACAAGATGTTTTGTAAATTTTATTTTTATTTACCCCGTCAATCGGCCATTCATTGTGAGCCGGTTATGTTATAATGCCAGGCATGAAACTTTCCCTCCCGCGTGAAGATCTGCACCGCAAAGTATACCTGTTCGGGCTGGCCCTGCTGGTTTGCTGCCTTCCGCTTTCAAGGTACCTCCTGAGTATTTCGCAATTTCTGCTTCTGCTCAACTGGATCCTGGAGGGGAAGTTCAGGGTCAAGCTCGCCAGGATTGCCCACAATCCTTCCATATGGCTGGTAGCCGCAGTGTCAGTAATTTATGCCATTAGTCTTCTTTATACCCGCAATGTTGAGATGGGGCTCATCAGGACCAAAAACACCCTCACCCTGGTTCTTCTCGCGGTTGTTATGGGTACATCTGCCGCTCTTTCCGGAAAGCAGGTGAAACAGCTGTTACTGCTTTTTTCGGGTGCTGTTATGACAGCAGCCGTGGTTTGCCTGGTTAATTATTTTATTCAGGATATCCCTTCAACCGGGGATTTCCGCAATATTTCAGTTTTCATGCTGCATGCACGTTTTGCGCTGATGGTCATCATGGCCATATTTGCCTTGCTGTATCTCGTATTCTATGAACGCCTCAAGTCAACAGGCCCCGAGAAAGCATATGCATTTACAGCAGCATGCCTGCTGGTTGCCTTCCTGTTCTTCCTGCGTTCATTTAGCGGTGTACTGATCTTTCTCATCATGTCCGTGGTCTTTATCGCGAATTCAGCTGCCAGGATGAGGAACAGGATTCCGCGGCATGCGATCATCACAGCACTTGCAGCCGCCTTCCTGGTATTGCTGACGACCGTTGCTTACACCTGGTTCCGTAATTTCCATGCCCGTCCGGTAAGCTTATCCGAACTGGAAAGCTTTACATCCGGCGGAAATCGTTATACCCATGATCTCCATACCGGTGCGCTCGAAAATGGTCACTATATTGATATTTATGTATGTGAACCTGAACTGGCAAGGGAATGGAAGAGGATCAGCAGCATTCCTTACGACAGTACCGATCGCAGGGGACAGGAAATCCGCATTACCATCAGGCGTTACCTTGCTTCCAAAGCACTGAGGAAGGATTCATCCGCCCTGCATCAGCTGAATAGTGCTGATATTGAGAAAATTGAAAACGGACTGGCCAATTGCAGGTTTCAGGAGAATCCGGGAGTTTACCAACGACTTTATGAAACCCTCTGGGAGATCCATATTCTGATGAAATCAGGTTATGTGCTGAAACATTCTCTGGGACAAAGGTATGCCTTTCTGCTTGCAGCCGGTGAAGTCATCAGAAAGAACATTTGGACAGGCGTGGGAATCGGTGATGTGTATGGTGCCATGTTGCAGGTTGCACAGGAAGAAATGCCGGAACTTGATCCTCAGTGGGAAGGAAAACCGCACAACCAGTTCCTTTTTTTCACGCTGGCCTTCGGATTACCCGGTCTGCTTTGTATACTGTTCTGCTTCCTTTATCCTGTATATAAAACCAAGGCTTATCGTTTGCTCCTTTTTAACCTTTTCGCGGGAACGATATTCCTTTCCATGTTGTCGCTCGATACACTCGAATCGTATTACAGCATGGTATTCTTTGCCTTCTTTTACTGCCTGTTTACGCTGGGAACCGACTATTCCTTGAATTGAAATGTGGACATGATGCCATCGAAAACTGGCTTGATTCTCGGATAGGTGGTATCTACCGTAACCAGGCCCATGTTATATCCGTTGCCTTTTACAAAGAACAGATAGCGGGTGACAATATTATTGACCTTGAAAGTGTCCTGCAGGGAATTGACATAATAGTACTTTTCAACGTAAATCATCCTGTGCCCGGTGGTGCCATTGATGGCAGTGTCCTTGTCCGATATGGTCGAAACAAAGAACTCCGATGCTATAATTTTTGCCCGGATGGTCGTCCAGTATTTTTCAAAGTAAAATCCTGGCAGGTATTCTTTGGGCTCCTTAAAAACAGTAACATACTCCCTGATGGAGTCATTATCATCTCTGGGGGCTCTCATGGCCGAATAAACAAAACCCTGGTTGGCCATCAAATAGTAATCCCAGTCACTGGGCACAGTAATATCAAAATCAAGTACAATTTCCTCCTCTTTGTCACAGGCAGCAGATAAGGCTACCATGAAAGCAAGCACAACAAAAGCCTGCCAGATTTTTACCCTTTTCATTTTTAGTCATTTGTTAAATATGCCAATAATAATAACACATATTCCGGAGTTTTATTATGGACTGCCGGATATCCAGACGCTGATTCCACCATGGCATGCTGTGAAACAATAAATTCTTTCTTCTGAAAACAAAGCGTCAAAGGTAGAATTTTAAATTATTAAATTTGTAACGCCCGACTACAATATTTTGACCGTATAACCATTTGTAAACCCTTTTTAAGATGAGCAAAATTACTGCCTTTTTTTTGTTGATCCTTGGCTTTTCTGCCACAACGCTGAAATCTCAGCCTGCAAATCCCGATTCTCATTTCCCGGTCCGCGGTTTTTGTATTGCCGCCCCCGCACCGGAAGAACTTGATGATTTTATTAAGTTTATCCACCAGGAGCTTGCTCCCCGGTTCATTAACACCCTGATTCTCCGTGTGGATTTCAATTACCAGTTTGCGAGTCATCCGGAACTAAGAGATGAGGTTGCACTATCACCGGATGAGGTGAAAAAACTGGTCCGGGCCTGTCAAAAACACAACATCCGGATCATACCGCAGATTAACCTGCTGGGACATCAGTCATGGGCAGGTAAAGTTAATAACCTGCTGAAAGTCTATCCCGAATTTGACGAAACACCTTACGTCAAAATGCCCGTTGATTACCAGTGGCCGAATGCCGATGGCTTGTATTGCAAAAGCTATTGTCCCCTGCACCCGGGAGTGCATAAGGTTGTTTTTGACCTTGTGGATGAAATATGCACGGCTTTCGAAGCTGATGCCTTTCATGCAGGGATGGACGAGGTGTTTTACCTGGGCCACGACAGCTGCAGCCGTTGTTCAGGGCACGACAAGGCAGAGCTTTTTGCCGGGGAGGTCACCCTCATACACAATCACCTGGCTGATAAAGGCCGTGAACTCTGGATATGGGGTGACAGGCTGATCGATGGAAAAACTACAGGAATGGGGATGTGGGAAGCCAGTATGAACAACAGTTACAGGGCGATTGACCTGATCCCGAAGGATGTAATGATCTGCGACTGGCATTATGAGCGGGCTGATCAGACCCCGGTATACTTCGCATTGAAAGGATTCCGGGTTGTTACCTGTCCGTGGCGCATGCCCGAAGTTGCCGTAAAACAGGTTGATGACATGGTAAGGTTCCGCCTGCAGTCGACGCCTGAAATGCGTGACCGGTTTGCCGGTCTTGTTCAGACCGTTTGGTCTCCAACAGGCCAGTTCCTGGAAGAATTCTATAAAACGGACGCCCCGGACCAGGATAAAGACACGCCTTCCGGATGTTTCCGGGCTTTGTTCGGGCATATCAATTCCCTGGAAACCGGTAAATGAAAAACCGCATCGCTTCCATCGACATCTTCAGAGCCCTGACCATGCTCCTGATGATCTTCGTGAATGACCTGTGGACCCTGGATAATATTCCCGGCTGGCTTGAGCATACGGCAGCAACAGACGACGGGATGGGACTTGCCGACGTGGTCTTCCCG
>JGI11641J44799_10000698_pt1 | contig 10203 bp, 8 predicted proteins | sample WetSurSiteA1Bulk_FD_44799 | JGI IMG/M metagenome (IMG submission 44799) | reverse complement strand
AAAAAAACGTTTTTGGTACAAAATTTGTTTATTACTTAACAAACCAATAGAAATAAAAAAAATGAAAGCATCATCTTATATATTCGGAATAGCGCTTCTTACATTAGCATCCTGTTCATCAGGGCTTTATGTAGGGACTGAATATGATGATCTTTATTATCAGAACTCAGATCAGCCTGTAACAAAGGTACAGCCTGTTGCTACAGTACCGGCTGCTGAAGGTAATCTGAAGTCCGGAGCATATTACGATAATATTTATGCAAGTGATACACTTGTATCAAAAGAATACTCCGATGCAGTAGATTACAGCAATCCAAATCTTTCTGTGAATAACTATTATAGTGACGGTTCATATTCCGGCTATTTGAACAGATTCTACGGTAATTATTTTTATCCTTACTGGAGAGATCCTTACTACTATTATGGCGGATATCCGTATTACTATGATTATTATCCATACTACTATGATCCCTATTATTATGGTGGGTTCTATGGAGGTTTCTACGGAGGTTTCGGTTTTGGATGGGGAGGATTATATTTAGGCTTTGGCTGGGGATATCCTTACTGGGGTTATGGTGGCTATTATCCTCCTTATGGTGGATATTATCCTCCTTATGGTGGTTATCCTGGTTACGGTGATGACTATCATACCGCAACCTATGGAAGGAGAGAAAAGCCAAGTACTCTTTCAACAAATGTCAGAGGCGACGGCGGTACATCACCTGCAGGTTATTCAACCAGAAGAGGTNCCGATATTNCAACAGGAGGAACTGCTGCATTCGCAGGAAGACCATCTGCTGCAGGAACGCAGTCAGCTTCAGCTACCACAAGGAGAACAACAAACCAGCAGGTTACTGCCGGTACTCAGAAATCAACTTCTCAGCAGTCTGTTAAATCTGGCAGCGGAAGTACTGCCGGAACCCAGGCACGCAGGAGCACAACAACAACCCGTCCTGAATATAACTCAGTTAACCGGACATATACTCCCAGCTACAGTACTCCAAGAACGAGTACCAGGCCATCGTATAACAATACAAGGGTAAATTCAAATACCAATACCAATACGAATCAGAATAGCAACCAGAATTTTAATAATAGCAGGGTAAACAACGGTTCAGGTACAAACAGGTCCAGTACTATACAGAGGAATACCCAGATCCCGTCGGGCAGCGGAAGAAGCAGTTCCTCATATTCATCTGCTCCGACCAGATCAAGCTCTTCTTATAGCAGCTCGGGAAGTTATTCAGTACCTTCGAGAAGAAGCTCCGGCAGCGGTTCATATTCTTCGGGTTCCAGTAGCAGATCGTACAGCGGCGGATCATCATATAGCGGAGGATCCGTATCAAGGAGCAGCAGTGGTGGCAGCTCTTTCTCAGGAGGAGGCTCATCATCAGGTGGTGGCTCTCGTTCAGGTGGTGGCTCGTCATCAAGCGGCAGACGATAGTAAAAACAGGAAACATTAATGATGATTTTAAATACATTCTAAAACAGAGTGCAGGTAGTGTCATAGGTAAAAACACGATTCAATGAAAAAAATATCAATCATAATAACAATAGCATTCATCACATTGCAGGGAATATTCGCCCAGAATGTCGATGATGCTTTAAGGTATTCCCAGGTATTTTATCAGGGAACTGCCAGATTCATGGCAATGGGTAGTGCGTTTACAGCCCTTGGTGGAGATATGTCAACCTTAAGTCAGAATCCGGCAGGGCTTGGCGTTTTCAGATCATCTGAAATAAGCGTTTCTCCGCAGCTCTTTCATATTAATTCAAGAGCCAACTTTAACGGAGTATCTGAAGATTACCTGTATAATTTTAATCTCGGACAGGCAGGTATTGTCACAAGTTTGATTTCGAGCAAAAAATCAACCGGGTTAATATCACTTAATTTTGGATACTCATTTAACAAGACTAATAACCTGCATTCAACCACAAGGATCCAGGGCACCGGAACAACCAGTTCAATGACTGATTCATGGGCTGATGCCAGCTATGGAACACACTATACAGATCTTACAGGAGCAGCAGGAATAGCTTATGATGCCTGGCTCATTGATACTGTGACCCTGACCGGTGCCAATACCTACGGAACAGTTTTCAATAATTACGGTGATAATCCTGTATCAGACTATGGACAGGAAATCGGGCGCTTAATTCCNAATGAAGGCTGGACAGGCGAACATGCTATTTCTATCGGAGGTAATTATTCCAACAAAATATTCTTCGGTGCTACTTTTGGTATCAATACAGTGAAATATATCGGTCATTATGAACATCATGAAAGTGCCGATTATTACCTTGATTCAGGATTTGATAATTTTACATATACTGAACATTTTACAAATTACGGCACAGGCATATCCTTTAAAATCGGAACCATCTATAAACCAACCGAAAACTTGAGAATCGGGCTTGCCTTCCATGCACCTACATTTTACTGGATCGACGAATATTACTATGACAATATAAGTTCGAACTTTACCGACAATGGCCATTACGAATATGAAAATGATCCAATGGTCTATAGCTATTCCCTATCTACTCCATTCAGAGTCTTGGCAGGAGCAGCATACCAGTTAAAAAAAGTCGCCCTGTTCAGTTTCGATTATGAGTTTGTCGATTACAGCTCTGCTAAATTTTCAGAATCAGGAGATTATTACGATTACAGCCTGAAGAATTCTGAAATAAGGAGCACACTTAAAGGAGCGAGCAATTTTCGTGCTGGTGCTGAGCTCAGGTTCAATAATCTGTATCTCCGGGGCGGATATGGGTATTATGGTGCNGCCTTTAAAACCGGTGAAGTAAATGATAACATGGATTACAGATCCTTATCTGCCGGCATAGGATTCAGGGAACAATTCTTCAATATCGACTTTGGCTATGTAAATATAAGCAACAATCAGAATTACATTCTGTATAACACATATTCAGAAACGGCGATGGCAAATCTTGACTTTTCAAGGAATATCTTCACAGTTACCATGGGTTTTAAATTTGGTTATTAATACTTGAACTGTTTCCGATCGGGGGGCTGTTACAACAGCCCCTTTTTTGTGATTTACAGATAGGAGGACGATTCAGGACCCATATTGAATACAAGGTCAAGGATGCTCAACCCGGAGACGAATTTATCATTGTTAAATACCTGGATATAAGGTTTGCAAGCATATGCGGAAATGATCTTGGGTGTTATTCCGTACCGGAAATCCCCATCCATTCCTGAATAATCCCTAAAAAAAGAAGTGTGAAGTATACACTTTTTAATATTCAGAATTTCAAGGCACCATTGAAGCAATTCATCATTCAGATCGAGAAGGTATTTCTGATTCCCGAGAAGCACCTTTTGCAACGATTCAAAATAAAACTGGAAATAAGGCGATCTGCTGTATGCTGTGACCATTGCCCTCCGATGAACCTGCTGCCATCTTTTGGAATAATCGATTGTNACGTCTCTTACCTTTGCTTTTATTCTGTTGCCCTTNATAACNGGAACTGAAAGNACCAGNATCCCGTTNGATGTAAGAATCTTACATCTGTTCCTGTATGTCTGCTTGATGTAGTTTTCTTCCTGTTCGATAAAAACAGTGCTGGCACGGNNAATCATGCTGAAATATTCGGCAGGAGGGAAGTAAGCTGTAGAAAGAAGAAGGTCTCCCTGCATAGTAAAGGAATCACTTCATCTGATTTATCATACTCGCCGAAAATCCGGCGCCAAAACCATTGTCAATATTTACGACGGTTACTCCTGATGAACAGCTTGTAAGCATTGCAAGCAATGCGGAAATACCACCGAAATTCGCGCCATAACCGACACTGGTAGGAACAGCAATTACAGGTTTATCAACCAGCCCGCCGACAACGCTGGCAAGTGCACCCTCCATTCCGGCTATCACAATTATGACCCGGCAGCTTTTAATATCTGGGAGTTTATCCACAAGACGGTGAATTCCAGCAACACCTGCATCATAAATTCTCAGCACAACATTTCCAAGAAGCTCAGCAGTAACTGCTGCCTCTTCTGCAACAGGCATATCAGATGTGCCNGCAGTTATAACAGCGATTTTTGTCGGCGNAGATTCTGTTTTCTTCCTTTGAACGCTNATGATCCGCGCAACAGGGTAATAAACAGCGTCAGGAATTATTNCTTTTACAGATTTAAAAATCTTTTCATCAGCCCTTGTACCTATAACATTGTTCTCTCTGGCCGACATNACCNTGAAAATACCGGTAACCTGCTCAGCTGTTTTCCCNGCACAATAAACAATCTCGGGATAACCTGTGCGCATTTCGCGATGGTGATCGATCTTGGCAAAACCCAGATCGGTATATGGGAAATTCTGCAGCACTTCGAGTACGTCATCAACACTTTTACTGCCGTTTTTTATATCGGTGAGCAGCTTTTTAATTTCATTTCTTGTCATAACGTTTGATTTCCGGATTAGAACTACCTGATCTGTACCCTTCGAGGTCCAAAGATACATATCTGAATCCGATTTTCTTCATGTTATTAATTATAAGTTCTTTATCGGGATTTTGAACCATCTTTTCAATATACCCCGGAAGACATTCTATTCTTGCCAGATCGCCATGAAGCCTCACTCTTACTCCGGGATAACCTTTTTCCATAAGAAAATTTTCAGCCTGTTCAATCATTTTAAGCATTCCTTCATCAACTTCGGTATTGTATGGTATCCGTGTCAGCAAACAGGCCATAGCAGGCTTATCCCATATTGAAAGGCCTTCCTGACGGAGTATTCCCCTGATCTCTTTTTTAGTAAGTCCGGCTTCAAGGAGAGGGCTTTTTACATCCAGCTCGCGTATTGCCTTAAGCCCGGGCCTGTAATCACTCACATCATCGGCATTTGTACCTTCAATAACATATCTGTACCCATTCTCTCGTGCAAATGAAAGCAGTTCTGAAAAGAGCGTTTTTTTGCAGATGTAGCATCTGTCGACCGGGTTATTCCTTATGGATTCAGGAAAAGAGAGGTCAATGATCCTGTGATTAATTCCATAAGTTTTTGCAAATTCAACAGATTCCTCTATTTCAAACCGCGGGATGTATGGAGTTCTTATTGTAACACCGATCATATTGATCTTTTTCAACGAATGAGCCATGTAAAGGAGAAATGAACTGTCGACGCCCCCGGAAAAGGCTACGACAAAAGATTTCAGTTCCTTTAATATCGTATCAAGCTTTTCCTTCTTCTTTTCCATTCCTTATTGTTTTTTCTGCATCAATAATGATATAATAGTATTATAGATCTCTTTGAGAGGAATATCCTGTTCCAGTGCAATCCTTTTACATTCATCATATTCCGGTTTTACTGAGACTTCTTTCCCCTTATAAAAAGAACGCTTAATTGTTACATCTCCATAGATGGTCTCTAGCTTGCTGAATTCACGCGAAAGTGTATCTTTTCTAAAATCATAAGTTCTGATGCCAAGTGTTGTAGATTCTGTGAACATAATTTCCCTGATATGATCCTCTGATCCGGGTTCACAAATTACACTTAGTACTACCCCTGGTCTTCCTTTTTTCATAATGATCTGGGAATAATAAACATCAGAGGCGCCAGCCTTGAAGAGTCTGTCGGAAATATGATCATAAAACTCCGGATTCATATCGTCGATATTCGATTCGATCAGGAGGGCATTGTGGCCGGTTCCTGATTGGGATATTGTTTCAGCAAGCGAAACCCTGAGGATGTTGGGCACATCAGGATGGTCCTTATGACCTATCCCATATGCTGTTTTTTCAATTTTAAGAGGATCTGAGGAACAGAAATCTGTCCCAAGAACCGATAGTATAGCAGCTCCCGTAGGGGTCGTCGCTTCAAAATCGACACCTCCGGTCCTTACCGGAATACCTTTGATGATCTCAATTGTAGCCGGAGCCGGGACTGGCAGTTTCCCATGGTCGCAATTTACAAATCCTCCGCCAAGCTCGACTTCCGATACGTAAACGGCATCGACATGCAAGGCATTGTAACAGACAGCTGCTCCTGTAATATCTATTATTGAGTCGATCGCACCAACTTCATGGAAATGTACTTCTTCGACAGGGATACCATGTACAATTGATTCTGCCGTTGCCAATTTCATAAAAATTTCCATGCTCAGCTTTTTAACTTCATCAGAAAGTGATGAACCGGAAATTATCTTTTCAATATCCGAAAGATGCCTGTGTTCATGTTTATGAACTAATTGTCTGACAGTGACTTTTGTTCCTTTTATGCCATGTCTCTGATCCTTCTCCGCAACCAGGTCCCATCCGTCAAGATTTAGTTTCTCAAGCTCGTTCTTTAAATATGAAATTTCCACTCCGAGATCTATCATTGCGCCAAGATTCATGTCACCGCTGATCCCTGAAAAACAATCGTAGCATAGTACTCTCATTTTATTTTCATGTTTATCCGGTAAAACAAATTAAAATGCTTATTGTTGGTATTTATGGCTGATTAGCGTATTTAACGCAAATACGTTGCTAATATACAATTTACAATCAATGCGGAATAATAAAAAAAAAATCGTATTTTTCGGCACTTTTCAATTAATGATGTAATATTATTGATAAAGAATTACCAATGAGAAGGAGAGAGTTTTTTAAAACTTCATTAGGAGCGGGGGTTGCTGCCGGAGCTGCCTTAAGCTTAGGCGGATACGATAAACTGTGGGCCTCATCACCTGTAAGTACAAAATATGATATGGTGGCCGTAATGGGTGGAAACCCTGATGCAATGTTTGATCTCGGAATCCAGGAACTGGGTGGGATGGGCATGTTTGTCCAGAAAGGTCAAAAGGTACTTGTAAAACCCAATATTGGGTGGGATGTGATTCCTGAACTTGGAGCAAATACCAATCCGGCACTGGTGAAGAGGATTATCGAACATTGTTTTAAGGCCGGAGCAAAGGAGGTATATGTTTTTGATCATACTTGTGATAACTGGACGAACACATACAAAAACTCAGGCATTGAGAAAGCAGCAAAATCGGCCGGAGCCAAAGTAGTCCCGGGTAATTCGGAGAGTTATTACCAGGCTATCGAAATACCGGGGGGTGTAAAACTGAAAACAGCTAAAGTCCATGAGATACTACTTGAAACGGATGTTTTTATTAACGTTCCCGTACTGAAAGATCATAATTCAACCAGAATGACCGCCTGTCTTAAAAACAATATGGGAATTGTCTGGGACAGAGGATTCTGGCATTCAAATAATCTGCATCAGTGTATTGCCGATTATGCTTTGTATGAGAAGAAGCCGGCCCTGAATGTTGTGGATTGTTACAATGTAATGGTCAAGCATGGTCCACAGGGTGTTTCAAAAGAAGATGTTGTCCAGATGAAATCACAGATTCTTACTACTGACTGGGTTGCTGGAGATACTGCTGCAGCAAAAATGCTCGGGGTTGACCCCCAAAAAATTGATTATATTCCTATTGCATATAAGATGGGATTGGGAAATATGAATCTGGAATCCCTTAATATTAAGCGTATTAAAATGTAGACCATAATGACTTCTTCCTTTCTCAGAAAATTCCGTATCGTCTTTTCGGCAGTTGTTCTGATTTGTTTTGTTTTGGTCTTTATTGATTTCAGATCGCTTATACCAGTTAAGTACATCAATTATCTTCTTTATCTTCAATTTGTCCCGTCTGCTATCAAGTATTTTAATCTTAAAACAGTTGCAGCTGCCGGTTTTTTGGTTGTTCTTCTGCTTACATTGCTTTCAGGCCGGACATATTGTTCATTTTTGTGTCCTCTTGGTATCGGACAGGACCTGAACAGCAGAATAGGCGGAAAGATCAGGAAAAAATTCAGAAGGTTCGGATTTAAAAAACCCCACACAATCATCCGGTATTCGCTCCTGGCAATAACCCTGGGAGTCACCATTGTATGGGGTATCTATCTTCTTACACTTCTTGATCCGTACAGTATTTTCGGACGTTTCGTAACTTTTTTCATTAAGCCGGTTATTCTTCTGCTGAATAATTTTCTCGCACATATCTTCGGTAAATTTGATATTTATTCTATAAGTCATATCGACATTAAAGGATTCAGTCTCATTACATATTCAATACCTGTTGTCTTCTTACTACTTACGGCCATACTTTCTCTTATCAAAGGACGTCTGTATTGCAATATGATTTGCCCTGTCGGCACATTGCTTGGTTTACTTTCGAAGATTTCACTTTTTAGAATAAAATTTGCCGAAAGCAAATGTACCCGCTGCGGAAGGTGTTCACTGGCCTGTAAATCTTCCTGCATCGATTTCCTAAATCTTAATATTGATATAAGCCGGTGTGTTGATTGTTTCAACTGCATCAGTTCCTGCCCGGAGAAAGCTCTGTCGTATGGCCTGGTTAGCTCCAAAAGTACAGAGCAAAGAACAGATGAAAGCAAGCGCAGGTTTATTGCAGGCTCGCTCCTGATGCTGTTCGGTATTTCGCAGTCAGCGAGAGCTCAGGAAAAGAGTGTCCCGGTACCGAAAAGAGAATCAACTGTGAAGGAGTCCAAAACATCGCCTGTATGTCCTCCGGGGGCAGGCTCAATCGAGGATTTCACAAAACATTGCACAGCCTGTTCAATTTGTATTACAGCATGTCCGAACGATGTACTTAAGCCTTCTGTTAAACAATATGGTATTACAGGATTGTTGCAGCCTGTTATGGATTATCATAAGAGCTTCTGTACCTATAATTGCACGGTATGCACTGAGGTATGCCCTACTTCTGCCCTGAAACCGCTTTTACTGGAGGCAAAGAAACTGACACAGATCGGCAAGGTCAATTTCATAAAGGACAATTGTATCGTAAAGACTGAAAAAACCGCATGCGGAGCCTGTTCCGAAGCATGTCCGACGAAAGCTGTTTACATGATTCCGTACGAGGGTAACCTGGTAATTCCGGAAACCAACCAGGAAATATGCATCGGGTGCGGGCATTGTGAATATGCTTGTCCCACAACTCCTTACAAAGCCATTTATGTAGACGGAAACCCCATCCATCAGGCAGCTAAAAAGCCCGAAAACAAAGAGTCTGAAATCACTACTCCGGTTGAATTTCCATTCTGATAAAGGTTTATAATTTCCACCAGATGACACCATCACATATTGAACATATAGGGATTGCGGTCGCAAACCTGGAGAATTCCATCAGCTTTTATGAGAGAGTGTTTGGCCTGAAATGTTACAACATTGAAGAAGTTACTAATCAGAAAGTCAGGACTGCTTTTTTTATGATCGGGCAGACGAAGATTGAATTGCTTGAGTCGACAGATCCTGATGGTCCGATTGGGAAATTTATTGAAAACAGGGGCGAGGGTATTCATCATATCGCATTTGCCGTGGATAATATTGTCGAACAACTTAAGCATGCTGAACAGGAGGGAGTCAGGCTTATCGACTCCATTCCGCGGAAAGGTGCTGAAGGACTTAGTATTGCATTCCTGCATCCAAAATCCGCATCAGGGGTCCTGATCGAGATTTGCGAAGATAAGAACAGATAAAACTTCTTATTCTGCAGTACTGCTTCTTCAAAATACACACGTAAACAGGATTTACCTCAGTTCAGGCTCCTGAAGGCTTGAAAAAAATTAGTAGGTTTGTATAAGAAACAAACTTGTCGGTGCCATGAACACTAACTGTGCAACATCTGGAAATTCCGGTCCAAAGGTAAGATCCGACTGCGAAATAACACTTGAATTAAGAGATAGTGGTGGAGTAATAATTGACCTTAAGTCGAAAGTAGAGGTACTCTTTGGGGATTCCATAAAAGCTCAATGCATCGAAATACTGAATTATTTCGGTATCAGCAACGCATTTCTGAAAGTAAATGACTCAGGGGCTTTGCCATTCGTAATATCGGCCAGGCTTGAATCTGCAATTAAACAACTGAAAACCACTGATCTCGATTTTCTTCCTGAGTTACCTGAAGAAAATAAATATTCCACTTCTCCCGGCATTTTCAGGTTTTCAAGGCTCTATCTCCCCGGAAATACTCCGAGTATGATGATCAATGCCGGGCTCCATTCAGCCGACGGGATAATCCTGGATCTTGAGGATTCGGTCGCTCCTGAAAAAAAGGATGAAGCCAGGATACTGGTCAGGAATGCATTGCGGCAGGTAAATTTCAACGGGGCGGAAAGGATGGTCAGGATAAACCAGGGCGAGAGAGGAATAAAGGATCTTGATTATGTTG
>JGI11641J44799_10000695_pt1 | contig 10223 bp, 10 predicted proteins | sample WetSurSiteA1Bulk_FD_44799 | JGI IMG/M metagenome (IMG submission 44799) | reverse complement strand
CAGCCGCGCCGAGCAGGACAAACGCAGCAGCCACGAGGTAACGCGTGTGTCGGCTGCGGGCCCGAACGGCGGCATCCTGCTCCTGGGCCCACTGCAGGGACGGCAGGTCCGTCAGCTCGGTGGGCAGCCCGTGCTCAGCGTCGGCGGCTCGGACGGCCGGGCTGCGGTCCTGCCACGGCGGCGGCTCCACGCCGTATCCCGCGTCGAGGATCGCCTTGCGCACGCGCAGGGCCTGCTCGCCAATCGCGTTGACCGGCTTGGTGGTGTAGTCCCGGGCATCGAAGATGGTGCAGCGGTGGGCGTGGCAGAGCCGGAACAGCCCACCGGCGCGATCGTAGAGCCGCTCGGCCAACGGTTGGAGCGCCTTCTCGAAGCTGTAGCACTCGGGGCTGCCCAGCCAGCGCACGCCTTGTCGCTCGAACCGCACGCGCAGGGCGTCGCTCGCCTCCTGCAGCGCCTGGGCACGCGCCAGGAGGGCTTCGGCCTCCTCGCAGGCCGCGCCGACAGCGGCGCGGGCCGCATCGAGGCTGTCCGGTGCACAGTCGTTCACGGCGGCTCCACCCGATGGACATCAGGGTTATCGGCCGCGCAGCGCTCGGACAAAGGCGCTGGGCCATGAACCGCGTCGCAAAGCGACCTCCGTCTCGCTCCCAGGGTGGCGTGAAGCCGGACTCAGGAGGAGCATAGGGCCTCGCCGCGGCGGGCCGTTGTCCCCAGGAGCAGGCGATGTTCGACCCCTTCATGCGCACTCTCGGACTCGAGGGCGAGGTCCCGGCAGCGGGCCAGGCCCGGGTGTGGGGCACGGTACAGGCCGGCCACCTCAACAACTGGGGCTCCGCCCACGGCGGGTTCCTCTACACGATGGCCGACGCCGCCTTCGCCCTTGCCTCCAACTCGCACGGCGCCCTCGCGGTCGCACTGTCGACCCACATGGAGTACCTCAAGCCGTGCCGGGCGGGCGAGGTCCTGACCGCGACGGCGACCGAGGTCCACCTGGGTCGGCGCGTCGCCGTGTATCGCATCGAGGTCCGTGGTGACGACGGTCTGCTGGCCCTGTTCACCGGAACGGTGTACCGCCGCCCCGACGAGAAATCGCCCCTCATGCCGACCGCGCCGCCGGCCGGCTGACTCCCCGGCGCCGCGGTCGCGGTCAGTCACGCCCAGAACGCACGCGGCCGCCCTGGGGCGGCCGCGCGGATGGCGTTGGTTGGGAATCAGCGCACGAGAGGGAGCGGTGGGTACGGCGTCAGCTGTGCCGTCAGGATCTTCGCCTTCTCTGCCGCCGTCTCGCGGTTGTCGAGCACCTCGAACCGGAGCGTGCCACCGTCCCGGTCGAAGCCCTCACCGTAGGCCGTCTGGCATTGCGTCGCCCGCCAATCCAGCACCAGTTCCCGGCCATCCGAGCACGTCAGGGTGCCTCGCGCGAGACGGTTCAGGCAGTTGCGCGTGCCAATCGGCCACTCGGTGGGCCAGCCGTCGTCGGGCGCACGCAGATGGCCCTCGCAGGTCGCGCCGGTGTTGAGCAGCCGCAAGGTCACCATCTCGGTGTCGTCCTGCAGGTTGCGCACCGTGTTGCCGGCGAAGACCTCGTTGTAGCTCTCGTAGTTGCCGACGATCGGCGACCCGTAGCTCATCAGGTCGGACCCGAGGGCCGCAGCGCCGACGGCCGGCGTGCCGACCGCCGGGACCATGGCCAGGTTCATGAACCCCAGNCCCCCCTGGCATCCGGAGGCGAGCCCGCCCGCCAGCACGATCGAGATGAGTCTCAGCTTCATGATTCGCCCCCAAGATCCTGACTTTTCAGGCCCTTTCGAAGTAAAGACCACATCCGGGGTCCTTGTCCAGTCAGTCCGTGACCCGTTCGTGGCCCGGATCACGATATCGGGAGGAATCGGCCGGGTCTTTACTCGAACGGATGACGCAGAACGATGGTTTCCTCTCTGTCGGGCCCCGTGCTGACGATGTCGACCGGCGTCTCGCACAGGTCCTCGACCCGACGCAGGTAGTCCCGCGCCTGCCTCGGCAGCTCGTCCATGGACTTGGCCGCGACGGTGGACTCTTTCCAGCCCGGCACCTCGATGTACAGGGGCTCGCACTTGGCGTACTGGTCGGCGCCGACCGGCGGNGCCGTCACCTCCTGACCGCCGAGCCGGTACGCCACGCAGATCTTGATCGTCTCCAGGCCGTCGAGAACGTCGAGCTTGGTTATGCACATGCCCGTCACGCTGTTGATCTCGAGCGAGCGGCGCAGGGACACCGCGTCCAACCAGCCGCAGCGGCGCTTGCGCCCNGTGGTCGCTCCAAACTCCTGGCCGCGGGCGCCGAGCTGGTCNCCCACGGCGTCGGACAGCTCGGTCGGGAACGGGCCGCCGCCGACGCGGGTGGTGTAGGCCTTGACGATGCCGAGGACGTAGTCGATGTCCCGCGGTCCGACGCCCGTGCCCGTGCTCGCGCCACCCGCCGTCGTGTTCGACGAGGTCACGTACGGATAGGTGCCGTGATCGATGTCGAGCAACGCGCCCTGCGCGCCCTCGAACATGATGTTGCGGCCCGCGCGGCGCAGCGCGTGCAGCGTCCCGGTCACGTCCGCGACGGTCGGGCGCAGCCGCTCCGCCTGCGCGAGCGCCTCGTCGAGCACCTGCCGGAAGTCGACGCGCTCGGCCTGGAAATAGTGCTCGAGGGCGAAGTTGTGATACTCCATCACNTCGCGCAACCGCTCGGTGAAGTGCGCGGCATCGAGCAGCTCGCCGAACCGCAGGCCGCGCCTGGACACCTTGTCCTCGTAGGCCGGGCCGATCCCGCGGCCGGTCGTGCCGATGGCCTTGGACCCGCGGGCGCGCTCGCGCGCGTGATCGAGTGCCACGTGGTAGGGCAGGATCAGCGCGCACGACTCGCTGATGCCGAGACGGCCCGCCACCTCGACACCGTTGCGCTCGAGGGCGTCCACCTCCTGCAGCAGCGCTGCCGGCGAGAGCACGACGCCGTTGCCGATCAGGCAGCGCGTGTTGTCGCGCAGGATGCCCGAGGGAATCAGGTGAAGGACCGTCTTGCGGCCCTCGATGACGAGGGTGTGGCCGGCATTGTGGCCGCCCTGGAAGCGCACCACGGCGTCCGCACGATCGGTGAGCAGGTCCACGACCTTGCCCTTGCCCTCATCTCCCCATTGCGTGCCGATGACGACGACGTTCTTGCCCATGTCTGCTCTCTGGTTGATCCGTCCGTGATGCCGGCCTAGACCGGCTCGATGACCCAGGCCCCGCCGCTGTAGACGAGCTGCTCGCTGCAGCCCATCGCCAGCGCGTCCCCGACCTGCCCCGGAAGCTCACGCACGACGATGCGCCCGAGTCCTCGCAGCTCCGCAATCCTCGCCTCGAGCCCGGCATCCACGATCGCGGGCGCGAAGAGGCGCGGGGCCTCGTCCGGCGGCGCGGCGCCCCGGGCGACGCGCAGCATCGTCTTGAGATCGGCACTGAAACCGGTCGCCGGGCGCGCGCGCCCGAACTCGCGGCCGATGTCGTCGTAACGACCACCGCGCGCGATCTCCTCCCCCTCTCCGGGAACGAAGGCCGCGAACACGACACCGGTCTGATAGTGGTACGCACGCAGCTCGGCGAGATCCACGTGGACCGGCACGCCCGGCAGGCGGCGCCCGAGCTCACGCCCCACCGCCTCGATATAGTCGATCGCGGCCAGCACGTCCGCAGGCGCCCCGGCGAGCTGCGCGCGTGCCCGCGCGACGACCTCCGCGCCCCCGTTGAGCTCGGCGAGCGCCAGGAACATCGCCGCGTAGGGTGCCGCNACGCCGAGCTCGCCGACGAGGGCGTCGATCTCCGGCTCTGCCTTGCGCTGCAGGGCGTCGAACAGCGTCGTCTCCTGCCCCGCAGACANTCCCGCGGCACGCGCCAGGCCGCGGTAGACGCCGACGTGGCCGAGATCGAGATGCAAGTCCCCGACGCCCGCCGTCGCCAGCGTCTCCATCATCAGGCAGACGATCTCGACGTCGCTNTCGACCCCGGCGTGCCCGTACAGCTCGGCGCCCAGCTGCAGCGGGCTGCGTGAGNCCGCGAAGCCGTCGGGTCGGGAATGCAGGACCGTGCCGAGGTAGCAGAGCCGGGTCGGCTCGTCACGACGCAGCTGGTGGGCGTCGAGCCGCGCCGCCTGCGGCGTGATGTCGGCGCGAATACCCATCAGGCGCCCGCTGAGCTGATCGGTGAGCTTGAAGGTCTGCAGCTCGAGGTCGCGCCCAGTACCCGTCAGCAGCGACTCGAGGTACTCGATGAAGGGCGGAATGACCAGCTCGTAGCCCCAGCGACGGAACAGGTCGAGCAGACGACGCCGGACGCCCTCGAGCTGCCACGCCTCGGGCGGCAGGACCTCGTCGATGCCCTCCGGCAGCAGCCAGCGCTCGTCGTTCATGCCTCGCGCCTAGTGGATCAGGTAGAGCAGCAGGACACCGGCGACCATGCTGACCAGGCCGGCGATGCGCAGGTGCCGGTCCTCCATCTGCAGCACGCCCTGGAGCATCTGCTTGAAGCCGCGCGGCGTGAGGAAGGGCACGATGCCTTCCAGGACCAGCATGAGTGCCATCGCCACCCAAAGGTCGTCCCACATGCCGCCACCCGCTCGCGAAAAAGCCGGGGATCACCCGGCTTCTGTACCGTGCTCCCGCCGCAGGAGCGACGGCATTTTCCCAGAGCCTCCACGCCAAGTCCACGCTCGCGGCGGGCCCGGGGTGGTTCAGCGTTTGCCACCGGCCGGATCGGTCAGGTAGCGGAAGAAGTCGGAATTCGGGTCGAGCACCATGAGGTCGCCACCCTTTTCGAACACCGACCGGTACGCGCCCAGGCTGCGCCAGAACGTGTAGAACTCCGCGTTCTTCTGGAAGGCTTCGGCATAGACCTGCGCGGATTTCGCGTCGCCCTCGCCGCGNAGCACCTCGCTCTCGCGATAGGCGTCCGCGACGATCTCGGTCCGCTGGCGGTCGGCGTCGGCGCGGATGCGCTCGGCCGCCTCCGCACCGCGGGCGCGCAGGTCGCGCGCGACGCGCTCGCGCTCGGCCCGCATGCGCTCGTAGACCGATTCACTGACCTCCGCCGGCAGATCGATCCGCTTGACCCGAACGTCGACGACCTCGATGCCCAGCTCGGCGGCGCGCTCGTCCGCGTCCTTGGTCAACAGCGTCATGATCTCGCCACGCTCGCCGGAGACGACCTCCTGGATCGTCCGCTTGCCGAACTCGTCGCGCAGCCGGGTGTTGATGCGCTCGCCCAGTAACCGCTCGGCACGCGCCGCATTGCCGCCGCCGGTCGCTCTGAAGTACTGGGCGACGTTGGCGATGCGCCACTTGACGAAGGAGTCCACGAGGACGTCCTTCTTCTCGACCGTGAGGAACCGTTCGGTCTTGGTGTCGAAGGTCTGGATCCGGCCATCGAACTTGCGCACGTCATTGAGGACCGGCACCAGGAAATGCAGGCCCGGCTGGTAGTCGGAGGACATGATCTCGCCGAGCCGCAGCTTCAGCGCGACTTCCCACTGGCGGACATAGAAGGCCGACGAGTACAGGCCGATGCCGATCAGCAACAGGGCCATCAGCGGCAGGAATGCCTTGTTCGGGTTCATCAACGCACCCTCCTCGCTCGCTCGACCTCACCACGCAACGGGAGATCCTCCGGTGGCATCTGCAACTGAGGCATTGCAGGGCTCGCCATGCCCCCCGCTGGATGCGGCGCCGCCCGAGGCTGATCGCGCTGCTGCAACAAGCGGTCGAGCGGCAGATAGGTGACGTTGGAGCCGGCCGATCGCTGATCCATGAGTACCTTGTTCGCCTTGCCGAGCACGTCCTGTGTCGTCTCGAGATAGAGCCGCTCGCGCGTCACCAGCGGCGCCTTCTCATACTCGCCCAGCAAGGCGAGGAAGCGCTTGGACTCACCCTCGGCCTCCGCGACCGCCCGCGCGCGATACGCCCTCGCGTCCTCGACCACGCGCGCCGCGGCGCCGCGGGCCTTGGGCACGACCTCGTTGGCGTAAGCCTCCGCCTCGTTCCTCGCGCGCTGGAAATCCTCGCGCGCCTTGATGGCGTCGTCGAAGGCGCTCTTCACCTGATCCGGCGGCTTCGCGGCCGTGATGTTCACGCCGATGACCTCGAGCCCGGTTCGGTACTGGTTCATCAGCTCCTGGATCTTCTCGCGGATCTGCACCGCCACGGCGCCGCGGCCCTCGGTGATGACGAAGTCGAGCACGTTCTTTCCGACCACCTCGCGCGTCGCGGTCTCGGTCGCGTCGCGGATGGTCTTCTCCGGATTGTTGTCCTGGAACAGGAAGTCGGCGGGGTCGAGCACGCGCGACTGCACCCGCAGGTCGATGTCGACGATGTTCTCGTCGCGGGTGAGCATCAGCGCCTTGTGGCCGAAAGACGAGATCTGGTCGACGTCGACCCGGATCGCCTCCTCGAACGGATAGGGCCAGCGCCAGTGGGGGCCGGGCTGGGTGATCTCGCGGAAGCCGCCGAAGCGCAGCACGACGCCGCGCTCGGCCGGCTCGACGATGTAGATGCCCGTCGCGAGCCAGATCGCCACGGCAACCAGCAGGATCACGCCTATGCCCTTCTTGCCGGGCATCGGTGACTCGCCGCCCCGGCCGCTACCCGACCCGCCGCGGCCGCCACCCCCGAACAGGCCCCCGAGGCGTTCCTGCAGCTTGCGCAGGACCTCGTCGAGGTCCGGGGGACCCTGGTCGCCGCCCTTGCCGCTCCAGGGGTCGCGTCCGCCGCCACCGGGTTCGTTCCAGGCCATGTTGAGCTATCTCCGCTTCCGAGCCACGCGCCAGTGGAGATGGCGCCAAAGAGTTCGAAATTCTAGGGGGGACCTTCCGCGAGCGGCAAGCACAAGCGCGACGACGTGTCGGCGCAGACCCGCGAGAAATCCGGGTCATTCTTGCGCAACCGCTCGAACTCGCGCCGCGGCAGCTCGACCTCCATCTCCCAGCCCCCGGCGTCGGTGGTCTCCTCGTGCAGCACTCGCGCGCTGCGGAACAGTGCGGCCCGCAGCCTCGCATCGCCGGGGCCGAGCTGGACGTGGCGCCGCACCGCCTCCTGGTGAAAGAAGTCGGTGATCGCCGCGACGAGGAGGTCGACGCCTGCGCCGGTGCCCGCCGAGAGCCAGATCCGCTGCACGCCCCCGTCGGCGTCGCGCTCCACCCGCGGCNCGGCGTCCTCGAGGAGGTCGATCTTGTTGAGCACCTGGAGCTGCGGAACCGCGCCCGCACCGATCTGCTCCAGCACCGCCTCCACTTCCGCCACGCACTGCTCGCGCTGCGGACTGGCGGCATCGATGACGTGCAGCAGGAGTCCCGCCTGGGCGGTCTCCTGCAGCGTGGCGCGAAAGGCCGCCACCAGCTCGTGTGGCAGGTCGGCGATGAACCCGACGGTGTCGGCCAGCACGACGGCACCGCCATCGGGCAGGGGCAGGCGGCGCAGGGTCGGGTCGAGTGTCGCGAACAGCTGGTCGGCGGCGTAGACCCCGGCCGTGGTCAGCCGGTTGAACAGCGTCGACTTGCCGGCGTTGGTGTACCCGACCAGCGACACCGTCGGCACCTCGGCCCGTGCCCTGGCCTTGCGGCCGTGCGCCCGCTGCTGGTCGACGTGCTCGAGCCGCTGCCGCAGGCGCGTGATGCGCTCGCCGACCAGGCGCCGGTCGGTCTCGAGCTGGGTCTCGCCCGGCCCGCGCAGCCCGATGCCGCCGCGCTGCCGCTCGAGGTGGGTCCAACCTCTGACCAAGCGGGTCGCCAGGTGCCGCAGCTGGGCGAGCTCGACCTGGAGCTTGCCTTCGAAGGACCGCGCACGCTGGGCGAAGATGTCCAGGATCAGGCCGGTGCGATCGAGCACCCGGCACTTGAGCTGCTTCTCGAGGTTCCGCTCCTGGCTCGGGGAGAGCCCGTGGTCGAAGATGGCGAGCTCGGCACCACCGACCTCGATCGCCGCGCGGATCTCCTCCGCCTTGCCCTCGCCGACGAACAGTCGGGGGTCGGGTGCGCGCCGCGTGCCGGTGATCAAGGCAACGGGGATTGCGCCGGCCGAGCGCGCCAGCGCCTCGAATTCGCGCAGCGCTTCGGCATCGGGGGCGGCGCCGACGGCCAGGCGCACCAGGACCGCCCGCTCGCCACTCTTGGGGCGATCAAACACGGGCGGGGAGGACGCCGGCCGACAGTGCCAGGAAGGGAGGGTGGTCGAAGGGGCGCCGACACTGATCGGCGCCCCGGGTCGGTGTGATGCTCAGCGTCAGCTCTCCTCGCCTTCGGCAGGGGTGTCCCCGCCGTGCTGGATGCGCACGTTCCGCGACGGCACGACCGTCGAGATCGCGTGCTTGTAGACCATCTGGCTCACCTGGTTCTTGAGCAGCACCACGAACTGGTCGAAGGACTCGATCTGGCCCTGCAGCTTTATCCCGTTTACCAAAAAGATCGAAACGGGGACGCGCTCCTTGCGGAGGGCGTTCAGAAAAGGGTCTTGTAGGCTTTGCCCCTTGGACATGGCTTACTCCCGAACTGTCGTAATTGTTGAGAAGGTCGTGGCAACAGGCCGCTGACAGCTTGAAACCTTTGGCAATATAGCACAGCGAGCTGCCGGCTCCGCGCCGCAACGTGCGCTAAGTGGCGATGGGCGCGACGATTTTCAATGCGGCGTCGAGCGCCGCCGACGGCCCGTCGGGAAGCCAGCTCGCACCCGCCTCCGCCCTCAGCCAGGTCATCTGACGCTTGGCGTACTGGACGGTGGCGTGGACCGCCCGCGTGGTCATCGTGTCGCGGTCGTACTCGCCGAGCAGGTAGCCGACCATCTGGCGGTAGCCGACGGAGCGCAGCGACGGCAGATCGGGGGCGAGATCGCCCCGGTCGAGCAGCCGCTGCACCTCGGCCTCGAACCCGGCGGCCAGCATGGCGTCGAAGCGTCGCGCGATGCGCTCCCGCAGCTGGTCACGGTGCGCCGGTGCCCGGACGAGCTTCACCAGCCCGTACGGCAGGGTCTCGCCGGGCTCGGCCTGGAGGCTCGAGATCGGCCGACCGGTCAGCTCCCACACCTCCAGNGCGCGCTGGATGCGCTGCGGATCNTTGGGGTGGATCCGCANCGCGGCCTGCGGATCGACGCCGGCCAGGCGGCGGTGCAGGTGCGCCCAGCCGAACAGACCGGCCTCCACCGCCAGGCGGGCGCGCACCGCGCGATCCGCCGCCGGCAGGTCGGAAAGGCCGGACTCCAGCGCGCGAAAGTAGAGCCCCGTGCCGCCCACCAGCAGCGGGATCCGACCCGCGGCGAGGATGACCTCGATCTCCCGCAGCGCGTCCGCCCGAAACCTTGCCGCCGAATAGGGGTCGGCGGGGTCGCAGATGTCGATCAGCCGGTGCGGCGCGCGGGCGAGGATGGCGGCGTCCGGCTTCGCGGTGCCGATGTCCATGCCGCGGTACACCATGGCCGAATCGACGCTGACGATCGCAAACGGAAGTCGCTCGACCAGCGCGACGGCGAGATCGGTCTTGCCCACCGCCGTCGGGCCCATCAGGCAGACCACCTTGGCGCCGTCGCCGCCCACGGCGTCAGCGCCCGCGCATGAACAGGCGGTCGAGCTCGGCGAGGCTGAGCCGCGTCCAGGTGGGGCGGCCGTGGTTGCACTGGCCGCTGCGCTCGGTGCGCTCGATGTCGCGCAGCAGGGCGTTCATCTCGTCGAGCGTCAGGCGCCGGTTCGCCCGGACCGCGGCGTGACAGGCCATGGTGGCGAGTATCGCGTTGAGCTGCTCGCTCACCCGCCCGGTGGTGCCGTGCACCGCAAGGTCGGCGAGCAGGTCGCGCACCAGTCGCTCGATGTCCGCCTCGCGTAGCAACGCGGGCACGGCGCGGACCGCGAGCGCCTCGGGACCAATCCGGTCGATCGCCAGGCCGAGCTGCGCGAGGGTGTCGGTCTCGCGGTCGGCCAGCTCCGCCTCCCGCGCGCTGACCGCGACGGCAACGGGCACCAGCAACGACTGGCTCTGCAGACCCTGCCCGCTTTGCGCCGCCTTCAGCCGCTCGTAGGTGATGCGCTCGTGCGCCGCGTGCATGTCGACGAGAACCAGTCCCTCCGCGTTCTGAGCCAGCACGTACACGCCGTGCAGCTGCGCGAGCGCGAACCCCAGCGGCGGCAACCCGGGCTCGTCCCCTGCCCCGGCCGGGCGAGTCGCAGGCTCGTCCCCTGCGGGGG
>JGI11641J44799_10000694_pt1 | contig 10235 bp, 9 predicted proteins | sample WetSurSiteA1Bulk_FD_44799 | JGI IMG/M metagenome (IMG submission 44799) | reverse complement strand
CAGGACGGTTTATGATACGAGTGGGAATGATGAACCCTGCAACCGTGATAGGAATTCTTGATGATCTGGTTGATGCTTTCGCCGCTGAACATATTTTTAAATTTGTTCATCTTCCTGTTCAGTCAGGATCTGATGCAATACTTGACCGGATGGGGAGAGGATATACCGTAGCAGATTTTGAAGAAATTGTTGCTACTTTTAAGAAACGATACCCTGAAATTATTTTAGCCACAGATATGATTGTCGGGTTTCCCGGCGAAACAGAAGAAGACTTTTCAAAATCGGTTGATCTGATAGAAAGGGTGCGTCCGAACAAAGTAAATATCACCCGGTATTCACAGCGTCCTTTTACTCCCCTCTCTTCAAAAGAAGACTTTCCTGACTGGGTTAAAAAAGATCGTTCACGCATCATGAATTCCTGTGCTGAAAAGGTCTACGCTTCAATAAATGCCGGCTGGCTTGGAAAACAGGTACCCTTTCTTGTGACAGAAACAATTAAAACGGGATCGGTAATGGCCAGATCGCCNAATTATCTGGGGATTGTGATGAATGAAAATCTTCCTGTCGGATTCGAAGGTCAGGCGATCCTGAAAAATGACCGGAGGTATTTTTTTTTAGGGGNTCTGGTCAGGTAATCCTCAAATCTCTGAACTTTTAAGATGTGGAGTTGTATTGTTTGAAAGGATCAGTCGTTCCAAAGGATAATTTACCTCCTTAACAATCCCTTAGGATTTCACTTCTCTATCTTCCTCAATAACCTCAGCCGAANGTTGGATCCCGCCATGGCTCTTTNAAAAAAAACGAGCGGATTTATACCCCNGGGATAAACATTCCTTATCGTACAATATCGCTGTGTTTTGGTGAAGTCAATGGATGAAATTGAAGCTGGACTAAAAAAACTTGAGAAGAAGATACAAGAGCTGCAGGAAAAAGGCGATTCGCTTTCACACGAGATCAGGAACCATGACACTGAACTCCTGACGCGGATGGCAAAATCCGCGATTCCCGTGGTCAAGGTTGTCGGTCTGAATATGCTAAGGAAGGGAAAGCAGGATACCAAAGGAGAAATCTACGATCCTGCCTATTACCCGCAAAAGATGATCATTCTTGGGAAAGCAGCAGAGGCTGCTGCATTCCGGCCGGACAATCCCCAGATGCCGGTCACCGACCAGTTCTGTGTGATGTCTGAAGAGGGAAAATTTTACGAACTTATGTACAGTTTTGATGGATTCCTCACTGATTCGTACCTTAATCCTCTTGATGCAAAGACTGCACTAGAGCATTACGGCTACGATATTATGTTCATGCTTTACCGCGCGATGCACGATTATCTGAAAGGAGAAGAGGCGCTTGTTGAAGCACTTGAAAAAGTGATGGGGTATATCTTTGCAAAATAACGATAACCGGCAAAACTTTTTTTTCTTCCTGCCATGAGGATTAAGATGGTGGCTGATGATTGCCTGTTTTTGGTTGAAACATTGCAAGTAATGCAAGATATTATCTCAAGGACAGAAGGGAAGAGGCTCATCAAAAAAATCCGGTAAACAATATATCCACTACAGGGAAAGAACCAGAGATCTTGTATAAAACTGTGCTAAGAAAATAAAAAATCTACCGGAATATCGTGGATGGGCCCGATGTGATTCGAACACATGACCTCCCGGTTATCAGCCGGGCGCACCACCGGGCTATGCTACGGGCCCAAAAGTTTGCCTGAAATTTACCTTATTTACTACTCCACCAGAGTTTTTATAAGTTGTGAACCGGCAGAGTGACATGATGATACATTCAGATAGGGATATGTGTAGAAAGGCCACGGTATAAGTACGGGACTGAGATCATGGGACGTAAATATCTCCTCGGGAATGAAGCGATAGCCCACGCATGTGTTGAGTCCGGTGTGGATTTTGTAAGTGGTTACCCAGGCACACCATCATCTGAAGTGATTGACGTGCTGCGTGTGCAACCTGACCGTTCATACTATGTTGAATGGTCAGTCAACGAAAAGGTGGCATTGGAAAACGCTCTCGCTGCAGCATGGTGCGGCATCCGTTCACTCTGTACTATGAAACACGTAGGGCTCAATGTTGCCGCGGATCCACTGATGACGAGTGCCTATACGGGTGTTACTGGAGGACTCGTAATAATGAGTGCCGATGATCCGTTCGCCCACAGCTCGCAGAACGAACAGGATACACGGTGTTATGCACATTTCGCACGGATACCGTGTCTCGATCCTGCAAGCATTCAGGAAGCACATGATATGATCCCGGAAGCATTCAGGCTTTCCGAGGAATTGGGGCTGCCCGTTCTCTTCCGCCCCACGACTCGTATCTGCCACTCGAAAGGTGATGTCGATTTANGCGAGCCGGTNGTGNGGATTCGGAAAGGTGAGTTCCATAAAGATCCGCGTCAGTATGTCGTAATTCCGGCGCATACCCGNGTTCTGCATAAAAAACTTAACGATAAACAGGCAGCAATGAAGAAGCGGTTGGTTGAACGGGGATTCAACTACTACACAATCCGGGGNAAGATCGCAATTATCGCAGGCGGGATCGGTGCCACGTATGTGCAGGAGTTNTTGCCNGAAGGAGTCTCGTTCATGAAAATCGGGGCGTACCCGATAGATGAGGCGTGGTTGGGCGATTTTGTAAAAAAACATGAAAAAGTGCTNGTGATTGAGGAACTCGCACCAGAAGNAGAAGAAGCTGTACGACAGGNTGCCGGATGTATCCCGGTNTTTGGGAAAAAAAATGGGTATGCACCNTACGAAGGGGAGTTATCTCCCCAGGTAGTTGCGGTGATAATGGAAAAGGCGGGATTTTTGCCAAAAAACCCATTCCCGCAGGTCGATCCTATTCAAAACCTTCCCCCCCGCCCACCGATCCTTTGTGCCGGATGCCTGCACCGCAGTGCATTCTATGCCATAAAAAAAGTATTCAGGGATGCGATCTACCCAAGTGACATCGGGTGTTATACACTCGGGCTCCAGCTTGGGGTTGTTGACACTACCATCTGCATGGGAGCATCGATTACTGTTGCGAGCGGTATTTCTCATGCCGGTGATCCGCATGACATTGTCTGTACAATCGGGGACTCCACGTTCCTGCATACAGGAATCCAGGGGTTAATAAATGCAGTCTACAACGGGGCAAACATTACCGTTGTGATTCTGGATAACCGGATTACAGCTATGACCGGACATCAGCCGAACCCAAACACCGGCGTGACCGCATGTGGCGTGGAGAGTCCGCCGGTATCTCTCGATGCATTGTGCCGCTCCTGTGGTGTCAGTTTTGTTGAGAGTGTTGACCCGTACGATATTACCGGCATGGTTAACATTTTACAGGAAGCAAAGAAACGGAAGGGCGTGAAGGTCATTATCGCCAAACAGATGTGTGTTATATCAGCGCGTCGTGTCGGGGTGAAACGTGGGAGGTATAGGGTCAATACTGATATTTGTACCAGCTGCGGGACCTGTATCCGTTTTGGTTGCCCTGCCATTGAAATTGAAGATGAAAAAGCAAGGATTAATGAATTGTGCAGTGGTTGCGCGGTATGTACTGAGCTCTGTCCAGTCGGTGCAATTGTCCGGGAGGGGAAGAAATGAGTGGAAGTTTTGATATCCTGATCATCGGAATTGGGGGCCAGGGAACAATTCTTGCCTCGAATATTCTTGGCGAAGCATGCCTTATCGAAGGGAGGCACGTGAAGGGGGCGGAGACGCATGGTATGGCACAGCGGGGAGGCTCTGTCGAAAGTCACATACGGATCGACGGGCAGTTTGGGCCACTGATCCCCCCGGGGCAGGCGGATCTCCTGATCTCGTTTGATCTTCTCGAAGCGATCCGTTATTCTCACTACCTGAAAAAAGGCGGGAAGATGGTAGTGAACAAGCACCTTGTTGTTCCTACATCAGTATATACGCAAAATCTTGTAGCGCCCACAGAAAACGAGATCATTGCAGCATTGAAAAAATATGCACTCTGCCTGCCTGATGCGGATAAAATGGCAGAGGATGCAGGGAGTCCCCTGTCGCAAAACGTGGTGATGCTGGGTGCGGCATCAAAATCAATGCCCCTCAAACCCGAGTCGCTCCTTTTAGCGGTCAAAAATCTTGTTCCGAAAAAGACTATTGAAATAAATGTAAAAGCATTTGAGACAGGCAGGCAATTTGGCGGGACGTGCTGATGAATCGGTGGCTGGGTGCCTTTGAACCTGATACAATTTACCCTGGTAATGCACTCGAGCTTATGCCGAATATTCCTGAAGGAGTAATTGATCTTATTGTAACTGACCCGCCGTTTGCCATTGACTTCAAAGCACAACGGGAGAATTACAACCGCACCGGATCCAACGTCATTGAAGGGTATCAGGAAATTCCGGAATCTGAATACCGGGGGTTTACTCAAAGGTGGATGGCAGAAGCTGAACGGGTACTTGCTCCCAATGGGAGCATGTATGTTTTTTCCGGCTGGAACCGGCTCCGGGATATCCTTGAAGGGCTTGATACAGCAGGATTCACAACGATTAACCACCTTATCTGGAAATACCAGTTCGGTGTCTTCACGAAGAAAAAATATGTCACCAGTCACTATCATATCCTGTTTGTGGTAAAAGACCCGAAATGGTATACCTTCAACAAAATTGATCATTACCCGGAAGACGTGTGGGTCATCAACCGTGAATACTGGAAAGGAAGAAAGAAGACACCCACCAAACTCCCTTCTGAAATTGTAAAAAAGATGCTGATGTATTCAAGTAATGCCGGCGATCTTGTTTTTGATCCATTCCTTGGTTCAGGAACGGTAGCGATCGTTTCACAGCGGGAGGGACGACATTTCCTTGGGTTTGAAGTCGTTCCTGAATATTTTGCGTTTGCAAATGAATCTCTCTGTTCACCTCTAAACAAAAGCGTGTAAAAATAAGGAGAGAACAATTAGACGCTGAGGGGGGGAATTGAACCCCCGAGGCACTTTCGCACCACAGGCTTTCCAGGCCTGCGCCCTACCGCTAGACTACCTCAGCAAAAAGTGTATCCTATCTGTTAGACGGGTATTTTTTTAATGGTATCTTTTTTTTCGATTTTTTGTTCAGTGTTTTATCTGGCATTTTTACCTTACCTGATTTGGTCCAGCCGCGGGAATAGGTTCCAGGAGGCAGGAAAACCGTGGTAGGCGCGATTACCAGGCCTGTGTCCCCCGGTTTGAACGAATTGGATGATACAAGTGCCCTGCCCAGACATATGAACTCTTTTTTCTTTGATAGAACCGCCACGGTCTGGTCTGGTTTGAACTCATCACAGCTGATTACCCCAACGCCTGCAAGCACGGCACCGTGGCAGATAGCATCAATAGCGGTATCCCGGATAATAACCGTCGCGAGATCAGGCACTGCTGAATCTACTGATAGAATATTCGAGGAGAGTGCTCTACGGTCCCCCTCTTTTGCCGCAATACAGGCATCCTGCACATCCTGAAGTGTATGCATATCCTGTTCACTGAATGCCCCCGACCGGGTGCGGCGAAGTTCCACCATGTGTGCACCAACCCCCAGGGCAAGTCCCATGTGGTGGCAGAGCGAGCGGATGTAGGTACCGGCATCGCAGTTGACGCGGAACAGGACAACGCGCCCTTCACAATCAAGAATTTCAAGTTTATGGATGGTGCGGATTCGGAGGACGCGCTTGACTGCACTCTTCCGTGGAGGGCGCTGATAGAGTCGGCCGGTGAACTCCGCGCCGATCTGCTCAATTCGGGTTTTATCAATATCGCCATGGAGCCGCATCAGGCAGATGTATTCCTTATCATGCTGGAGGAGGAGTGGGGCAAGACGAACCGCGTTACCGAGCATGACAAGAAGCAGACCAGAAACCTGCGGATCGAGTGTTCCCGCATGCCCCACCTGGCAGCCGAGCATCTTCCCCACCCATGAAGCTACCTGATGACTTGACGGCCCTCTTGGTTTATCAATGACGATTATACCGGCGTGGGTCCACAAATGGAGGGGCTCATCCTTTTCTGCATCTCCCGTCATCCAATTCACTTCCTTTGTCTGTTAAGATAATTGTTGAGTGCTATCATTGCTCCTTCGAGAGAACCATCCCCTACTACCACAGGGATCGTTCCCGCTGCCTGCATTGCCGCGGCGGTGATGTCACCGATTGCTATCACTATAATGTCCAGGTGCTGATTCCATACCGCCTTTGAAAATGACATGGCGCTCGTGAAAAGTATCGCATCAGCATCTTGAAGTGACAGGGACTCTCCGGTAGGTTCCAACCCGTAACACCGGAATTCGTGGGGAATCCCCCCGGCTGCGGTGATTGCATCAATAAGTGAAGGATTCGGTACATCAGCCCGCGGGATGCCAATATGCTTCCCTTTGATCCAGTCTCCCAGATAAGGAACAAAATCTCTTGAATAGAAACTGGTCAGAGTTTCACAATCGATCTCAAAGTGCTGAAGTTCTTTTGCAGTCTGTGGTCCGATTGCAATTACCCGGGGGAACCTGTTCAGCAGCGGTGCAATGATCTTTGCCGGTAGTGCGCTGGTAAAGAAAAGACAGTCAAAATCACTTCGATCGACCGCTTTGATGAATGCTGTAATTGCGTCAGGTCTGATTTCCGAGCGCAGAGGGTGGACACTGTAGCAGATATGACCGAACTGTGCGCAGCGTGCGACGTCGTTTTTTTCCTTCCCCGCAATCCGGGTGACCGCGATCTTCATTACGGATTCATCACCTCGTCATGATATGATGGTATGCATTTCGGTGAATTTATGTTCATTCTCCCACATCTCTTCTGAATGATCGAGATCCTGCTTGGTACTCTTATTGGGGTATTGCTTGGTACCATAAGCGGGATTATCCCTGGTATCCATTCAAACACCCTTGCCGGAGTTCTCCTAAGTTTACAGGTTGCATTCCTGTCATTTTTTAGCCCTCTCGTGCTTGCCGGCGCTATGTTTGGTGCCCTCATAACGCACACATTTGTGGACTCTATCCCGAGTACATTCCTGGGCATTCCGGATGCTGATACTTCACTTGCTGTACTCCCGGCCCATGCTCTCTGTCTTGAGGGTAATGGCGAGGAAGCTGTGAGGATTGCAGCACTTGGAAGTGCCTGTGCAATCGTAATAGCTGTACCGCTTTCCATAATCTGTTTTTTCCTCCTTCCCGCTCTCCAGCCATACTTTGACTGGTGGATTGGCATTCTGTTGATTTCAACGATGGGGTATATGATCGTCACCAGTGAGTGCCCCGGTTGGGCACTTGCACTATTTTGTGGATCCGGGATTCTTGGGATTTTCTCACTCCGCTACGCATTCCTCAGCTGGCACACACTTGCNGGAAGCAGTGCGATCCTTATGCCGCTTCTCACCGGGCTTTTTGGGATTTCTGTTCTCCTNACTGCATCGCAGGGAACAATGCCGGAACAGCATTTCCAGGGTATCCGGATGGAAGACAGAACAATAATGAAATATTCCCTTGTCGGTACATTTGCCGGAGTGGCAGTCGGATGGCTTCCGGGACTCTCCACAGCATCNGCAAATAGTGTGCTTGCGTCTCTTATCGGATATGAAAGGAACCGCCGGACATATATCCTTGCAACAAGTGCGGCGAACACTTCAAATGCGTTTATCGGACTCGCTGCACTGTTCGCATTGTCCCGGATGCGAAACGGCGTAATGGTTGCTATCTCGGAACTCCCGTTACCCACTATGAGTGAACTGACCATTATCGGCGTTCTTGCCGCTTGCGCGGCTTATGGTATTACGGTAGTGTTATCCCGTTCTGCGAGCAGGTTAAACGGGATTGACGGGAGATTGCTGAACCATGCGGTTATTGTATTTATTGTCATTCTTTGCATTATCCTCACGGGCCCGTTCGGCGTGGTTATTCTCATCCTGGCAACTGCACTGGGGCTCGTGCCGCATCTGGTAAATATTCCGAGAGTATTCTGCATGGGCGCTATCATAATGCCGGTCATTCTTTACTCTTTTGGAATAGCATGGATGTAATCGGTGGATACGTTCCGTATTGCCCCAATCCATGTGATCTATGGTTTTATACGGACACGAACCCTAAATTTCCTTTGATGCAGTCCTATTGGTTCGGTGATGTGGATGATGGACGCTGCACATTGTTTATCGGAGATTCAAATGCCATAATCGATCGCATTCGATCGATTTCCGTCAGTATGGACTCCTTCATACCGCTCGAATGGGATCAGGCAGTTCTTTGTGGTGCATGTAGTGATCGTATAGATTATCTCGCAAGATTGCAGGCAGTCTGCATTGCCGATGCCGAACGTTCAATACGGGAGCAGTATGCAAGAAAAGATGCAGAACTGCTCCAGATGGTAAGGACACTTGATGAGATCGATACCGTTATTAACCTGCTCTCCGAAAGGGCAGCGGAATGGTATCTGGTCCGGCACCCGTCTTTCTCCCGTAAGTACCGAAGGACGCCGGCGCATGTTCTGGTTAAAACCATGCGTGAGAAGAGTAAAGGGGCGCTTGGCAGAGTTGCCGTGGAGATCGAGCAGCTTTCGGAAACGCGGACATTTCTCGCTAAAGAGGTATCGGCACGGGCAAATAGTGTAATGCCCAACACCAGTGCGCTGATCGGGGGACTTGTTGCTGCCCGGCTCCTGTCACATGCCGGAGGGCTTCTTTTACTGTCGAGGCTACCGGCAAGTGCGATCCAGGTCCTGGGTGCCCGAACGGCATTGTTCTCGCACCTGAAAACAAGGTCTCCCTGTCCGAAGCACGGGATCATCTTTCAACACAGGCGGGTGCATAATGCCCCCCGGAACATCCGGGGTAAAGTAGCCCGTGTGCTCGCAGGAAAAATTGCGATTGCTGCAAGGCTTGATTATTTCAGAGGAGTGACAGCCCCGGATTTTCTTGAAGCGGCTCAGGAGCGTATCGATGCAGTTGGGAAGAGGAATGAACCGTGATCTGGATTGGTGATGTTTTACTATCACAAGGCGAGGGCGGGGTCTACAATGAGCGGATGCTGGGGGGTGCCCGGGTATGGGACCCTCACCGAAGCAAGATGTCTGCCCTTTATCATGTAGGAACCGGTGTCGAGCTCAAAACCGGAATGCGAGTATTGTATCTTGGAGCAGCAAACGGGACAACAGTGTCTCACGTTGCTGATTATGTCGATGTGGTATATGCTGTGGAGTTTGCCCCCCGTCCNATGCAGGANCTCCTGGAAGTGTCCCGGCGGCGAAGGAATGTCATCCCGATTATGGCAGATGCTGCCCGCCCTGAACAGTATGCCCCGNTGGTCGAANCTGTNGATCTGCTCTANCAGGATGTGGCTCAGCCTGAACAGGCAAGTATTGCTCTTCGGAATTGTTCGTTCTTAAAAACAGGAGGATTTCTGATNCTGATGCTCAAGACGAGGAGCGTGGATGTAAGAAAGGAACCTGCTGAAGTCTTTCAGGATACTCTTCAAGCTCTGCTATCAGCAGGACTTATTGTGCAGGAATGTGTCTGGCTTGCTCCGTTCCACCACGATCACGCAGCAATAGTCTGCATGAAACCGGATGGATAAGGAATTACCATGAGTGACGGAGTTCGTTTCTATTCAGCTGGCCCGCTTTCCGTGTTCGCGATTATTTTACTCATCGCTCTTGTGGTCNTACTCATCCCGTTGCTCATTCTTGGGATTATCGGCGCGGCATTTACCCGGCTGGGATTTTCATGGATNTCCGCACTTGCTGTTGTGNTGCTGATGCTGTTTGGGAGTTTCGTTAATATTCCGGTGTACCATGTGCGGCGCGATATGATACGGTTTTCNCACGACGAAGCAACCGCTTTTGATGTGTGTGTTCCCTGCGCAACCAGTCAGGTGTGGGACACAACGATATCCCTCAACCTTGGNGGNGCNGTTATTCCGGTGTGTTTATCTCTTTATATTCTGTTCCAGGCGATACTGATAACCGGACCCTCCCTGGTTTTTACGGTATGTGCTGGAATCTTTATTGTTGCAATAACTACTTTTTTTTCAACGCGTGTTGTGACATATTCAGGTATACATGTATCTCTTCTCATTCCTGGGTTTACCGCACTTCTTATCAGCTTGCTTCTTGCCGGTGAAACCGGGCTTACGGCATCTGTAACAGCATTTGTGAGTGGGGTGACAGGAGTTTTGTTGGGTGGCAACATCGCTCAATTGAACCGGATACAAGATCTTCAGGTTCCAGAGGTTAGTTTAGGCGG
>JGI11641J44799_10000689_pt1 | contig 10277 bp, 5 predicted proteins | sample WetSurSiteA1Bulk_FD_44799 | JGI IMG/M metagenome (IMG submission 44799) | reverse complement strand
GGTGACACTTAAGCAAGACTGAACATAAGCTTATATTATTATACTTGTGGTAGATTATTGTATCACAATAAATAATACATGTAATATAATAAATAATATACCTGTTACAATATCATATTTAACTCCAAAGTGAAGTACCAGCAAAGCCAGGTATTTTTATCATAATTATTAATTAGTTACTGAATGAGCCCCTCTTCTGCGAAGCAGAGATGGAGAAGGGGTGAGTACGTGGGGATTAGCTTCGCTGATCCCTTTAGGGGCGTCCTGCAAAGCCAAAATAAACCCTTTCGGGTTTTTATTTATTTTACTTTCAGTTCCTTCAGAAAGTGAACTTTCTTCAGAACTTCAGTAAAATAAATAATCCCGCTTTCGCGGGATTTATTTTGGCTTTGCGGAGAGAGGGGGATTCGAACCCCCGGTCCCGCGATAGCGGGACAACGGTTTTCGAGACCGCCGCATTCGACCACTCTGCCATCTCTCCATCCCCGGCGTTACCGGGGCTGACAAAAATAATCCATATTTCTTTTGATAACAGTTTTTTATGAACTTATTTTGCATGCTAATCAGGAATTAACAAATAATCTTAATAATAACTATTGTGAAAAACGTATCTAAAATCATACTGATAATGGGATTATCCGGTCTCGCATTTAACTCTTGCACCAATCAACCTGAAGTTGACAAAACAAATCCTTTTTTCTCTGAGTACAATACTCCTTTCGGGGTTCCGCCTTTTGAAAGGATTATGGCGAAACATTATTTACCTGCCTTCGAACAGGGCATGTCGGAAGGCCGCCAGGATATAAAAGCTATCTTGAACAATAAGCAGGAACCGACATTCGGGAATACTGTTGAAGCTTTCGACAAAAGCGGGGAACTGCTTACCAGGGTATCTTCTGTTTTCTTCGCCCAGACAGCTGCAAATACAAATGATTCCCTTCAGAAAATTGAAGTGGAAATCTCACCTAAACTAGCAGGCTACAGGGATGAAATAAACATGAATCCTGAACTTTTTAAAAGGGTTAAATATGTTTATGATAATCAGTCCAAATTCAACCTGAATCAGGAGCAGCTCTTCCTTCTTGAGAATCTGTACAAAGGATTCGTCAGGAATGGCGCCAACCTTAATAAGCAGGATCAGGATACTCTTAAAAATATCAATCAGAAATTGTCTGTCCTTACAGTTCAGTTCGACCAGAATGTTCTTGCTGAAACTAATAATTATAAGCTTGTCGTTGACAAGGAAGGAATAGCAGGATTACCCGAATCGCTTGTTAACTCGGCTGCTGAAGTCGCAAAAGCTGCAAACCAGGATGGGAAATGGGCTTTCACAACCCAGAGGCCGAGTATCTTCCCATTTCTTCAGAACTCCCCAAACAGAGATCTCCGGCATCAGTTATTCAATGCTTATATTAACAGAGGAAACAACGGAAATGAATTTGACAATAACAGGATTCTTTCAGAAATAGTAAGGCTTCGAGCACAGCGTGCAAAACTACTTGGCTACAAAACACACGCAGATTATGTGCTTGAGCCAAGGATGGCCAAAAAACCTGAAAATGTTTTTAACCTCCTCAACAACTTATGGGGGAAAGCGATACCTGTGGCCAAAAATGAAGTTGCAGAGATGCAGAAGATCATCGGCAGGGAAGGAGGTAGTTTTAAACTTGAACCATCAGACTGGTGGTACTATGCTGAGAAACTAAGGAAACAGAAATATAATCTGGACGACAGTGAGCTCAGACCATATTTCAAACTTGATAATGTTCGCGAAGGAGTCTTTACATGTGCCAATAAGTTATTTGGAATTACATTCACCCCGATCCCGGATTGTCCACTTCCTCATCCTGATGCAGAAGCTTTTGAGGTGAAAGATTCCACAGGTTCTCACATCGGAGTACTCTATATGGATTTCCATCCCCGCGTCAGCAAAGAACAGGGAGCCTGGCAGGAAACATATCGAGCTCATCATATCAGTAACGGAAAGGCCATAACACCTGTTGTGACAACAGTTTTCAATTTTACCCGTCCGTCCGGTGAGGTGCCTGCTCTTCTCAACATGGATGAGGTTTCGACGCTTTTCCATGAATTCGGCCATGCACTTGACGCGCTATTCAATCAGAATACTTACAACAGGACCTTTGTTGCAACTGATTTTGTTGAACTTCCTTCTCAGCTTATGGAACATTGGGCGACTGAGCCGGGAGTATTAAATATGTATGCCAGACACTATAAAACCGGCGAACCCATACCTGCGACCCTCATCCAGAAGATAAAGAACAGCGGTTATTTTAACCAGGGTTTTGATAATGTTGAAATTCTTGCCGCCTCATTGCTTGATATGGCCTACCATACCCTCGAAGCTCCTGCGATAGTTGATATTCAGAGCTTTGAAAAGGAATATTTCGACAAGATAGGATTAATACCGGAAATTATTTCGCGTTACAGAAGTACATATTTCATACATATTACAGGAGGATATGATTCAGGCTATTACAGTTACACCTGGTCGGCTGTGCTTGACAATGATGCTTTTGAAGCCTTCAGGGAAAAAGGTATTTTTAACAGGTCAGTAGCTTCATCATACCGAAAAAACATCCTTGAGAAAAATGGCACCATGGATGCAATGCAGATGTATGTCAATTTCCGGGGACGTGAGCCTCAGATTGAACCACTGCTCAGGAACAGAGGGTTGATATCCCAATAAGAAGTNTCGNAGGTTATGCAGGTTGTCTGTTTCGAACCTGCATAGCTTGCCTGACTGCCCNAAACTATCAGAATACTTTTTCGATCTCCTCCAGGGTCACCCCAAGAGTTCTGNCAGANACTTTATCTAAAAGCGTTTTATTACCCGTCAAATGGATGGTTATCTGGTCGTGTGTTANGCTTTCTCCTGGTTTCAGTGCTGCTGCAGGTGANGAAGTCTCAAGTTCATAGAATGGTCCCATTTGCGATCCATCCTCGAGCGGACCATCNTTATATGAGTTCAGTGCATCTCCGGAATATGGATCATCCTGGATTTTCCATGCGGAATTGACATATTCTTTTTCTTCTTCAGGCAGTTTGCAAATCAACAATGTAAGTATGTTATTATCAAAATCATAACTTCCCATCGTTCCTGTTGCTCTCAAAGGTGGAATTCCTATTTTGCCCCTGCTTCTGCCATCGGCCCTGAAAAAAATATTGCTGCCTGATACTTTCATACGATCGGATGCGATCCTTCCAAAATAGTTGTCGTTGACGATAACTCCCATTGCCTTTTCATCTCCCCGCCTGAATGGAATAACCACCGTAACAGCAGGAGATGGATTGAACATACCCAGCATCCATACGGATAGAAGTCCTGACTCTTTTTTCCATTCATTAGTTCCCTTGTTTGTTAATTTATTTCTTGAACGATAGGCTACAAAATGCAAACCCGTCGGATCGATACCTGACTCTTTCAAAATCTGATCACCGTTAAGAAGAGTTACTTCCCTTTCAATACCAAGTTTAAAGTTTGTGCCACTGTAGTTTTCAATATTAACATCATGGGAGAATATGACTGTGGAATCTGTAACACCTTTCACTTCAAAAGGCAATGTATCGAGAAACGCCGGAGTTTGCCAGTTTTTATAAATGAATTCATCTCCTTTTTTAAAGAATATTGAATACTGTCCGCCTTCCGGTCCAAGCCATAGCCTCTCCTCACCTCCGAAAGGATTAATATGAGGCAGAGTTTCCCCGGAAGAAATAAGCCCATGGTTTATCCAGCCGAAGCTAAATCCCGAATATCCTTCAGAAGTACTTGTCATCACCCTTCCCTGCCATGAAGGAACAAGTACAATTGCGGAGTTCCCCTTTTTCAATTCAATTACATCAACATATTTCTTAAGGAAATCAAGGTTGTAGCCATATTGTTCAGTGCTGTCTCTATTCATTGTTTCAGAGATTTGATTTTTTTTACTGCTTTTATCATTTCCGTTGCAGGAGATAAGAAAAAGTGACGCGATAATTACTATTGTAATCCTTTTCATTTGATTTAAGGTTAAATAATATAAACTTCGCAGCCCGTGAAATTAATTGCTAAGGTATTGATAATCGGATTAATTTTGCAAATAACAGCATCAATGATTAAAACAAGTCTCTGCGGAATGAATGAGGTGGAAATCCGGGATCTTACCGGATGTGATTACTCTCATGCTGTTTCAATAACCAATATTCTTTATAAAAAGAGAATAAATGATATTTCACTTTTCCCTGGAATTCCAAAGGCAGTCAGGGAGAAATTAGAAAGTATATCTGTTCCTGGTATCTATAAGCCTGCAGCTTCGGAAAAATCTTCAGATGGAACCGTTAAATATCTGTTCAGAAACAGACATGGCCTTGAATTTGAGACGGTATTCATTCCCGATGACAAGAGAACTACAGTCTGTGTATCATCGCAGTCTGGCTGCCGGATGGGATGTCCTTTTTGCGTAACAGGCAGATATGGCTTCAGAGGAAATTTATCAGCTCATGACATTGTAAACCAGATAATTGGAATACCAGATTCTGAAAAAGTGTCACGCGTTGTTTTTATGGGTATGGGAGAGCCAATGGATAATCTTGACAACGTCCTGAAGGCATGCAATATTATTTCTTCTGAATGGGGTATTTCTCTAGGTTCCGGAAATATTACTGTTTCGACTGTCGGCATTATTTCAGGGATCATGAGGTTCCTTGAAGAATCAGAATGCAATCTTGCGCTGAGCCTCTATTCACCTTTTCCCGAAGAGAGGGCTCAGGCAGTCCCTGCGGAAAAGAAACATCCCGCGCATAAGATAATTGAAATTATAAAAAACTTCCCGTCAGTCAAAAAGCGAAGGATGAGTGTAGCGTATATTATGATAAGTAATATTAATGATACAGATAAGCATCTTGAGGGATTAAAGAATCTTCTTCTTGGTTCCAGGATCAGGATAAACCTTCTTCCTTATCATTCCATTCCTGGTGACAACAATTCTTCTTCCTCTCCTGACAGAATGCAACAGTTTAAACACGAGCTGGTTATGTCAGGAATCTCGGCTTCAGTCCGNAAATCCAGGGGGATTGACGTNTCTGCTGCATGCGGATTGCTGGCCTCAGGTTTGAAATAACGGGTTATTAATAGCGCAGGAGTATTGCATTCAACGCCTTCCGCATTAAGTATTTGGATTAATCAGCTGGAACAGGTATTCATCAAGGTAGCCGTCGGTGGTTTTGATCCAGTCCTTCTTGATCCCTGACTGCACGAATCCAGCCTTTTTGAATAAATCCATGCTTTCACAATTATTGGTCAGTATATTACAGTATAGCTGGTGCATCTGTAATGTACTGAAACAATAGTCAACCAGGCATTTAAGTGCCATTGAGGCGAATCCTTTCCTGCGGTAATCCTCATTTGCGATAAGAATTCCCACTCCGGCCCTTTTATGGAATGGATCAAAATCAAAAATATCAATTGTACCGATTGTTGTGTTNTCAGGGATATTGTCTATCATCAGGCGCAGCTGACCGGTTTCATANATACTCCTGTGGGAATTTTCAACATANCGTTTCAGAGTNTATTTTGAAAACGGAACGACCGTACTGCTTATGATCCAGTAAGATTCATTGTTTTCCCAGGTATATAATAATTCAAGATCCTCAGGCTCAAGAGCCCGTAAATGGATTTCCTTATATTTCATCAGAACAGAATTACCCCAAACTACATTTTCTCCTTAGCACTTATCTCCCTGATAAAGGCATCCTCATAATCTTTTTTGATATTTTCAAGGGCCTCTTTTGCCTTTGCAACAGAAGTGTATTCTCCGTACATATATTTATAGAGACCATCCTCCGCCAAGACTTCTTTGACACCCTGGTACCCGGGAAATACTTTGCTTACATCGATCGGGGTCTTAGTAGCCTTGAGCTGGATAGTAAATACACTTTGTGTCATTACAGGTTCCTTAAATGCTTCATTCAGTGATTGTTCGGGGGAAGCCTCGAGATCGTACTGGTTAACTATATAGGCATCATTGAGACCGAGTCCTTTTAAATAACCAAGATATGTGGTGGCATCTGATTTGTTGTAGAATACACCAAGTGCGTAGAGGTTAAGAGAGTCAGTTGCAATTGTCCGGACGAACAACATCTCATCTTTAATCAGATTACTGAAATATCCGGGAGAAAGTTTATCCTTCGTCTGCTTAAGAACGATACTGTATTTAATAGAACTTGGTTGTCTCAGATACCTGGGAGTATAAGCTTCCTGCCTCAGAACGACACCTGTTTTGGGATTGACAATCCCGAATGTNACCCTCCTGTTGTATTTCCTNCCTTCAGGGTTATCTGTTCCATCAGGGTTGGTNTTNACCGCAACGAAATTCGATTCGCCAAATGCTTTCTTTATAAATTTAGCTCCATCAATTCCTGCCATNGTAAAGTAATCGATCACTGCTTTAGCTCTTTTGTCAGCGAGCCTCCTGTTATAATCAATACTTCCTTTAGCNTCNGTATAACCGGCAACCTCAATAGTCAGATCAGGGTAGTTGATAATTATATTTTTTAGCAATTCCAGTGTCGGTTTGGCTTCATCTGTAATCTCATATTTGTCAAAATCAAACAGGATATTTTTAATTGAAAGGAAATCACCTGCAGAGACTTTTTCAGGTGCAAGCATCGGATTTACAGCCAGGTAACTCCCGGAGTAATAAAGAGGCAAACTAAGATTTATCGTATCCGTATGATAACCGTCATGACTAATATAGACTTCATATTCTCCGGGTTTAATGTTAAAAGTGAATGATCCGTCTTGTGCGATTGGAATATTCTGGGTTATTTCTCCGGTTTTTAAATTTTTAAGAGTTATGAGTGCGATTTTGGGATCGACCTGCATTCCGTCCTCAAGTTTGATGGTCCCGGAAGCTTCTGTAAGCTCATCTGCAGGATCTACCGCGACTACAGAATAAATATTCCTGATATTTGTCTTGTCATCGAAACGGCTTGCAACAAATCCGGGGGCATTGTTATTGAGTATAAAATTGGTGTTTTCCTGGACAGTATTAAAGGCATAAGGCATCCCAACAGGCTGGGTCCAGGTCCCGCCCCTGTTTATTGATCTGAAAACGTCATAAGCGCCCATACTAATATGTCCGATTGAACTGAAAAGCAACGCATTATTATCGACATCATAATAAGGAGTTGTTTCATCATATGGAGTATTGATAGTGTTCCCAAGGTTAACCGGACGTTCCCATGAGCCNTCNGCGAGTTTCTTTGATGACCAGATATCAAGTTCACCTTCACCTCCCGGCCTGTTGCTTGAGAANTACATAGTTTTTCCATCAGGTGTAATGAATCCATGGGCCTCCCAGTATATTGAATTTACATATTTCCCTACACTTTTGATTTTAGACCATGTCGTATCGGNTCTCGTGCTGTAATAAAGATTCCCGTCTCCGCCGTCATCCATGAACATGATAAGTGTCTTTCCATCACCAGTGATTGAGTTTGTATAAAATCTGTCATATCCCCCAAGCTGCTTTGTTATNTTAGAAGGTCTTTCCCAGGTTTTGTTTTTATAAGAACAATATACCTGGGTTAATCCTTCNCGTTTAACGGTAAAAACAAAGACAGAATCATTTTTAGNAAGGACCGGGTTACAGGCTCCCGGATAATCTTTGAGCCANGGGGCAAAATACTCAGATATNATTCTCAGTGGTCTTTTTTTCATTTCCATGGCATATCTGCAGTTCCTGATCTGCAGGTCGATAAAATCCTGCTGATATGTGTCNTTTTCATCAACCCTCTTTTTNGCGTCATTAAAGAATTNNAGAGCCTGTTGAAGGCTGTCACATCGATGGAATGCGATTGCTAAATAAAGATAAGTATCACGAGGGGCATTGTNCCCGGTCTGCTTATACTCCTTCTCACTTGATACAATTCCTTTTGATGCTTTCTTCAAGAGGGACAGAGCCTCCTCGTTTCTGCCATCCAGGTTAAGATAGCAGATCCCAAGCTTGGCTGCCAGGTTGTAATTATCTGGATAAGCTTTGACCAGAGGCTCATACAGACTTGCTGCCTTCAGATAATTTTCATCATAATAATAATACATATCCGCATTCTTGAAAGCTTTGAGAAAATTTGCAGATTCCTGGGCGTACAAAAACGCAGGACCTGCAAACAGAAACAGAATGATAAATAGTTTCTTAATGGGGTAAATGTGTTTCATTTTTCCGGTATATTAAAAATGATAATTCTGAAAAATAATTTTATTACTGAAAAGATAAATAAAAAAAACAATAATTGGTCTATTTTTTAATCAGAACATCGATCTCCCTGACAAAAGCATCCTTAAATTCCTTGATCTGCTTCCTGTTCATAACAGTGTTAGCCTCTGCAGCCGAAGTGTACCTGCCATAAAGATAGTGGTACTTCCCGTCAATTTCTTCAGTCTCCGTTACACCTTTCAATCCAGGGAAAGTAGTTTTAATATCCACAGGTGCATTGGTAGCCTTAAGCTGGATCGTAAAATATTTCTGGCTTGGCACTGCTTTTTCTCCTGATATACGGGTTACCTTTTTTATAAACAGATCGTCAGGATAACCCTTGTTAATTAGATCATCTCTGTGAGCATATGCTTCATCCTTGATTTTGAAAATTCCGGTAGTATACCTGTAAAACAGGTCCGATTCATTATAAAATACCTTGATGTCCGAAACGTATTTAAAATAGCTGATATCCACAGGATTATAAAGAGCCATGACCTGAACAGTATAATACAGGATCGTNGTATCCTGCATATCATTCTCTGTAACATCAAACACCCTCAGGTTCCTGATAAGAATACTTGANTCTATNTTNTCCACAACAGGGATATTTGAAAGATCGAGTTTTTCGTATATAACCAGCAGGTTTTTGTCGAGAATAATATCTCTCAGGTAAATAACCCGTGAAGTCTGGTTCATTACAATTGAAGTATCGATTTCCTGAGGATAATAGCCATCGGGACCTGTATATACCAGCCTGAAGCGGCCTGGGACCACAATAAAGTTATATTTGCCTGTGTTTCTGTCAGGATAGCCTATTTCGATAGTATCACCTGATTCTTTATTATGGAGATAAATTGCATTCTTTTCATCAAAAGTAACGACAGTATCTTTGAGACTGTAATTACCTGATAATTCGTAAATCCTGTTAAGTCTGAAATTCGTCAGTGTTATATAAAAGATTTCTTTCTTCTTATAATCGGTTGTAATCGAATAGAATCCGTTTTCGTCATTATTGAAAGGCTGGAAAAACCTGTCATCATCAGTGGTATTTATCGGAAATCCCATGTTTTCAGGTGATCTCCAGGATTTTCCTGAGCCCTGGCTCCTGTAAATATCATATCCACCCATCCCGCTATGCCCTTCCGAACTGAAATAGAGCAATGAATCATTCAATGTAATGAAAGGGGTATCTTCGTTGTAGATCGTGTTAATGGTTGTTCCCAGGTTGACAGCAGGTCCCCATTCGCCAGCAGCATCTTTTTCCGACAGATAAATATCAAGCCCTCCGTTTCCACCATCCCTGTTACTTGTGAAGTAAAGCTTTTTTCCATCAGCAGAGATTGATGCGTGCGACTCATAGAATTTGGTGTTAATGTTTTTGTTAAGCATTTTTATCGGGGTCCATGCCCCATTAACATATTCAGCTGAATAAATATTCCCGTCAAAATTATCAGTTTTATATAATAGGAGAAGCGTTCCGTCATTGTTCAGCGAACATGAAGAACAATCGTCTCCGGATTCAAGCTGCGAATTGATTTCTATTGGAGGTTGCCATTTACCCCTGATTTTTTTCGAAAACATAATGGCATTCAAAATACCTCTGCGCTCAGTATAAACGATAGTATTTCCGTCAAAGCTGACAGCCGGGTTTTCATTGATGGAACCCTGGCTGAAGTTCTGGCTGACCAGTTTTTTACTTATTCTGAATGGATTNTCCTGGTTGGTGATAGCGTTATTGCATGCCTGAATCTGCTGATCGATATAAGTGAGATTTTTCATNCCTCCCTTTTCCTTAATCTCCGCAGCCAGNTTCTTGAAATTATCAAATGTGCTTAAAGCTTTATCAAGCTCATTGTTGATCATATAGGCTTTCCCAAGAAAGAACCATGCATCCAGNGGAGCTCTCTTTTCTTTGAATGANGTGATCTTTGCATCATAGCTTGAATTTTTGACTGCTGATTCAAGATAGGGAATTGCTTTGGCCTTTTCTCCGGGGATATTCAGGTAGCAGGTTCCGATCTT
>JGI11641J44799_10000687_pt1 | contig 10291 bp, 11 predicted proteins | sample WetSurSiteA1Bulk_FD_44799 | JGI IMG/M metagenome (IMG submission 44799) | reverse complement strand
ATAGAGATGATGATTACGCATTGTTATGCTGAATGTTTTGTGACTGCGCTGATGTGTGGATAACAGGAAGGAAGGCCGAAGCACGTTTCTGTACTACTTCTCTTTCAGCCTTTCGAGGATCTCCTGGCGGGTGTCCCGGTATTCTTCCTTGTCCTCGATGGCGATGGCCTTGTCGATGAGGGCCTTGGCATCCTTGAACTGCCCCTTCTCCATGAGGACCCAGGCGAGGTTGTTCAGCAGGTCGGGGTGGTCGCCTTTGACTCGCAGGCCATCCCGGAGGGCTCTTTCCGCCTGATCGAGCTTGTCCTGCCGGTAATAGAGGTGCCCGAGGTTCAGGTAGGGGATGACCCAGTCCCGGTTCTTCTTGATGGCCTTCTCGTATTCCTTCCCCGCGAGNNCGAAGTCGCCCTTCTCCTCGTAAGCCACCCCGAGGTCGTTGTGCTGCTCGGCCGTGAGCGGATCGTCGATGACGATGATCTGTGGGATCTTCGGCATCGCACAACTCACCAGCAACAGCATCAGAAGGACGGGCAGTAATCTCTTCGTCATTTTCTTTCTTTCCCACCCTCGTCCCTCGCCCCTCTACCCTCGACCCTGTAAAGGAGCAGGTACGTATTCCCCATCTTTCCCCAGATCGCCCCGAAGCGATCGTAGGAATAGCGGTTTTGAGGCGTGTAGCCGTCGTGGGCCGTGAACCCCTCGTCGTCATAGCCGATGACCACAAGGTAGTGGGGTTTCGAGACCACCCAGAAGCCCAGATCCACGAGGACGATGACGGGTCGCTTTCGGTCGATCTCTGCCTTCAGCTCTTCCATGGTCCCCCGGCTGGACTTCGTCTCAAATCCCTTCTGACGGGCATAGCGCTCGAGATCGGTAATGAGAGCCCCCTGGAGTTTCTCGCTGTAGACCGCGGCGCCGACGGTTTTCTGGTCCTCGGAAATCCCATGGAACGTCATGACAGAAGCCAGCGAGGCCGGGCCGCAGAACTGCGAGTCCTGCCGGATGAAAGGAACGCCCTCGATCTCGAGAGCGAGGGCGTTCGATGCCAGCAGGATCAGCAGGGTCGCCAGGGTTCGTTTCAAATCTCTATTTGACCACAACGGTCTTGTCCGAGAGTTTAAGAATCAGGACCACCAGCAGGACGATCACCAGGATGGCGATGATGACGCCCAGCGCATCTCCACCTGCCAGCACCTGGTCCGAGGCCTGGGCGAGCATGTGAATCTGCTCATCCGAGAGGCCCTGGAGCTTTTGCTCGATCTCACCGGGGGCAAGCCCGTAAGCCTTCAGCTTTTCCTTCACGATTTGCGTTTCCAGTGCCGTCTGGATCCGACTGATCTCGTCCTGACGGACCTCGGACGAGGCCCCCTGGGACGTAATGGTGCCCACCATGCCGGCAATGGCCGGTGAGACGATGAGGCAGGACAGGTAGATGGCGATGCCCAGCGCAAGGAGGGGTTTGCGAAGTCTGGATACCATTTGTTCTTCTCCTTTTTCCGTTTTTTCAAAAAGAAACGCTAAAGGGCCGTTTCCCGCCGGCCGCACCGCGTCGCTCGCGCAGGATAATCATTAACAATTTCAGCGTCCTGCGCTTAAAGACGGGCGCCCGTTCCGGGCATTGGTCCGGAGAAGAATAGAGCACTTGGCTTTATCTGTCAAGATGGCCGATCGAGGCGACAGATGGCACGAAATTAGCAATTCTCAAGATTCCAAAAGGCTCGTTTTGCAGACTGCCTAAAGGTTAGGTCAAAAACGACCGATAATAGGGCTGAATGGAGAATGACACTCCCGCTAGCTTCAGCACCTCATGATGAACCCGAACAGCACCCCGGGAGGGGTCAAAGCGGTTACCATTAATAGAGGAAGCTACCGACAGGGAGTTCATAAACTGACTGGGGTATTCGTCTGGCACGGTATCCTGGTCAGCCTTTGCAAAAGCATGGAGGCATGGCAGTGTACGAGTACCTCTTCGTGATAACCGTCAGCTTTTCGATCGTCGGTGCCTGGCTTTACGCCATCATCGAGTAGGGCCCGTCTGTACGATCACTTCCGCATGACGTGCCGTGGATCACCGGGACGAGCCGGTGAGCCTCCGGCGCGTTTTTTTATTCCTCGGAGACGCATAGAGAAAAGACCGCAAGGGGGATGACCCGGTGGACCTTCGACCGCCGGAATTTCACCTCGAGGATGACAAAGTCCTCGTCCACCTTGATGAGTTTTGCCGGGCTTTTCGGTTCCGCGCCGGGACGAACGGCAAACACGTACGTGACGTCGTCCGCCTCCAGTTCGCCCACCGTACCGACCAGCATTTCGACATATTTCCTGAATTTCATATCGTTCCTTTTTCGCGTCTTTGTTTTTATTCTTGCCCCTGTTTCTATTTCTTCCACTGGTCACTGATCACTGGTCACTAGTCACTGCCGCGCAGCGGCTCACATCCACTGTGCGAAGTGTGTTTCGTATTCTTTTTCCAGAATTTCCTTGTGTCGCATCTCCTCGCGGGCGAGCCGGCCAAAGAGGGCCTCGAGGTCCGTTCCCTTGTACTGCGCGAGCAGGTCGTTGTAGAAGTCGAAGGCTTTCTTTTCCATCTGCATGGCAAAGACCATGATGTCCGGGGGAGCGCTGTCGGCGGTGAGCTCGATCTCCACCATGGTGTCCGAGACCTCGAGATCGCGCCCTTTTGCCTTCGCGCCGATTTCCTCGACGGCGCCGGTCAGAAGGGCTTCCTGGATCATCTTCCAGTGTCCCAACTCCTGGTCCGCCAGGTCCTTGAGCAAAGTTTTTGCCCCTTCGTCCTTCACTTTTCCCCGGAACAAAAGGTAGAGCTCGTTGGCTTTTTTCTCCTTGTCCATGGCAAAGGTGAGCGCTTCTTTCAACGTCGAAAAGTTCATCGTGCCCTCCATTCTGCTATGCAGTAACTGGTAATTAGTAATTGGTGATTGGGGAAAATGATCCTGGTGTCTAATCTTCCAATACCCAATACCCCAATACCTATTTCTTCTGATAAGAAATCCTGTAGATCGCCCCGGCCCGGTCGTCGGAGACTAACAGGGCGCCATCCGGCATTACGAGNACGTCCACGGGGCGGCCCCAGGCCGCCATTCCCTCGAGCCAGCCCTCAGCGAAGGTCTCGTAGCTCACCGCCCGGTTTTTGTCCAGGCGCACCAGGGTGATCCGGTAGCCGACGGGTCGTGTCCGGTTCCAGGAGCCGTGCTCGGCTATGAAGATCTGGTTGCGGTATTCCGCCGGGAACAGCTCCCCCGTGTAAAATTTCATGCCCAGGGCGGCCACGTGGGGACCGAGCATGATGGCCGGGGGCGTGTACTGGCTGCAGTCCCGGTGCTTCCCGTAGGAAGGGTCCAGGATGTCGCCGTGGCAGTATGGGAAACCGAAGTGCATCCCTTTTTTCGGGGCGTGGTTCAACTCGTCGGGCGGCCGATCGTCACCCATCCAGTCCCGGCCGTTGTCCGTGAACCACAGTTCCTTCGTTTCCGGGTGCCAGTCGAAGCCCACGGTATTCCGCACGCCCGAGGCGAAGATCTCCAGGTCTTTCCCGTCCGGCTTCATCCGCATGATCGAGGCGTATCGCCCGTCCTTCTTTTCGCACACATTGCACGGCGCCCCCACGGGAACGTAGAGAAGCCCATCGGGCCCGAAGGCGATGTATTTCCATCCGTGATGCCGCTCCTTGGGAAATGTTTTGTTGACGATCACGGGCTTCGGCGGGTTGTAGAGGCGGTCGACGATGTTGTCGAACCTCAGGATGCGGCTTACCTCGGCGACGTAGAGGGAGCCGTCCCGGTATGCAATCCCGTTGGGCATGCTGAGCTCGCGGGCGATCGTGATGATCTCATCGGCCTTNTGATCGCCGTTCCGGTCCACGATGGCATACACCCTGCCCTCGTCGCGCGTCCCCACNAAAACAACACCCTTGGGGCCCAGCGCCATGGAACGGGCGCCCTGGATCCCCGTGGCATAGATGTCGATCTGGAAGCCCGGCGGAAGCTTGATCTTCTCGAGCGATAGCCCTGGCGCCTTGAGGGCGGGCCCGAGGAAGGGCAGGGCGGGCAGGACGAGCAGCAGCATCCGCGAGGATCGAAGTCTCGGGATGAGCATGGGCGTTCGGGCCCGGTATGCCTGGTAGGCGTCTCCGAGCCTGCGCTCCAGCTCCGGCTCCTCGATGAGCTTGAACTCGAGAAGCGCGCAGAGGATGAACAGCGGGGTGAACACCGCTGTGAGCGACCAGGACCGCAGCAGCATCCCCAGCCCGAGGAGCATGATGAAGACGCCCGCCAGCATGGGGTTCCGGACGTAGCGGTAGGGTCCCTCCTGGATAAGCCGTGATGGCGGGTTCAAGGGGATGGGGGTTCCTTTTGCCCGGACAAATTGCAAAACGGACCAGAGCCACAGGGCCGCGCCCGCCGCGAACAAGGGAAGGCCTGCATAAAGAGCCGTCGGCCACGCAGTAAGTGCCGGGAGCCCGAGCAGGTGATCAACCGCCAGAGAAGCGAGGATCACGAGCAGAATCACGCCGACAAAGAAGGCCCCGCCCAGGGGCGCGAGCCTCCGGCGCACCTTTTCCGGGGCCGTTGCCGACCGGTAGATGAAATCGATGATGGACTCCCGCAGGGTCTTCATGGGGCGGCTGCTCCCAAGCGTTCTCGGAATCATTAAGGTAAATATACCACAGCTAAGCGGAACTGGAAAAGAGATGTTAGGCAGGCATGAGGGTGCAAAGATTGGAAGGAATACTGCTCGAACAGGGTGTCGAGCGATTGCCGGGCGGGACGCCCGGCCTACCGAAAAAAGGGCTGGATCTGTTGCTATGCCTGGTTACACCGCAGCAACGTTTGACAAGCTTACGCCAGGTGCTGCAGGCGGTTCAGGCGATAATGTCTAGAAGAGTGCCCTGCATCTCGTCTTCCGTCTGGATGGTCTTGATATTCGCAGTGAAGGCGTGCTGGGTCGTGATGAGATCGACGAGTTCCTCTTCCATGGAGACGTTGGACATCTCATGGCCCTCGCCGATGACCTCGTCGGTGGGCAGCGGGGTGCCGGGCGTCTCGACCCGGCTGATGGTGACTTTCACCCCGGCGGGCGAGGTCTCCTCGAAAGAGGCCTTGCTCTTTTTGAAGTCGTGCGTGTTGGCGTTGGCGATGTTGTTCGCCGTGACGTCCTGCTTCCTGAGGGTTGCCCTCAGGGCCGAAAGGGCCGTGTTGATCGCTTCCGACATGCCGTGAACCCCCGCATTGCACTTCACCTTTCTTATCGGCAGCGGGGGGCTGAACTTGAGGGGCTCAGCACTCCTCCCAGTCGGCAAGGCATGCCGGGCATTCGCCTTCCGTCAAGCGGTCCCAATCCGACCAGCCCGTCTGGCGCTTAGCCACAGCGGACGAAGCTTCCTCGGCCGTCTGAAACGAGGCCAGCCAGAACCCCCCGATGCAAAGCTTGAACATCTCCCAGTCCGCTTCATCGGGCTCGATCGTAAATGTGCCGGCCGGTGTTCTCAGGATATATGCCATTTCTTTAGCGCCTCTGTTTGCAGTGTCATCGAGGACTTCCCATAGCACATCCTGTCTGAAATTTCCACGAGCCGAGGTGTAAGACATTGACAGGGCCGCCGGATTCCGTTTATATGGAGTGGAAACGATACCAATCGCAGAAGGGGGAAATTCCATGCATTGTCGATTCTTGTGCCTTGCAGCGCTGATGGTGTTCGTCATGGCCCTCTCGGGCTGTATGGTCACGAAGAGCGCTTACGAACAGAAGGAAGAGGAAGCGAACTCGCTGACGAAAACCGTCTCCGATCTCGACCAGCGCAACAAGGAGATCACGGCACAGAGCGAAAAGCTGAGGGCCGAGAACACCGATCTGAAAAAGCAGATTGCCGCAAAGGACGATCTGCTGCAGAAAAAGTCCGAGGAGATCGCCCGGCAGGATGCGAAGCAGGCCGCGATGGTCAATGAGGTGGAGCGGATGAAGGCCCAGCAGGCGAGATCAGGGGCTGCGGACATCAAGGAAAGCCCGGCAGCGGGCAAGTCAGCCGGTCTCAAGTCAATCCGCATGAAGGTGCTGTCCGGCGAGGGGAAAATCGACTCTGCCAAACGGATGGCCAAGCGGCTGACGGCCATGGGTTACAAGGTGGAAACCGTGGGGATGGCCGAAAGCGCCGATTACCCGGCCAACACGGTCTATTTCACCGCGAAGTACAAAAAGGAGGCGAAGGCACTTGCATCCAGGCTTGGCAAGGACACCATCGTCAAACCCCTTACCTGGAAATCCGTCTTCAGCATTATCGTCGTGACGGGGGGATGATAAGAAAGGGGACAGGGTATCGGGTACAGGGGAAGAAAAGAAAAAAAGACAATGCAAAGAAAAGAGGCCGGAGGGGGATTCCCTTCCGGCCTTTCGATTNTTTCCTTCAGCCCCTTGCTGTCAGTTGGGTTATTTTTTTCTCCACCAGGCGGCGGTGGATGGCCGTGTCCCGCACAATTTCATCGGCCAGTGCCCGAAAGCGCTTATCCTCTGTCTGGACGACCTCGGTGAACCGGGCTTCGATGAGGGCCTGTTCGAGATCCCGGGCGATGTGCAGGGCTTTCACCGCCGGCACGGTGAACTGCTTCACGCTCTCGATGTCGCGTTCGACCCCGGAAATGAAGGTCTGCAGGGCCACCGAACTGAAGGGCCGACCGGGCTGGAAGTTGCCGGGATCGCCGGTGAGGATCGAAATCATCGAGCGGATGTGTTCCGAGTGGTGTTTCTCTTCCAGGGCAAGTCCCTGCCAGAAATCCCCGTCTTCTTTCCATAGTGCGGCGCAGGTCTCGTAGAGGCGCTCGACAGCCGACTCGGCTCGGGCCATCAGTTCCATGGCCTCCAGGGTGCGATCCAGCGCGGGTGATGTCATGGGTTCCTCCTGAGCTCAAGAAAAAGTACCAGTTCCTTCTTGTCTTATCGGCTGGTTCCTTCATTTTCTTTACCCCCGTCCATTCCCGCCGGGGGTGTACATAACGTGCTTGACAAAAGCAGGAGAGAATCCGCTCGGTAATCCGATATGACATCGTTTGGAATCGCCGTCGGGAAGACCTGCCGCAAGATCATTCAACTGGAGTACCCAGTCGGGTCCCGGCGCGCCGCTTTTTGACCCAGGCGACCCCATCCTCAAAGAGGGTGTAGAAAATGGGTACATACAGCAGAGTCAAAAAGGTGGAAACGAGGAGTCCCCCTATCGCGACGACGGCCAGCGACGACAACCTCTCCAGGCCGATTGCCCGCTCCAGGGCAATGGGGACCATCCCGACGGCTGTGGCGAAGGCCGTCATCAGGATCGGCCGGGTCCGGACACGGACGCTGTCCCGGAGGGCATCCATTGTGGAGGCGCCCTTTTCCCGTGCAACCTCTATGAAGTCGATGAGCAGGATGGAATTCTTCACCACGATCCCCGCCAGGAGGATGATGCCCATGAAGGCCGCCTGAGAGAGCTGTTTGTCCGTCAGAAGCAAGGACCAGAATGCACCGATCAGCGCCAGGGGAATGGCCGTCATGATCGTCAGAGGATGGATGAAGGAGTTGAAGGCCGGCACGAGAGAAAAATAGAGAAGCACCATGGCGATCATGAGGGCGACCATCAAGGCCGCAAAGGACTCTTTGGACTGCTTGGCATCCCCTTCCTGGGAGATCCGGTATCCGGGAGGGAGATTAATGCCCTTCAATGCTTTCTCCACGTTGGCCATAATGTGGGAGACGGCGGCTTTCTCCCTGTAGCCCATCACGTCAATACTGTTTTCCATGTCCTGCCGCGTCAGGAGCGTCGGCACGTAAGCCGAGGTGACGGCGCCCAGGGCCGACAGGGGAACTTCACCCGACGGCGTGTGGACGTTCATGGCGGCCACCTTGGGTATGCTGTTGCGGTATTGCTCTGCAAACCGAACCCGGATCAGGAAACCCTCCTCGCCGGGTACTCGAAAGACGGAGGCGGCTCCTCCCTGGAGGGCCGCCTGGACCTGCCCGGCGATTTCTTTCGGGGATACGCGGTAGAAGGCGCATCGCTCCCGGTCCGGAGTGAACAGGATTTCTTTCTTGTCAGCCGTCCAGCTCAGCGACACGGATTTCAGTCCCCCGACGCCTTCGATCCGCTTTCGAACATCTTCGCCCAGAGCCGACAGGACCTGCCAGTCCGGGCCGGTTACCATAACGTCCACCGTGGCCCGGATGCTGGATACCGGCGTTGCGCCGTAGTTATAGACATCCACCGACTTTAACCCGGGAATCCGGAGAAACTCCTCCCTAAAGGCCGATTCGATTTGCCAGGTGTTCTGCTTCCGGTGAAACCGGTCCGTAACGATGACGGTGATATTTCCCTGCTGGGGGTTGCGGCCGCTTCCGAAGGAGACGACGGCAGGCTCGGAGCCCAGGGTGGAGCTGATGGTGACAAGTCCCTCCTGCTTATTGATTACGGACTCCATCTCTTTCAGGATGTCGTAGGTCTGCGACAGGGAGGCGTTGCTGTCTGCCTCGAAGTTGATTTTGATGATGCCCGTGTCCATGGGGGGCTGGAGATTCTGGCCCACAAGCGGTCTCACGATGGTGTTTGTGACGGCGAGGAGGACGAAAGCGGCGATGATGAATATCCAACGGTGCCGCAGGGCCGTCCCCAGTGTGTTGACGAAAAAGTCGCGGATCGCACCGGTTGTCCGGTCGCTCCATTTCGTGACAAGGACCTCGATCCGGTTTTCCCGATGGCCTTTCTTCAGGATCCAGGGGGCCAGGATGGGGATGATGGTGACCGAGACGATGTACGAGGCGATGAGTGCGATGGTGAGCGACAGGGACAGGGGCCTGAGCACGGTCTGCACGTAGCCGCCGATGAAGATGATCGGCACGAGAACCACCACGGTGGCATAGGTTCCTGAGAAGATGGCCAGCATGACCTCCTCGGTGCTCCCCGCCACGATCTCCGAGAGATCCTTCCCGCTTTCCCGGTAGTGTCTCTCGATGTTCTCGATAACCACGATGGCGTCATCAAGAAGCATCCCGACGGCCAGGATGACCCCGGTCAGGGTGACCATGTGAAACTCGAAGCCTGCCAGCCACATGATGGCAAAGGTGATCAGATAGGTAAAGGGGATCGAGATGGCCACCAGGGCCATGGTCCTCAGATTTCCCAGGAACAGGAAGATCACGATCACCGTGATGACGATGGCTTCCCCCAGGGCCTTGAGCATGTTGTTGACGCTCATCGTGATCAGGTTCTTCACGGAATAGCTGATCTCGAAGTTGACAAACGGGTATCGGGTCTGCAGTGCCGGCAGGGCCGCCTCGGCGGCCTGGATCGTGTCGAGAGCAAACCCGGTCTGACCGCGGAGGATGTTGAGGGCAATGGCATCCTTGCCGTTTCCCCGGTAGGCCGACTGGGGCTCCTGGACACCGGGTTCGATACGGGCAACGTCCCGGAGATGAACGGTACCGTTTTCTTTGCGGCCGATCACCACGTTGCGCAGCTCGTCGGGTACAGTGACCTGTCCCTCGGTTTTGAAGATGTACTGTCCTTCCTTGCGGATGATGAGTCCTTGGGGGATATTCTGGTTCTGGGCGGCGAGTGCCGCCATGACGTCGGACAGGGAGATCCCGAACCCGTTGAGCCTATCCGGGTCGATGGTCACGCGGACCTCCGGCTGCCAGGCGCCGAACGCTTCCACGTTGGCAATCTCGGGGATCTTCAGGAGGTCTTCCTTGATCTGGTTGTCGGCCAGTTCCCGGATCTTCCGCAAATCGGCGGGATAGCCCGGCCTGGGGGAAAGGGCCACGGTCATNGTGGGCTGGGTCGCCTGGCTGATCTTGTAGATCGCCGGGGGCCGGATGTCCTTCGGCAGTCGGGAGCTGATTCTGGAGAGGGCGTTGGCGACATCGGTAGCAGCGACGTCGAGGCCCTTCTGGTATTCGAATTCGGCCAGGACGACGGATACTTCGTCCTTCGATGTGGACGTTACCCGCCGCACGAGATCGATGGAGGAAAGCTCCTTTTCGATGGTGCGGGAAATATCGGCCTCGATGTCGGCCGCCGCTGCGCCGGGCATGACGGTGACGACACTGATCTGGGGCCGGTCCACGTCAGGGAAGAGATTGAGGGGCATCTTCAGATAGCCGATGATACCCACCGCCGACAGAAGCAGTACAACGGAAAGAACCAGGTGCGGCCTCGCGATATATCGGGACACGACCTTCATGGCTTGCCCCTCACGGGATTCACCTGGCTCCCCTCGGCGAGTCCGAGGAGCTTGTTCTCCTGGCCCGT